>JAEEGL013952001.1_pt1 | contig 28016 bp, 20 predicted proteins | sample 9134231 | NCBI WGS metagenome assembly JAEEGL01 (sample SAMN16246548, study PRJNA631951) | gut metagenome | biome: gut microbiome; feature: rumen; material: fiber-attached | host: Bos | place: Iran: Karaj | collected 2018-10
CTTGGCAAACATAATACTCTGTTCAGTTGTAGGATATACTCTATATTTGATTGCTTTATTCATATATTTATTATACCAAACATATGTTCTAAAGTCAATCCAAACGCCGAGTTACTCGCAATTCATCCCACCACCTATAGAGGTGGGGGATTTCTTGCTCACGGCGTGTTATAAAAAAGTTGATTGGATGCTATGAAAACTTTATTCAGATCACAAAAAAAGATTATTTCGATAATGGTCGCACTGCTTATGTGTATTTCATTCGTAGGATGCGGTGAGTCAAACGATGGACCTGACACGCTGATCGGAGAAGCGATAAGTGGTAGAAACGATGCGCAGGCCGGACAGACAACTGATCAGATCATAGATAGCAGTAACGAGCAGGATGCTTGGGAGACGGAAGGGACTGGTATCGAAAATGAGGGAACGGATTCGGCTATAGAAGAGAACACTACAGATGATCTTGAAACGGGAAATATCGTATCTTCGGATAATGCAGATGTGGTACTGGGGGATGAGCGCTTTGATGAATACCTTCCGGAGCTTTACGGTAAAAGAGTAGCTGTATTTACAAACCAGAGTGGGATTGTGGGTGATGTGGTTACGGATGATGATTCTGAGGGAGATCCTGACTGGGTCAACTTTAAATACGGTGAGCACATTACAGATGCTCTTTTATCCAAGGGCGTAAATCTTTCAATGATCTTTTCTCCGGAACATGGATTCAGCGGAAGTGCAGGGGCTGGAACATCTGTCGGAGACTCGGTTTTAAACGGGACGAATATCGCTATAGTTTCGCTGTACGGTGGAACAGAAAATGCTTTAAATGAACAGAATATGAGTGGCTTTGATACTCTTTTGGTTGATATCCAGGATGTGGGATTAAGGTTTTATACCTACTATCTGACCATGTATGACCTGCTTTGCGCGTGTGCGGAGTACGGTAAGGAAGTTATCATTCTGGACAGGCCTAATCCCAACGGTTTTTATGTGGACGGACCCATATTGAAAGATGACTTTACATCAGGAGTAGGAAAATTACCAATACCTATTGTTCACGGTATGACTCTTGGAGAACTGGCCCTAATGATGAACGGTGAGGGATGGCTTAGAACCGGTAAGGATTCATGTAATATAAGAGTTATCACCTGTGAGAATTACAAGCATTCGGATCACTATGATCTGATACGAAATCCCTCACCCAATCTTAAGGATATGAGAGCGGTATATTTATACCCATCCACCTGTTTGTTTGAAAACACTGTTGTCAGCGTGGGACGGGGAACCTATCATCCCTTTGAGATATATGGAAGTCCGCTGTTAGCCGGAGCTATAGGGTTTGAATACTCATTTACGCCACAGAGTATGGAGGGGGCAGAGAATCCTCAGTACTCCGGTCAGGCATGCTTTGGTAGGTCTCTGATGGAGGCAGATCTTGAAAATATTTTTAATGAGGGGATCGACTTGTCATATATTCAGGGGGCCTATAATGCAGTAAAGGCAACAAACCCTGATGTGAGTTTCTTTGGAACTCCCGATGGAAACGGAAGATATTGGATCGATCTTTTGTGCGGAACCGATGAAGTCAGGATTATGATAGAACAAGGTATTGATGCCCGGGATATCGAAAAATCCTGGGAAGGTGATATCAGTGTTTTCAGAGAACAGAGGAAGCCATATCTTTTGTATGAGGATATAGATTGATCATGAAGAAAAAAGTATTTGTCAGTATTTTGCTAACTATATCAATGTTAACTTGCGGATGCAGCATGCTGCCCATCGATAAACAGCAGCTCTCCCAGGATATGAACACATTGGAAAACGGGACTCCGGAGGAGCGTATGGATGCTGTGGGAGAGATGGCCGCGGATCTTGTGCCTGAAGTTCCGACGGAAGTTGGAGATCTGACAGTTGATACATCGGAAGACAGGCTGGATGTTCCGGGGATGGATCATGATATGGATCAGCAGCCGGAAAGTGGAAACACCGCGAATTTAACAATCACTGAACAGTTAAAACCAGAGTCTGCCATTTTGCCTGAGAGCCGGTGGCAGGTAGATGTTACCTTCCCGGAGTGGAGAGGTTTTGCGGACGATACTTTGGCACTTAACGATATGATGAGTTTTGACTTTTTCAGCGATCAGGGATATCTGTATATTTCTGCGGATGAAGAAGTGAAGTCTTTTGATATGTACATTAACAGCAGGAAGGTGGACTCATCACTTATTAAGGGCGGTGGCTGCTATAAAGTGGATTTTTCCGATTGTTCGCTGAACGGAAGAAATACTCTTCAGGTATCTAATGTCCAGCCCTTTGACGAAGAAGTCAAAGTGAGGGTTTGCGTTCCCTATCCTACTGTGATAAGCGGAACTCCCGAAGAGGTTGGCATTTCGGAGGAGGCCCTTGATCTTATAAATGATATTGTTACATCGGATATTAAAAACGGTTTTACCAGTTCTCAGATCGCAGTTGTAAGATACGGTAAGCTTGTGTATGAAAATGCCTGGGGATATACAAATACTTATCTGCAGGACGGATCGGTAAATCCCGATAAAAAGCCGGTCACTACGGATACTTTATATGATCTTGCTTCGGTGACAAAAATGGCAACAGTAAATCTTGCTATCCAGAAACTTGTAACCGATGGTGAAATAAAACTTGATGATAGGATTGTCAATTTACTGGGGAGTGATTTCAGCGATCTCACCCTTGATTTCGGATATAACGGACGGGATAAGGTAAGTATTGATACACAGAAGAAATGGAAGTCTGAACTCACTATAAAAGATGTGCTATGTCATCAGGCAGGTTTCCCTGCTGATCCCAGATATTTTAATCCCTATGTTGACGCACCTTCGCAGGCTTATGCTGTGGGTAACGATAATATTCTTTTTGGCGGAAACAATGCGGATGAGGAGACTAAGGCAGAAACCTTTATTTCTATTTGCAAGACACCTCTTATGTACGAACCCGGAAGCGAAACTGTTTATTCCGATGTGGACTATATGCTTCTTGGATTTGTGGTTGAAAAGATATCCGGAATGGATCTGAATTCTTACATGAAAGAGAATTTTTGGGATCCCATGGGGCTTAGTCATATAACATACAATCCCCTTAAAAACGGATTTACGGCTGAGGATTGTGCGGCTACGGAACTTAACGGAAATACGCGGGACGGGATGATCACTTTCCCGGGAATACGCACATACACACTCCAGGGTGAGGTTCACGATGAGAAGGCCTTTTACAGCATGGGCGGTGTATCCGGACATGCGGGACTTTTCTCAAACGCATCTGATCTGGCAAAGCTTTTCAGCACAATGCTAACCGGCGGTTACGGCGAGAACAGTTTCTATTCAAAGAATGTGATAGATATGTTTACTGCACCGAAGTCCGTGGATTATGCCAACTGGGGCCTTGGCTGGTGGAGAGAGGGAGAGTTCCAACGAGTGGGATTCTTTGGAACCGGGGCCGGAAACAATACATACGGACATCAGGGATGGACCGGAACCATCGTAGTAATAGATCCTGACAGAGAACTGGTCATTGTATATCTGACAAACAAGATCAATTCGTCATTGATAAATAAAAGGGCCAATTCCAACAGGTTTAGGGGAGGCGCATATACTTCCGCAACTCTTGGATTTGTTCCTCAGATCATTTCTGTGGGCCTGGATACAAATGAAGATATCACAGATCAGCTTACAGACCTGGTGGCAAGCATGGCCAGAGAATCGGTTGAGCTTATCCCCGAGGATGCAAACACGGATAATCCATATTACAATAATGCTTTAAGTAAGATTGAACTGCTAGAAAACAGGATGGATGAGACCGGAACAGAAAAATACAGACAGCTTACAACCGAATTACGGCAGAAGCTGTCTGAATAGATTATTTAGGACCTATCTTTTTTACTGTTTTTTAAGAAGAAGAACAAGCCGGCACCTATAAGAATTGTTGCAACCGATGCTGCGATGATAACTATTATTAAAGTGGTGTTTGTTTTTGACACATCTGTGATCTCCGTATCATCGGAAGGATCGGATGTGTTTTCTTTTTCGGTGATTTCGGCTTCTGCGTTTACTTCATCCTTATTTAGTTCTGAAACGTTTTGGTCGGTGGGGGTGGAATCATCATTTGTGCCTACTTCGGCAGTGACATTTTCCTCTGTCTTTTCCGTTGATCCCTCGGAAGGATTCTCTGTTTCAGAACTGTCTGAACCATTGTTTTGTGTGGTGCTTTCGGAATTGTTTTGGCTCTGGTTATCGGTATTCTCGGTTTTCCCGGAATCATTTATCACAGGATCACTTGCATTGATAACCGGAGTGGGAGAATTACCGCTAAATTCAGAAAGGCTGATACCGTTTGCTCCGAGTTTGACTGCATGGTCAAGTCCGATGAATTGACCGCTTTTGTTTTGCCATAATACAGTCTTGACCAGGTTATACTTGTCATCATCCCAGGTTTTGAAATCGTCTTTTACAAGTCCGCCGGTGTCGCCGGAGTTTGCGTTGAAGCACCAGAATGTGTGGTGTATATTTTTGCTGCCTATCAGGTCCCTGAGATATCCCATCCATTTGAGATTGTCGCCTGACATGAAGCCGCCCCATTCACCTATCAATATGGGAGCTATATCATCTTCAACAATATATAACCAATAGGGATACCATGCATCCTTGTACAGTGAATCGTAATCAAATCCTCCGGAAAACCAGGGCTGCTCATAAACAAGAGGGCCGTAATCGTGAGGAGAGTACACGATCTGTTTATTTCTGTCAGCGCTTCCGAAATCTATGGGATATTTTTTTACAGCCATGAGGTTTGCACCCCACCAAGTGTTGTAGTAATCCGAATCATTCGAAGATGTGAAATTGTTTGAGGAAATATTGGTGGGATAGATCTGTATTCCTTCGATCACGATAAGAGCATGAGGATTGATATCCAATATTGCATTTCCCGCACGTTCCGCAACCTTTTTCCAATTGTTTTTGTCATTGGAGTCGTTCCATATGGCATGGGTCTGTTCGCTTGCTTTTCCGTGGGGCTCGTTCTTAAGATCGAATGCTACGAGAGTATCAAAGTTTTTGTATCTGTCCGCAAGCCATTTGAGAGCCTCGATATACTGATCTTCGGAAATCTTATCTGTGTACCATACGGGATGATTATGTCCCGATGCATCGGTGTTGGCAGAGTGGATATCTACCATAACCTTCATTCCGTTCTGTTCACAGAGGGTAAGAACATAATCGAATATTTCCAGTGAGTTCAAGGAATTGAGATTTCCGTTATATGCGTGATTGTAATTGGCTGTGGGGTAATTGCCTTTCTTCCATTCAAGCAGAAGTTCCGCAGACATTGGTACACGCATCAGATTAAATCCGTGGTCCGCGATGGCTGTGACGGATGACTCAAGTTCCGCATTCCAAAGACCGTCAAAAAGGTTTGTACCGGTATTGTAGCCAAACCAGTTTACACCAGTAAGCCATACTTCATTTCCGTTTAGGTCGACTATTTTTGAACCCTTGGTGGTGAGCCAGTCATCCCCTGCTGTTCCGTATGTGGAAACAGCGGGAGAGGAGAAGTCGGGTCTTTCCTCGGAATTCTGATCATTGTTCTGGGAATTATTATTGTTATTATTGTTGTTGTTGTTGTTGTTGTTGTTGTTGTTGTTTGTGGGTGGAGTGTATGTACCTGAACCTGTGATGCTGATAAATTCAGCGGTACTGATGGAACTCCCGGTTACCTGTATTCCTACATTGGAGTTAAAGGCCCAGGAGTTTGCACCATCGGCTTTTACTTCTGCGGTGACTTTGTTTCCTGAAACTGTGTAGCTGTCAAATCCCCAACCGGAAGCAGATTCCACACTGCCATCAAATTCTACCACAGCGGTTATGGTCAGGAATCCGTCACAGTCCTTGGTGTCAAACGAGATCTGTCCGCCGTTACCCCAAAGGTTCTTTGATATATTCGAAGCAGAGGGACCCTCGGCGGCTTTTACATTTATGCCGGGTGAAACAGCAAGAAAGAAAAGCAGCAATACCAGCAATGCGGCAAATGATTTCTTTGTACCTATCGTAAGTATCCGTTTCATTTTGGAACTTCTCCTTTTTATTCCCATAATGACGAACTATATAAACACAGGAATATTTTACACTTTAATTTCCATTCTTTCAAATTTCAGAGTTTATAATTCTTTAATAAATTAATTAGCACTCACCTATTGACAGTGCTAACAATGAGTGTTATAACACAAGTAGAACAAGAGGGGAGGACAGGAAACAACAAATAAGTTTAAGCACCGCGGAAAGCGGATGCGAAAGGAGGCATGACTTATGTTGTATCCAAGTTTATTTAACGACAGTTTGTTTGATGATCTTATGAACTTTGAGTTCCCTACATTCGGCAGAGAATTTGAGGATGTGGACAAGAAACTCTACGGTAAACATGCAGCGCATGTTATGAAGACCGATGTTCATGAGCAGGATAATGCCTATGATGTAGATATCGATCTTCCCGGATTTAAGAAGGATGAGATCAATCTGTCACTGGATAACGGATATCTTACCGTATCCGCTGCAAAGGGCCTTGATAAAGATGAAAAGGATAAAAAGGGCAAAGTTATCCGTATGGAGCGCTACTCCGGTTCAATGCAGAGAAGCTTCTATGTGGGAGAGCAGCTCACGGAGGAAGATATCAAGGCTAAATTTGAGAACGGTGTGCTCAGACTTTGTATCCCCAAAAAGGAAGCAAAAGCCGTTCCTGAAAAGAAATGCATCATGATCGAAGGATGATGGACAAGGCTTAAAATACGGAGGCAGTTAAAAGCTGCCTCCGTATTTTTATTGTCTTTTTTCGGCTTAACTGATAATCTGTAGTAAAACAAAGTTATATTTTGATAGGACTTGATGAACTATTATGTTAAAAAGTATTTGGGATCGGATAAAAGGAATATTTTCCAAGGTAAAAACATACATAAAAAAAGAGCCGAAAAGATCATTGCTATTCGGTGGACTGATTCTTTTTGCCGTTGTATTTATAGTTTGCATGATCAATATTGTACGTATATTGGTCCAAAGAGAGAACGGTAAAAAGATTTATGAACAAATGAATGCGGAATATGTCACACCGCATGTCGGGGATGAAACTTTGGAAGATGATGATGTAAAGGAAGGATCGGAAAGTGTTTCTACCATGATTGAACCTTTGCCTGACAGAGAGGAAGTTGATCCCAATGCATGGTATAATCTTGCGGAAGTTGATCTGACGAGTCTTCAGGAAAAGAATCCCGATATAGTCGGATGGTTATATTTTGAGGACGGAGATAGTATCAGTTATCCCCTTTTATATTCAGGGGATGATAAATATATCGATACAGATTACTTGGGTGAGCCTGCGGAAGAAGGCGCAATCTATATTGAAAAATATAATAAGCCGGACCTTTCAGATGCTCATACAATAATATATGGGCATAATATGGCCAACGGTACCATGTTTGGAAAACTACACAAATATAAGCAGGATACCGAATATATCCGGGATCATAAGTATTTTCAGATCATTACAGAGAATAAGATCTATAGGTACCAGATATTTTGTTACAAGGATGTAAATGTGGAATCAAGCGGAGTGTTTGTGATCTACAATAAACCTACGGATGATTTCACGAGTTTTATCAGGCAGAAGCTTTTGCCACAAAGTTATTATCTGGATAATACGGATCCTGAAGACGTGCAGAGCATTATCACGCTGTCAACCTGTTCCTATGATTCGGATGTGAGATTTATCGTCTGCGGAACAAAGATAGATGAACATGATCTGTTCTAAAAAAATAACACGGAGAGTAACCAATGGAGACAGAAGGTAAAATGACAGGAACAAAAACAACGGCACCGGGAATTGGTGAATTAAGAGAAGCTGTGTTCAAAAACGAAAAAGAAAAGGGTTCCGTTTCACCGGATGCATCTTTAAAAAGTAAGGAGAAAAGCTTTGCGGAAAAGATGTCAAATGACATGGGGCTTGGTTTTAATTTGGGTAATACGCTTGATGCTGTGGCAAGACCGGGTAACACTGATCATGCCGGTGTTTTGAGTGAGACAGCTTGGTTTAATCCTCTTACAACAAGAGAGATGATAAAGGCTATTAAAAAAGGAGGATTTAAGACTTTAAGGCTTCCGGTTACTTGGCATAATCATGTGAGCGGTGAAGACGATATCGTGGACCCTGCATGGATGAAGAGAGTAAAGGAGATCGTCGGTTGGGCCTTGGAAGAGGATATGTATGTTATTCTGAATACCCATCATGATATTTTTGAGGGTTTTTTCCTGCCGGATAATGATCATATTGAAAGATCGCTGGTGTTCATGAAAAATATTTGGACCCAGATTGCGGAAGAATTTAAGGATGTGACAGGGGACAGGCTTCTTTTTGAGTCGCTGAATGAGATCCGCGTTCCCAGGGCTTCCTTTGAATGGACACCGGATTATGACGACGAGAAATGCTGTGAAGCAATGGAAAACATTAATAAGCTCAATCAATTATTTGTGGATGTTGTGAGGGCTTCGGGCGGAAAAAACTCAGACAGAGTACTGGTCATACCGGGATATTCCACTTCCACCGAAGGAGTATATTGGGACGGCTTTAAGCTCCCGGAAGATACCATGACCGGCAGACAGATAGTAGCGGCACATATTTATTCCCCTGCCCATTTTGCTTTTTATTTGAAAGAGGGAGCGAATTATACGGAGTTTGACATGTTTTCTCCCGAATCCACATTGCCCATAGATGAAAGGCTCGGCAAGCTTTACAATAAATTTGTAAGTAAGGGAATACCCGTCAATATCGATGAATTCGGAACTGTTGATAAAGACAATGACGGTGAGAGGGTTAAGTGCCTTGCTTATACTCTTGCGAAAGCATCAGAACTGGGAATCAGAACATGTTATTGGGACAACGGTGTGTTCAAGGGATACGGAAACGGAATGGCAATATTTGACAGAAAGAATCTGTGTTTCCCCGATATGGGACCAATTGATTCAATGCTTAACGGAATGAGAGCTTTTGAATAAAGAATTGCAAAGAAAACCGCTGCCGGTGTGATGACCGGCAGCGATATTTTTTTAGAAATCTGTTGTTTTCCTTTTTACAAGTGTTCCGGAAAATACGGTTTTGTGAGGCATTTCCTGCCCGGACAGAACACCGATAAGTGTTTTGACAAGACATCTTGTCTGTGTCTCCAGCTGGTTATCGATGGAAGTGAGTTCGGGAGTGCAGCATTCGGTCATAACTGAATTATTGTATCCGATGACCGACAGATCCCCGGGGATGCTGAGTCCGTTTTTCTGAGCATATTTAACAGCTGCTATACCAAGCTGATCATCCGCGGCGATAACACCGTGGAATTTGTGCCCCTTCTTTGCAAAATCGGAAATGAGATCGGCGATATCTTCAAGGTTTGTCATTCCCTCAGGTGTTTTGAGAATAAGATCCTCATAATCGTTTACATGCTGGCTCTGCATAGCCATTCTGAATCCGTCCAGCTTTTTGCGTCCGCTGTAGGAGAGGGAATTATATAGATACAGGATATCGTGAATGCCTGCTTCATACATTTCGGTGGTGCTGCGATACATTGAATTCATATCATCGCAGAGAATACAGTAAACATTGTCGTGATGATATGATGCATTCAGTATCATTACGGGAACCTGGGCCGAACTGTCGATGATATACTGGTTTTCCTGCTCAACTTCACCGATGAAGTTGGAACCTACCAGGATCAGACCGTCAACTTTCTTTGAAAGGATCAGATTGACGTAATTCTTTTTTGCATCAAGGTTATAACCTGTGCAGCAGAGAAGGGATTCGTACCCGCTGGCCTGAAGATTCTGTTCGAGATAATATACTGCCTTTGCAAGAAATATATCCGAGGAATCAGCGCATAGGATACCGATGGTTTGCATCGCTTTTAATCCCATGGCACGGGCCGAGGAGTTGGGAGTATAGCCGTATTCGTCAATTATATCCATGATTTTTTTACGTGTGGATTCTTTGACTTTTGTGCTTCCGTTTAATACACGGGAAACAGTGGCAATGGATACTCCGGCCTTTTCTGAGATATCGTAGATTGTAACTGACATTTAAGAGAGGAACCTCCGTGGATCTGTAATTTCATGTAACTACTTACATTTTCTTACATTATACATAGATAATCCATGTTTTTCAATCAATCAGAAAGATTTTTTGCCCACTTTTTGCTAAAAATATTGACTAAAAATGAAAATAGTGTAATATTATTAATGTAAACGCTTACATCGAATACCTGAATATTTGATGATCTAATTCAAAGTAATGCAAAAAAAGGGGTACAAAATGGACACTATTTCAAGAAAAATGACAGGCAAAAAGGAAAGGCCCATCAAGGTTCTTCAGTTTGGAGAGGGCAATTTCCTTCGAGCATTTGTGGACTATATGATAGATATCGCCAACGAGCAGGGAAAGTTCGATGGTGATATTGTTATTGTTAAGCCTATTGAATTCGGTAACCTTGACAGATTTCATTCTCAGGAATGCCAGTATACTGTTCAGCTTCGCGGCAGGGTAGATGGGGAACCCAAGAAGATAAATAGGGTGGTTACCAGCGTTGCTGATGCAGTGGATGCGTATGGTGAATATGAAAAGTATGCTGAGTACGCTAAGCTTGATTCACTTCGTTTTATTGTTTCAAATACCACCGAGGCCGGAATTGTTTATGACGAGAGCGATAAGCTTGAGTTAAACCCTCCCAAGAGCTATCCCGGAAAACTGGCAAAGTTTTTATATGAAAGATACAAGCATTTTAACGGTGCGGCTGATAAGGGACTTATAATGCTGCCTGTTGAGCTTATCGATGATAACGGACTTCATTTAAAGGAGTGCGTGTTTAAACAGGCAGAAAACTGGGGTCTGGAAAAAAGCTTTACAGAATGGCTTGATAGTGCATGTATCTTTACATCGACACTGGTAGACCGTATTGTTACCGGTTATCCCAGGGATGAGGCGGAGGAACTTTGTAAAGAGTTCGGATATCAGGATGATCTTATTGTTACCGGTGAGCCTTTTGCACTCTGGGTTATTGAAAGCCCCAAGGATCTTTCCGATGAGCTTCCTTTACCTGCAGCCGGACTTCCCGTTATCTATACACCGGATCACCATCCCTACAAGCAGAGAAAGGTGCGTATCTTAAACGGAGCTCACACATCTTTTGTTCTTGCATCATACCTTAGCGGAAATGATATCGTTCTTCAGTCCATGAACGATGAACTTATCCTTAAGTTCATAAAGGGAACTTTATTTGACGAGGTCATTCCCACGCTCACTCTTCCCAAGGCAGATCTTTTAGAGTTTGCCGATGCGGTGCTTGCAAGATTCAACAACCCCTATGTAAAGCATGCACATCTTTCCATAGCGCTCAATTCTGTTTCTAAGTGGCGTGCAAGATGTATGCCCAGCTTTCTTGACTACGTTACTAACGAAGGAAAGCTTCCAAAGCATCTTACATTCTCTATTGCAGCCCTGATGGCTTTCTATACAGGAACGGAAATCAGAGACAAAGCGCTTATCGGACACAGGGGAGAAGAGGAATATAATATCCTTGACGATATGTCGGTGCTTGAGTTCTTTGCTGCCAACAGTTCTAAAGAACCTGCAGAGTTCGCCCTTGCAGTTCTCTCAAATGTTGATTTCTGGGGTGAGGACCTTTCCAAGATAGATGGACTCACTGAAAAGATCACAGAATATATAGCAAGCATACGTGAGATCGGAATGAGAGAAACTCTGGAAAAATATTTTAGTTAAGCCGAAAAAATGAAAAGATATATTAAGATCAACGAAAACGACAATGTTATAGTTGCACTTGCAGACCTTCAGACCGGTGAAGATATAGGTGGAGTAAAGGCTCTGGAAGAGATCCCCTCCGGACATAAGATGGCGGTTACCGATATAAAAAAAGGTGAAGCCGTGATCAAGTACGGATACCGCATCGGAAATGCAAAAGAGGATATCAAAGCGGGTTCATGGATCCATACCCATAATGTGGGCACTGCGCTGGGAGAAATTCTTGACTATGATTACGATCCTGTGGAGATCAAAGATGAGAAGACCGAGGACAGGACGTTTATGGGCTTTAAGAGGCCTAACGGAGATGTGGCTGTTCGAAACGAGATCTGGGTCATTCCCACAGTGGGATGTGTAAATAATATTGCGACAGCCATAGCTAAAGCTGCCAATGCTTCGCTATCAACTATGAGCGATATAGTAAGGTCGAGAGTTGAAGAGGTAATTGCATTTCCTCATCCTTACGGATGCTCTCAGATGGGGGACGATCAGGAAAACACCAGAAAGATCTTGGCTGACTTGATCAATCATCCCAATGCGGGCGGAGTGCTTGTGCTTGGGCTTGGATGCGAGAACAGCAATATTGAGGTTTTAAAATCTTATATCGGCGAGTATAATGAAGACCGTGTGAAGTTTTTGGTCTGCCAGGATGTGGAAGACGAGATGGCAGAGGCAGATAAACTTATTGAGGATCTGATTGGATATGCGGCAGGTTTCGTCAGGGAACCTATTTCCGTTTCAAAACTGATCATCGGTATGAAGTGCGGAGGAAGCGACGGATTTTCCGGAATCACAGCAAATCCTCTTGTGGGTAAGTTCTCGGATATGCTCACTTCAAAAGGCGGGACAACCATTTTGACGGAAGTTCCGGAGATGTTCGGTGCCGAAACCATATTGATGAACCGCTGCGAAAACAAGGAACTGTTTGATAAAACGGTTTGTCTTATCAATGATTTTAAACAGTATTTTAAAGATAATAACCAGACTATATATGAGAATCCGTCCCCGGGAAATAAAAAGGGCGGTATCTCAACATTGGAGGATAAGTCTCTCGGATGTACACAGAAATCCGGAAGCAGCGCTGTAAAGGGTGTTCTGGCTTACGGAGAAAGAGTGGAGACACCGGGACTTAATCTTCTTTCTGCTCCGGGCAACGATCTTGTTGCAGCCACAGCACTTGCTGCCAGCGGAGCACATATCGTATTATTTACAACGGGCAGAGGAACGCCTTTTGCCTGCCCCGTTCCCACCATGAAAATATCTACAAATTCCAAACTTGCGGGAAAGAAGAGCGGTTGGATAGATTTCAATGCGGGTGTTCTGGTGGAAGATAAGGATATGGACGAAACGGCAAAGAAATTCTTTGATTATGTTATCAGCGTTGCATCCGGAGAAAAAGTAGCCAGCGAAAAGGCCGGTTTTCACGATATGGCCATATTTAAGAAGGGCGTTACGCTGTAAGCTCTAAAACAAGAAAGTGAGGAAATGACAAATGAAGGCATTTATGGATCAGGATTTTCTGCTTCAGACAGATGTGGCAAAAAAGCTCTTCCATGACTTTGCGGAAAGCATGCCCATTCTCGACTATCACTGTCACATCAATCCCAAGGAGATCGCAGAGGACAGACAGTTCGAGAATATCACACAGGTGTGGCTCGGAGGAGATCACTATAAATGGCGTTTTATGCGCTCATGCGGAGTGGACGAAAAGTACATCACCGGTGATGCATCCGATAAGGAGAAATTTTTAAAGTGGGCTGAGTGTCTGGGAAAGGCTATCGGAAATCCCCTTTATCACTGGTCTCACCTTGAACTTCAGAGATACTTCGGCTATCACGGAGCATTGTCATCAAAGACTGCTGAGGAGGTTTGGGAACTTTGCAATAAAAAGCTTGCAGAGCCTTCAATGTCGGTCAGAAATATCATTAAGCAGTCAAATGTAAAACTCATCTGTACAACAGATGATCCCATTGACAGTCTTGAGTGGCACAAAAAGATCAAAGAGGACTCATCATTTGATGTGGTTGTCCTTCCTGCTTGGCGTCCCGACAAGGCAATGAATCTTGAAAAGCCTGATTATGCCGATTATATCAAGAAGCTTTCGGAAGTAAGCGGCGTGACTATCCGTGCTTTTGAAGACCTTAAGACAGCTCTTGTTAAGAGAATGGATTATTTTGCACAGAACGGATGCGTTGTATCCGATCATGCTCTTGAATATGTTATGTATGAGCCTGCAACAAGCGATGAGCTTGAGGCTATTTTCAGAAAGGCTCTTATAAAGGATCGTATTTCGCGCAAAGAGGAGATGCAGTTCAAAACCGCTTTCATGACATTCGTATCCGGTGAGTACACCAAGAGAAATTGGGTTCTTCAGCTTCATTACGGCTGCAAGAGAGACAATAATACTCCCATGTATGATAAACTTGGTCCCGATACCGGATATGACTGCATCAACAACTATGCGCCCTCATCACAGACAGCAGACTTCCTCAATAACCTTATCAAAAACGATTCACTTCCGAGAACAATTCTTTACAGCCTGAATCCCAACGATAATCAGGCTATCGGTACCATTCTCGGCTGTTTCCAGAATTCTGATGCGGTTGCGAAGATCCAGCAGGGAAGTGCATGGTGGTTCAACGATCACAAGGTTGGAATGCAGGATCAGATGACTTCTCTTGCAAATCTTGGAAATCTTTCAGGATTTGTGGGAATGCTTACTGACTCAAGAAGCTTTCTTTCCTATACACGTCACGAATATTTCCGTCGTATTCTCTGCAATCTGATGGGAAATTGGGTTGACAACGGTGAATTTCCCGAGGATTACGATATCCTTGGCGAGATCGTAAGAAACATATCATTTAATAATGCTGTCAGATATTTTAATTTTGATATGCTGGATACAGTAGATTAACTTTTAAAGGAGAACAGAAATGGACTTGAATTTAAGACCTGAAAGCGAATGCAAATATGATGCGGTTTCACTTGGAGAAGTAATGCTCCGTCTTGATCCCGGAGAGGGAAGGATCCGTACTGCAAGAAGCTTCCGAGCATGGGAAGGCGGCGGAGAGTACAACGTTGTGAGAGGTCTCAGAAGATGCTTCGGACTTAAGACCGGCGTTATCACCGCATTTGCTGACAATGAAGTTGGAAAGCTCATGGAGGATTTCATCCTTCAGGGCGGAGTTGATACAGAACTTATAAAGTGGATGCCCACAGATGGTATCGGACGTATCTGCAGAAACGGACTTAACTTTACAGAGCGCGGATTTGGTATCCGTGGCGCAGTAGGATGTTCTGACAGAGCTAACACCGCAATTTCAAAGGCTACTCCCGCTGATTTTGATTTTGATCACATTTTCGGTGAGCTCGGTGTTAGATGGCTTCATACCGGCGGAATCTATGCAGCTCTTTCCGAGCAGTCATGTGAGACTGTTCTTGCAGCTATTAAGACCGCAAAGAAATACGGCACTGTTGTTTCTTACGATCTTAACTATCGTCCTTCCATGTGGAGTGCCATAGGCGGTCAGGCTAAGGCTCAGGAAGTAAACAAAGAGATTGCTAAGTATGTTGATGTTATGATCGGTAACGAAGAAGACTTTACCGCATGTCTCGGATTTGAGATCGAAGGAAATGACGAGAACCTTAAGACTCTCAATCTTGACGGATACAAGAAGATGATCAATGAGGCTGCAAAGACTTATCCCAACTTCAAGGCAGTTGCAACCACACTTCGTCAGGTTAAGACCGCTACCGTTAACGACTGGAGCGCCATCTGCTGGGCTGACGGTGAGATCTACAAGGCTAAGCAGTATGACGGACTTGAGATCATGGACCGTGTGGGCGGCGGAGATTCCTTTGCTTCCGGACTTGTATACGGCCTTATGACCACAGGCGATGCAAAACTTGCTGTAGAGTACGGAGCAGCACACGGAGCACTTGCTATGACAACACCCGGAGACACCACTATGGCTTCCAAGAAGGAAGTTGAAGCTCTTATGGGTGGTGCGGGCGCAAGAGTTCAGAGATAATTTGATTTGATATTTCCTTGATTAAGTAGTATTATAATGAATAGTCGAAAGCCCAAGTGTTTAAGACACTTGGGCTTTTGTAAATATGTGTTGGTGATCTGTTTTAATATTGTTTGTTTTGGGAGAGTATAATGGCATCTAAAACTATCCTTAAAAATGATATTATAGTTGGTTCTGCACAGAATAACGAAGAACTCTTCCTGATTTCGGAAGGGTCTGTTTTGGCATCCGCTCCGGGCATTAAATATACTCTTTCAAAGGGGGATGTGATCGGGGCGCTTGAGGTGGGGTTTGAAGCACACTTTTTTACCTACATGGCCACAGAAGATACAGCGGTGATACCCATCGCCGCCGAGAGTCTTTCGGCTATGCTGGAGAAGAAGAATGATTTTTCGGCATATCTTTACAGGAGTGCCATCAGACAGATTACTGAGTGTATCTCTCAGTTTGAATCCGCCAAAGTAGAGGCCGATGAAATATATTTGCTTGCAGAGAGCACCTATAATAAGTACGTTGAAATCTGTCATAAAGTCGGAGCAAATCCCGGTGAATTTAAAGAATTTTTCACCAAAGGAAAGTTTATTGACGATTCCGGGATCAGTTCCAATCTTTCCGGTTATTACGCCGAAATAGCAAGGATCATAACCGACGGAAGAAAAGTTTCTTACGAATATCTCGATATATTTATCTCAAAACTTGCAAAAGACGCCAGGGGAGTTTCTCTGGGGGCAAAAAAGGTATTTGTTTATCTGTCCGAGATCTCGCAGTATGTATTGGAAGATCAGTCAAAGGATCTTTACGGACTGCTTACGGACAGCTTTTTGAATACTGCATTTTCTGCATCTGCAGATGATATCCTCTCACTTATACGCGATCTTGAAGAATTCCTTAACAAGAAAACTTATATCAATCCCAACAGATACTTTGAGCGCACATCCGCTTTCGATATGAAGGTTGAGCGCACTAAGTTAAAGGCGGACCACAGCGAGGATGAGAAGGAAGTATTCGCCGAGCTGGAGGATTCTGTTGATAAGATCCTGGACTATGCCGAAGTTGATGAAAAGATAAGAAATGACTTTAAATCACTTATCATTTCTTACAGGGCATTGGCTGATCCCAGAAGCCAGGAGGATGCCGCAAGACATATCAGACTTGATATTTCAAACTATTTCTATAAGCTGTATGAAGCTATCGTAGAAAAAACTTTGACGGGACACAGACCTCCCAAGGTTGTACAGATGTTTCTCGAATTCGGATATGTCGATGAGGAACTGTGTACAAAGAGCGATCTGTTCTATCTGTATGAAAAAGCCGGAGGCGGATACACTGATCCCGACAAGGGAGTGTTTACTTTCTACGAGTGGCTGCAGGCAATATATGACGGACGCAGACTTCCCAGCAAGAATGAATTTGATGTGGATTATGAAGCCTTTGTTCACGAGAGAAAGGTTAAGAATCAGATCACTGCCGAAGACGAAAAGAAGCTTATGCAGGACCGCATGGCGATGGTCAAGTATGAGCTTAAGAATATGTTTGTGTCCGCAAATAAGGTTACTTTCGGCCTTATCACAATATTCTGTCCTGTGTTTAACAGCGTGAATGTTATGAGAAAGCTTTCGGATAATCTGGTTACCACAGGCCTTGCTCTTGGAACCATCGATGCAGCAAGACAGATAGATTTCCAACTCTTTTACCGTGATAATCTTTATTCCAACGAAAAGATCGGTATCAAGGGAGAGTATGTGGGAACCGAGGTACTGCCCGATATAATATTGATGCCGAATGTAGGTACCAGAGGCCTTATGTGGCAGGAGATACAGGGGCGTGTAAGGAATACACATTCGCGTATGATGCTGCCCGTATTTGATATCGAAGATCTTAAAACTCAGATCCTTCATATGTGCGGTGAGTACAGATGGGAGATGTGTAAGAGAATACAGGGTGCGAGATACAATGATGTATCGGATCCCTCGCTTACCAGCGAATATTTTGACTACGCCCAGTTCTACAGAAAGAACCATGATCTTTCCACGGAGGCAAAGGAACGTGTTAAGCTAAGCCTGCAGAGAGCAAAGAACAGTTTCAAGGAAATGTTCGTAATGGATTATATGCTCTGGGTTGCTTACGAAAGCGAAGGTTCTCCCAGGTTGAATAAAGTTGTACGAAGCATTATGTCCAAGTATTGTCCCTTCCCTCTGGAAAAGAGGACTGCGCTTATGGCTAATCCCACGTACAAAGAAGTGCTTGAATACTATGACCGCAAACAGGGAGCCAAGATACACCGTGTTGAGATCCTTATCCAGAAGGTTAAAAACACCGGGCTTCCGGTTCCGGATGAGCTCAATAACGAGCTTGAATACTTAAAGAGATAAATCTCAAAATTACTCATTATCAGGAGCATTAGAAAATGAAGGTCGTTCTCAAGAATCTGACAAAAAGATTTCCCAGCAGGGATAAAAAGCATCCGGAGGATGTTATCGCGGTAAATGATTTTGATTTCACTATTCCGGACGGTAAACTCATAGGTCTTTTGGGACCATCCGGCTGCGGAAAAAGTACAACATTGAATCTTATCAGCGGTCTTGAGAAACCTACGCAGGGACAGATCTTTTTCGGAGATGATGACGTCACAAAACTTCCGCCCGAAAACCGCGGAATAGGACTGGTGTTTCAGAACTATGCCCTTTATCCTCATCTGACAGTAAGGGGAAATATTCTTTTCCCTCTTCAGAATCTTAAGGGCAGCGCCAGAATGTCAAAACAGGATATGGAAGCAGCGGCGCTAAAGGTGGCGAAACTTGTACAGATAGACAACCTTATGGAGAGAAAGCCCGCGGAACTTTCCGGCGGACAGCAGCAGAGAGTTGCTATCGCAAGAGCATTGGTAAAAATGCCGAAGGTTCTGCTCTTGGATGAGCCTCTTTCTAATCTTGATGCCAGACTTAGGCTTCAGACCCGCGAGGAGATAAGACGAATTCAGAAAGAGACAAAGATCACTACTATATTTGTTACCCACGATCAGGAAGAAGCCATGAGCATCTGTGACGAGATAGTAGTCATGAAGGACGGTATCGTCAATCAAATCGGTGCTCCTCAGGAAGTATATGACAATCCCAAGAATCTTTTTGTGGCAAAGTTTTTGGGAACGCCTCCCATAAATGTGTTTAAGGGTAATGTGAAAAACAGTGCTCTTTATATCGAGGACGAAAAGGTTCTTGATGTGCCGGGGGTAAGAGACGGAATTGTTTATGCCGCCATCAGACCCGAAGGCTTTAAGCCGGCTGAGAACGGTGCTCTTTCTCTTGAACTTGAAAGAATAGAAGTCATGGGAAGAGATATCAGTGTCATATCACATCATTCTTGCTGTGAGAATGTAGATATACGTTCGATAATCAGTTCCGACAATGTAATAGATACCCGCAAGGAAAAGGTGAAGTTTGATCTTAATCCCAAGAAGGTATTTATATTTGACGAAAAGACGGAAGAAAGACTTTATTAAAGATATGGAATCAACACTTAAACGTAATCTGAAAGCTTGGCTTTATCTTTTGCCGGCACTTATATTTCTTGGAGTATTTATGGTATATCCCTTGGTGGATGTATTTGTTTACTCCTTTGAAGAGGGGTACAATTCCGCTTCACAGACTTCTTTCGGAACCGGTATTTATAACTATTCCTATGTTCTGCATGATCCCTATTTCCTGCAGGCTTTAAAAAACACACTCATTCTTGTGGCAATAACTGTTCCCACATCAACAATACTTTCACTTTTGATCTCTTTGGGTCTGAACAAGATAACAAAACTCAAAGAGCTCTTTCAGACTGTCTATTTTTTGCCGTATGTAACCAATACCCTTGCGGTTGGTCTGGTTTTCATGATCCTTTTTAAGAAAACTGCATATACCGACGGTTTGATTAATCTACTCATAACAGCATTTGGAGGGAAGAGTGTTGACTTTATTGAGGGACCGTATTGGGCAAAGATGATGGTGCTCTGTATCTATACCATCTGGATCGTCATGCCCTTTAAAGTGTTGGTTCTTACCAGCTCCCTCGCCAGCGTGAATCCCATATATTACAGCGCTGCCAAGGTGGACGGAACCTCAAATACGAGGATCTTTTTCAGGATCACCCTTCCCATGATCTCGCCCATGATCTTTTATCTTGTCATAACCGGATTTATCGGAGCTTTCAAGGCATACAGCGATGCGGTTGCATTGTTTGGAACTAATCTGAATGTGGCTGAGATGAATACCATTGTCGGATATGTTTACGACATGTTATACGGCGACAGCGGAGGATATCCGTCCTATGCATCTGCGGCGGCAATAATCCTGTTTGTGATCGTACTTACGATAACGGTCATTAACCTTCTTGTGAGAAACAAGAACGTAGTACATAATTGAGACCTGTGTAAACATTGACACAAGGAGCATGGCATAAGTAATGGATAAGAATCACGAGTATGATGAAATTTCAAAAAGTGCAAAGATAAAAGACATAGTTGGAAAGACGATAACATATATACTTCTTTCTATCTGGGGTCTCATTGTCCTTTTCCCATTTTATTGGATGATACTGACTTCATTTAAGAGCTACGGTTCCTATAACTCGGAGTTCGTTCCGAGATTCTATGCCATCAGTCCGACTTTTCAGAATTATATCGATGCATTCACAACCGTATCTCTTTCAAGGTATCTTTTAAATACATTTATCTTCACGATAGTGACAACCGCCGTCATGTTGGTTGTTACCACATTGGCCGCTTTTGCATTTGCAAGGCTTGAATTTAAGGGAAAGAATATTGTTTTTGTTCTGTTCCTTGCCCTTATGATGATCCCCAACGAACTGGTTATCATAACAAATTTTGTAACGGTAACAAATCTTGATATGAGGAACAGCTTCCCGGGACTTATTCTTCCCTCGGTTGCTTCGGTATTTTATATTTATCTCCTTAAAGAGAATTTTGAAGCCATTCCCGACAATCTTTATTATGCTGCAAAGGTGGACGGAACCAGTGATTTTAAATACCTGGTAAAGGTTATGGTGCCCATAGCGAGGCCCACACTTGTGACCATCATCATCCTTAAGGTGATCGAGTGCTGGAATTCATATGTATGGCCCAGACTTATCACTGACGATCCCAAGTTTTTCCTGGTGTCAAACGGTATACAGGAGATCAGGGAGAACGGATTCGGAAGGGAGAATATCCCTGCGATGATGGCTGCTGTGGTTGTTATTTCTTTGCCTCTCATAGTTCTGTTTTTGGTATTCAGAAGAACTGTCATGACGGGTGTTTCCAGGGGAGGTACAAAGGGATGAGTAACCTCTTTCGAAAACTGATCGTTCCGTTTTTGCTTTGCTTTTGCGTAACTGTGTTGGCAGGATGTCACAGTGCCGGCAAGTCGAAGGGATTTACAATCCCCGAGGAATTTGATACTTCAAAACCTATAGAGATCACTTTCTGGGCAAAGAACGACACGAATATGACCCAGGTGGATATATACAACAACGCTGTTTCTTCATTTCAGGAGATATATCCTAACATAAAGGTCAATATCAGATTCTATACGGATTACGGAAAGATCTACAATGACGTGATCACGAATATTGCGACGGATACCACACCTAATGTCTGCATTACATATCCCGATCACATTGCAACATACTTGACGGGGCAGGATCAGGTCCTTGATCTGGACGAGCTTATCGACAATGAAAAATACGGACTTGGCGGAAGTGAAGTAAAGTTTGATTCTCCCAAAAGGGATGAGATGGTTCAGAAGTATCTTTCGGAGTGTTATATAGGCGGCCATCTCTATGCACTTCCTTATATGAGATCTACAGAGGCTCTCTATGTTAACAAGACTTATGTGGAGAAACTGGGATATGAACTGCCGGATGTGGTGACCTGGGATTTCGTTTGGGAAGTATCTGAAGCTGCAATGGAAAAGAATCCTGATGATACTTTCAAGATAAACGGCCAGAATGTTATGATCCCCTTTATTTATAAGTCCACGGATAATATGATGATCCAGATGCTTAGGCAGAAAGGATACGATTATACCACGGATGACGGTAAAGTCCTTTTGTTTAACGATAATACAAAAGAGCTTCTGTACGAGATAGCAGAACACGCGGGATCAAAGTCTTTTTCAACTTTTAAGATATCCAGTTATCCCGGAAACTTTCTGAATGCCGGACAGTGTATCTTCGGTATAGATTCAACGGCAGGTGCTACCTGGATGGGACCCGATGCACCGCTTTCGGATATATGTTCCGATGACGTGGCAAATGACATTGAAGTCGTGGTTAGACAGATCCCTCAGTTTGATCCGGATAATCCTATTATGATCTCTCAGGGGCCTTCCGTATGTATCTTCAACAAGGATGATCCTCAGGAAGTTTTGGCATCTTGGTTGTTTACACAATATTTGCTGACAAATGATGTTCAGATCCCATACGCGCAGACCGAAGGGTATGTGCCAGTTACGAATAAAGCTCAGAACAGCGATATTTACTTGGATTATTTGAGCAGGAGCGGAGAGGATAATAATCTTTATTACAGCATAAAACTTGATGCTACAAAACTTTTGCTTAACAATATCGACAATACTTTTATCACTCCTGTATTTAACGGATCTGCTTCCGTCAGAGATGCGGCGGGACAGCTTATCGAAAACGTCACCAAATCCATGAGACGAAAGCAGACTGTGGATGAAGAGTACATGGAAAAACTTTACGGTGATATTACTTCACTTTATCGATTAGACCAGCTTGGAGCCTCTGTTTCCGGCGGCTCAAAAGCCGCAGATTTAGGGCCTTTGCCCACGGGATCAATGGTTTTGATCATTGTTTTGATGTCTATCTGGTTATTGATTATTGCTTATTTCTGTTATATAAAAATAAGAGAGGGTATTAAACGAAAATCAGCATAACTGATCGGAGAGAGATATGGCAAAAAAAGTATTTGCACTTTTGACTGATGTAAACACAGCAAAAGACGAAGAGGGGTTTATCCGGGAGCTTTCTGAATTTGTGGCGTCCAGGGATATCGAACTTAAGGTTTTGCCTTCTGTAGAAAAGCTCAGCGAAATGGAAGCGAGCAAAGCCCTTAAGGATCTGGCTGCGGATGCGATGATCTATGCCGGTAACTTCGGAGATTTCTCATCCAAGAGTGAGGTCAGAAAACAGAATCTTGAATCGCTGTCAACCGAAGAGACGGAAGAACTCAATGCGGTTGTCAGAATACTTAATGAAAATCTGATCACGTATCATTTTCAACCCATCATCAGTGCTGTCACGGGACAGATATTTGCATACGAAGCTCTTATGCGCCCGAAGATCGCCGACGATAACATCAATCCCTACAAGATACTGAAATATGCGGAAATGCTTGGCAGACTGGGAGATGTGGAAAAAGCCACATTTCTTAATGTCATGCGCACAATTGATGAAAACGAGCTTGCCTTCAGTGACAAGCTTGTGTTTATAAACAGTATTCCCGGCGCAAGGCTTCTTCCGGATGATTATCTGGATATCGAAGCGGCGCTTATTGCTCATGCAGGTGATGTGGTGGTTGAGATCACTGAGCAGACCGAGGCCGACGAGGTGACTCTGAGGGCCATAAAGCGCCGTTATGAACAGTTGGGAATCGGTCTTGCCCTTGATGATTACGGAACCGGTTATTCCAATGTAATGAATCTTCTGCAGTATATGCCGGCTTACGTAAAGATCGATCGTTCACTTCTTACGGAAATCGATAAGTATCCCAAGAAACAGCGTTTTGTACGTGAAATAATTGAATTCTGTCAGGATAACAATATCATGTCCCTTGCTGAAGGTGTTGAAACCTGGCGAGAACTTCGAATGGTTGTAAGAATGGGTGTGGACCTTATTCAGGGATATTACACCGCCATGCCTTCGGCAACCATAATCGGAGAGATCGAAAGCGATATAAAGAGAGAGATATTAAGATACAGGGATGAATATAAAGCAGGTAAGAAACAACCCGTATTTATCGCGGATGACACCGGAAGAGTAAACCTCAGTACTCTTGCCAAGTCCAGTTACAGTTGTATCCTCATCGGAAAAGATGAGCGCGAGTCTAAGGATATCACCATCTCAGGAGTGCATGGACTTAAGAGTAATGCTCATGTGGAAATCTCCGCAAACTATAAGGGAAGGATCACTCTAGAAAACAGTTATCTTATGGGCACCCAGGGAAAAGCATGCATAGAACTTGGGGAAAACTGCGATGTGACTCTAATTCTGCTTGGTGACAATAAACTGGAAAAGGGCGGAATACTCGTCCCCGAGAATTCATCCCTAAAGATAATGGGCGGCGGAAATCTCACCATTGTTTTGGATTCACAGAATTCTTACGGTATCGGAAACGACCTTTCTTCTTCAAACGGAAATATTACCTTCCTTCAGGATGGTGTGATCAATATTGATGTTAAGGGAAATTCAGGTATTGCCATTGGTTCCGGAAACGGTGGCGCCATCGAAATAAAGCGCGGAAAGTACAATTTGTCCGTAAACTGTGGTTTCGGTGTGGGTGTCGGAAGCTTTTACAGCGAGACAAAAACTCAGTTCAGCGACTGTGAGTTCGAAATTAACATCGCGGTAACAAAGGGTGTTGGTATTGGCTCACTGGAAGGAAACTCTGAGATATCCGCCTTCAATTCATCTCTGAGATGTGTTGCGGAAGGATCGGAAGTTTCTGCGTTTGGTTCGGTTGACGGTGACTTATCAAAGATTCATTTTTATGATGCCAGCATTAGTGCGGAACTCAGAGGAGACTACATCATTGCCCTGGGCTCTGTAAAGGGTAGCACGACGTATTGCCAGGAGAGAGCCACTTTACGTGTAGAAGGAAGCGGATCACATGCCCTTGCCTTTGGCGGATTTGGAGACGAGATAAAGGTGGAGATATCAGATTCCGATACATCTGTTGATATCATGACCGCATGTCAGAAAGATACCAACGCACTCCCCGAAAACGTGATCATCAAGCATGGTAGGAACCGTTATATGGTTAACGGATATCCCTATGAGCACAATGTGGATTACGGTGATTATAAGGGTGAATGACGGGATATTGAGAAGTAATCGATAATTATTTAACAAAAAATGATTGATAGCCACGATATTTTTATATATTGTGGCTATTTTTGTCGGGAAAAAAATTAGATATAATGTTAAACACGAAGGTACTCTGACCTTCAACAGATTATATGCAGGAGAAATCTGCGTTTTGGGTTTTTAACGGACCCAAGAGAGGAGAAAAATTATGAAAAAGAAGTTAGCAAGTGTTGTTCTTGCCGGTGCTATGGCTCTTTGCCTTGCAGGATGCGGCGGAACCACAACTACCACCACTGACAACGGAAGCACTGAAAGCTCAAGCTCTTTCGGAGATCTTCTTAACTCAGCTGTCAACGATGCTGTTAATGAAGCTGTTGATGAGATCAACGGTGAGATCCAGGAAGTATCCGATCAGGTTGGCGATGCAGTTGGAGATGTAAATGATGCTCTTGGTCAGATCGGCGCTGAGGAGAAGAGCGAAGGTGTTATGACCTATGCAGAGTATGTAGCAGCTGATGTTGATACTGAAGTTACCATCGAGTGCTATGTACAGGCTCATCAGTCATGGTGGGACAACAAGGTTTCCGTATATGCTCAGGATCATGACGGCGGATACTTCATCTACAACATGGAGTGCTCTGAGGAAGATGCTGAGAAGCTCGTTCCCGGAACAAAGATCAAGGTTAACGGTTTCAAGACCATGTGGCCTGAAGTTAACGGAGAAGTTGAAATCGCTGAGGGTGCTACCTTCGAGTTCGTTGATGGCGATACTTATGTTGTAGAAGGCGATGACGTTGTTAACGTTACCGATCTTGTTGGAACCGATGCTCTTGCTGATTACATGAACCGCAAGGTACTTTTCACCGACATGACCGTAGAAGCAGTTAACTACAAGAACGGCGAGCCCGGCGACGACATCTATGTTACCCTTTCAAAGGATGGCACAAATGTTGAGTTCTGCTATGAGTACTATCTTAACGGCGATGACAATGATTTCTACACCTATGTTGGCAGCCTTGAGGCTGGTCAGGTTGTAGACGTTGCAGGTTTCCTTTATTGGTATGAAGGCCCCGATGCACACATCACCGAGCTTAACGTAAAGTAAGTTTTACGAAATAACAGGTAATATAAAAGGACGATCCTTTTTGGGATCGTCCTCTTTTTTTAAAATTATTATGTAGTGGGTTTTCTGAGGGGACAGCGGGAAAGGCATACATGTTCAGAGAGCTTTCGCAGTCCTCCGTCGATGAGATAGTCCTGCAGAATGGGAAGGGACTGGGGAGAAGCGGGACCGATGATAATCTCATCAACAAGATCCGAAATCTTTATGCCGGTTTTGTTGCACAGATCTTTTAGATCCATGGGATAGTATTTTTTGATACGGTCCCAGGCTATATGGTACTTTGGCTTGACCGCAGCTTCCTCGGCACTGAAGGGAGTGTAGATAAGTCTTACTTCATTTTCGGATGTGAATGATGGATGCTTAAAAGCAGCGGAGGAGATCCAGGCTTCGTTCATAAGCTTGTGAAGCTTTGCCTGAGAGCCCTCAAAGGATTTGAGATCCCGCATGGCTTTTTCGAATTTCTTTACCAGGGCATGATCCTCTACGGAATCCCGGTAATAAACCTTTTTTAAGGATACGGAACCTTCATGTTCAACGATCTTTTCCAAAAGTTCCTTGTGGAAGGCTATACATACACCCTGACCGCCTTTCGCATATCTTTCCCACTGGGCTGCATCATCACGGTATTCCGAAAAGCATGCGGCATAAGCTGAATAGTGGAATTCTTCGGCAAATTCTCTTTTGAAAAATTCTTTTGCCAGAGAAAAGTTTTTATCCAGCCCGTCATTTTTCAGATCTACGAGCACATTGTCACGCAGATCGTTTACAAAAAGGCGCATCTCTGAAGTATCATTCATGTTCAGAATATTATTAAGCCTCAGCTCGGCATTTCCAACGATGCCGTTTAGAGCATTAAAATCCGTGTAATGGTATAATATCATCTGAATCTCCCTATATTTCGAAGAAAAACAATCATTAAATACTGAAGATATCATAAAACAATTGCGTTTTTTATGCAATTATTGTTTAATGATAGAGTGCAAAACGCATACGGACACTACATATTTCATAAATTTCGGAGAAAGCGCTATGCTATTTGAAACTTTTTATCCTGATTGTGAAGCGGATTCCGCATACGATCTTCCCTATGAAAAATTATATGAACTGGGGTACAGAGGCATTCTTTTTGATATAGACAATACTCTGGTCCCCCACGGAGCACCCGCTACCAAAAAGGCAATAGCGCTGTTCAGACGTCTTCATGCCATTGGATTCAAGACGGTTTTGATATCCAACAATAAGGAACCCAGGGTTAAGCCTTTTGCCGATGCTGTGAGTTCAAGATATATCTACAGAGCAAACAAACCCGGTAAAAAAGGGTATCAAAATGCAATGAAGATTATGAAAACTACTCCGGGGACCACGCTTTTTGTGGGAGACCAGCTCTTTACCGATGTATGGGGAGCAAAGAAGGCCGGTATATTTACATACCTTACCAAGCCTATTCATCCAAAGGAAGAGATTCAGATAATATTAAAGAGGCGTCTTGAAGCTATAGTTCTTTTCTTTTATCACAGAAAATTCAGAATGAAGGAATGATCATAATATCCCGGAAGGAGACTGATCATGAAAGTTGACGGCAGGACAAAAGTTCTCGGAGTTATGGGAAATCCGGTTGAGCATACCATGTCACCGGTCATACACAATAATCTGGCTGAGGCCACCAAAGACAATCTTGTATATACGGCATTTCATGTGGAAAACGAAAATGTGGGAGATGCGGTAAAGGGAGCTTATGCTCTTGATCTTTTGGGCCTTAATGTGACTGTACCCCATAAGAGTGCTGTTATACCATATTTAAAAGAGATCGATCCACTGGCAAAAAGAATAGGAGCGGTAAATACTCTTGTCAGGTGTGATGGCGGATACAAAGGTTACAATACCGATATGCCCGGCCTTTTGAGGGC
>JAEEGL016791803.1_pt1 | contig 28016 bp, 20 predicted proteins | sample 9134231 | NCBI WGS metagenome assembly JAEEGL01 (sample SAMN16246548, study PRJNA631951) | gut metagenome | biome: gut microbiome; feature: rumen; material: fiber-attached | host: Bos | place: Iran: Karaj | collected 2018-10
AGAATTGACCGTTCTGCTTTCCAAGGGTGTAGTTCTCTATCTTCGATAACACTGTCATCATCATTGAATTTTATCAACGAATATGCTTTTGCCAATTGCCCCGTTCTCGACAATGTGATTCTACCAGAAAGTCTGAAATCCATTCAAATAGCTGCTTTCAGCGAGTGTCCATCATTAACTTCTATCACCTTCCCTGCTGGATTAGAGGGAATTGGAGCCTCGGCATTCAATAATTGCACAAACTTGAAATCTATATATTTTAAAACGAATCATTATACTATGACCATTGGTGGCGATGCTTTCTATGGTTGTAAAGCCATTCAAAAAGTTGACATTTCAGATATAGGAAGTTGGGTATCTACCAATTTCTCAAATCCCGCTTCAAATCCAATAAGCATATCGAATCATATATACATGAACAATGTTGAATTGCGTGATATCATTATTCCGGATGGTCCTATTTACATCAACAACAATGTGTTTTATAATGCTAAATACATTACCAGTCTGACAATTCCCAAATCAGTGGAAATGATTAATGATAATATTTTCTACGGGTGCACTTCTTTAAAAAATGTGACTTCGCTGAATGAAAATCCTGCAACTTTCATCGGAAAAGAAGATCCAACAATTATGAATAATGTGTTTAAAAATGCAACACTTAATGTTCCTAGTAAAGCAATAAGCAAATACAAATCCGAAGAATGGTGGAAATTGTTTGGAAAAATTGTTGGTAATGTGCCAGATACTAAACCGGGTGACGTGAATGAGGATGGTTCTGTTGACATTAGCGACATTGTAGCTATCATCAACCAGATAGCTGGAACAGCAAAATATACCAATTCAGACGTAAATGGCGACAACAATGTTGATATCTCAGATATCGTGGCAGTTATCAATATCATAGCAAATCAATAATCAACAAAGGAAAGAAGCCAAAAATACATTAGGATAAAGAGTGGTAATGTGAAGTAAGCACTTGTTAGAGTATTACCAAAGCCTATATATGACGACTAATTAAGTCTGAATCATATTTATATTACTATACCATAATAAAGATTCTTATTTTACAAATAACCATGAGGGGGGGTGAGCAATCATCCTCCCCTTTTTTTGTCAGAAACGCAAAATGCCCGGAATCATGAGTGTGACCAGAGTGACCCCCTTTTTTTGCATCGACCCAAGATTCAATCAGAAAATGTTTTTTTGTGTTGTTTGTTGTTTTATTGTTTTTTTAGTAATTTTGCAGAAGCTAATGAGTTATGGAACGATTCTTCAACACCGCCATGAGCTCCGGTCATTCGTAGGGAAAAAACATTGTGGTGTGGGGAATGTAACCAATATATGTTTAACCTTGTAATTATTCGACTATTATGGGAAAAATGTTCACTTGCACGCTGAAGGAAAGTCGTGCCGGCATGCCGAAAGGCACTGTCATCCATGTTAATTCCAGTTTTTCATCTCCCGCTGACTATGAAATAGCTGATGAATGTGAGCGGCGTTTCGGAAAGAAAGCACGCGATGCCTCATTTCATGGTTATTGGAACATCAAATGATTATCGTGACAGTTATGCATTTTCTGGGTATTCGCTACGGTAGCTCCGTATATGTGGACTCGGGAAATGTTGTCAGAACGATTTTTGTGTGATTTATTTTATTCCTTTTTCATAAAGGGTTTGCAGAAGCGCAGAAAAAATTGTATCTTTGTGGTCGCTAAGAGCAGATGAAGTCTTACGCTCTAAATTGTAAACTCTAAACTGAAATTCATGAATGAAGTTGGCTACGGAGTTGGCGAGATGATGCGTCGCGGGCGCATCGAAGTGGTTTGCGGTTCGATGTTCTCAGGGAAGACCGAGGAATTAATCCGCAGGATGCGACGTGCGCAGTTCGCCCATCAGAAAGTGGAGATTTTCAAGCCGGGCATTGATGTCCGCTACAGTGAGCAGGATGTCGTCTCTCATGAAGGCACATCCATCCCCTCAACACCGGTCGATTCCTCGCAGAGCATCCTTCTGCTGGCCGGCGACAGCGATGTGGTGGGCATTGACGAGGCGCAGTTCTTCGACGACGGCATCGTAGATGTATGCAATCAGCTTGCCAACGACGGCATACGTGTCATCGTGGCCGGACTCGACCTCGACTACCGCGGCATTCCGTTCGGTCCTATGCCCAAGCTGCTTTCTATCGCCGACGACGTCACCAAAGTCCACGCCATCTGCGTGAGATGCGGGGCATTAGCCTATGTTTCTCATCGTATCGTAGCGGGCGACCGGCAGGTGCTGCTCGGCGAGACTAAGGAATACGAGCCACTCTGCCGACAATGCTATCTCAAGGCGGTCAAGGAAAATAAAGAAACGCAGCAGTCACTTTTCTGACGCTGCGTTTCTGATTTATGGGGTCTTAGAAAGTTTAGATAAACAGAATCTGTACGATGATGAACACCGGCAGGAGAATGATAAGGGAGAACCGGAGCATATAACCGAAGAACGACGGCATCTTGATGCCGCTCTGCTCAGCGATGCTCTTCACCATGAAATTCGGGCCGTTACCGATATAGGTGAGTGCCCCGAAGAATACCGCTCCCATACAGATGGCCTTCATCAATGCCTGACTGATGCCTGCAACTGCGGTTCCTTCAATTGGAAGAGTAGAAGCAGTGGCATGGAATACCATGGCAGTCGGTGCGTTGTCGAGGAAAGCAGAGAGCGAACCGGTGGAGTAGACGAAGTGCCATGGCTCAGTCACTGGCAGCGGGTTCTGCTGCAGGAACATCAGCGCGGGTGTCATCGTGGCGAAGATGCCGAGGAACACGCATGCCACCTCCAGAATCGGGGTCCAGGAGAATTCGTTGTCCTTGCGCACCTCGCGCTTGGTGGTCAGCATCGACAGGATGATGATGGCAATGAACACCCACTCACGCAGCAGTTTCAGATACCAAGGCGCCCCTTCTTCTCCCATGGCGGGGATATAGGTTGAGTTGATGAACATCGTGCTGGCAATCACGCACAGCAGCCAGAAGATATTAATAAGTCCGCGGGCTGTCACCTTCACCTGATCACGGGCATCGGCAGAGAGCAGTTCCCAAGGTTCCTTACGGTAATAATAGTTGTCAATCAACCAGTAAATGCCCAAAAGCAACACACCCGTAACCGCCCATTCCGGCAGCATGTTCTGCATAAACCATCCGAACGGTACTCCCTTTTGGAAAAGCAGGAAAAGTGGAGGGTCGCCGAGAGGCGTGAGCAGACCACCGCAGTTAGCAACAATGGCGATGAAGAACATCACTGTATGAACCTTGTACTTACGCTGGCTGATGGTCTGAAGCAACAACCGGATTAAGAGCATGGCCGCCCCCGTAGTACCCATGAACGAGGCCAACAGCCATCCAATCGACATAATGATGGTGTTGGTAGTGGGAGTCGCCCGCATGTCACCTTTGATGCAGATACCGCCAGTCGTAACGAATAAAGCCATCAGCAGCAGGATGAACGGCACATAATCATAGACCATCTGATGGGTCAGCTCATGAGACATGCCGTTGGCGCATAGCCAGATGCCCACAGGCACTCCAAGCAGGAGCGAGATGTAGAGCTTATTTTTGTTCTCTTCCCACCACTCGCCGGCTTTTGTCAGCGGAAGGATGGCGATGCAGAGCAGCTGCACCACGAAGGGAATCAGCATCCATGAAGGAATCAAATGTTCCATAGAGAATAATATTTAGTATTTTTATTACAATTGAACTGCAAAGTTACGAAAGATTTCTGAGAATCCATCATCTTTCAAGAAAATCAAAGCAAATTTAACGTGATGGGTTCTCTATGAAACTATGGAACGAGTGGGAGGGAAGCGTCATGTTGAGGTTTTTCCTGCCCATCTGGATGGTGGCAGTGTGTTCTTGGTCAGTCTGATTGCCGGCGACAACCACACGCCTCTGGTCGGGACGCAGGAAAACGATGACCGGCATGCCCTTGGTCTCTTCGCGACTGGCGTAGGCCAGCATGCGGCTACCGGGGGGCACAAGGTTGGAGAAGTGTTTCACGGCATAGTATTCCGCGGTGTAGCGGAAGGTTTTTGTCTTGCTGTCCACTTGAATGAGCGCGTTCTGCTTCCATCCCCATGAGCTCTGACCGTTGTCCTGCAGGATGAAGTTCCAGATGAAGTACTCGTCACAACCTCGTCCGATATAGTCGCAGAGCAGATGGAAGGTGTGCTCCCCTGCTTTCCAGTCCATCGAGCCGTTGCCGCACTCGCTCTCGCTGGAGATAAGATGGAGCGAGGGATAGCGTTGACGAAGCTCCGATAGATGCTCCCTGCATTCCCATTGAATGCCGAGTCCGAGCACGTCGTCTTTCAGCCCGTCGATGGTTTTTTCCACGTAGTCCAGGCGGTTGGTGTTGAATGTGCCGAGATAGAGTTTCACATTGGGCAGCACGCGTTGGAGAGTGGGTTTGAGGTATTCATGGTTGAAGCGTATGGTTCCCTCCGCCGTCCAGGCACAACCCGGATAGGGGGTGTAGGAATATGCCTCGTTCTGGTACATCACCATGTCTATGGGTATTCCCTCCTGTCGGTAGAGTTCAACGAACCGGCAGAACATATTGGCATAGGCCTGCAGGTAGCGGGGATCCTGAATCATGTAGTCCTGTGTGGCGAGTCGGCGCGGGAAAACACCGTTGCGGTCACCCAGCAGTTTCATCTCGTCGGGGTCAATGGTGTTGTTGCCTACGACAGAACCTTCATAGAGGAGCGCGTCCTTCTCCTTCGGCTGCTGGTTGTAGCGGCTGCTGAGCACCGGGTAGTCATGGTTGATTTTCATCCATGCCGGCGGACTCCATGGCGACATCCAGAAAGTGAGTGCCGGCTGTTGCCGCTGCGCCTTCTTGATGAGCCGGATGACGTTCTGCTTATCATGATTGATGTTGAAATGTGTGAGGTGGAAGTCACCGGAGACCGTGTCGCAGCTGTACCATGCGCGGCTATAGTCGTTTGCGTTCATCGTGAGGCGCCCGCGGGTGAAACGAAGGTCACCATCGGGAGCGAACACCCGTCGCAGCACCTCTGTCTGCTCCTCGGGACGCAGTTGCTCCAGCGCGTCGAGGCCCAGCTCGTTGAAGCAGGTTCCCCAGGCCTGAAACACATGACCCTGCTCCTCTCCTGTAAGGGTGATGACAGGAGTCGCTGAGGCCTTGCCGCTGAGCGATGCCTTGCTCTCTTTCCATTCCTGCTGCTCAGTGGTGGTGTAGTGGGTAAATGTCTGCGCGTTCGTGCCGATTGCTGTCAGCAGCATAAACATAGTTTGAAAAAAGATTCTCCTTCTCATTGTGATGTCAGTGTTATTTGTCGTAATTATTTTCATATCATTTGCAAAATTACGATTTTTAGCCCGTAAAAACAAATTTACATGAAGAAACACCGACTCATCGTAAAAGGAAACGATACTGACATTATTTGAGCTTTGAGGTTTGGACCTTGGCCATACGGTCGAGATACTTTGGACTTTGAGGCCAGGATAAAAGAAAAAAGGATGGTGCCCCATCCTTTTTGAATTGTGATTAAAATTGATTGTCTGCTGCCGAGTTTTCAGGCTGTACGATGGAAATCCGTTACCAGTTCCAGATAAGACCGGCAGAGATACCATGGAATTTTGGTCCCCGATGGGTGTCGAGCACGTTGCACGGACTGTATTTCACGTACGCTCCAAGGTAGTTGCGGTAGGAGACGATACCGATGATGTCGGTGGTGAAGCTGTTCAGATGAACCCCTCTGTCACGGTCCTTATAGCCTTTGCCGTCAAGGTTGTATTTCGTCTTCAGGTTGCCATGGCCGTTGAAATTGAAAAGAGCTCCTGCGGCAAACTTGAAATACTTGGAAGTCTCATATTGTGCTATCAGCGGCACTTGATAGCTCAGCGTGTGGATACGGGAGAATTTGTAGTCTGCCTTCTCCGGATAAGGCACCATGACGACCTGACCGTCCATAAGGTCAAACCGGGTGCTGCCGGTCATGCGGTAGTTCTTCCAGTTGAACCATAGTCCGGTGCTGAATTTCCATGGTGAGTTTTTATTTTTACAACTAAGATTGAAAGCATGCCATGTGATTTCCACAGACTTACCGAAGTCCGTCTCCAGCTGGCCCGGGCCGCCTAAGGAGGAAACAAAACCTACGCTCATGGTTGGAGCCAGCGTAAATACTAATTCGCGTCCATTTCCCTCAGATGACTTTGTGAAGGGAAACTTGAAGTCGAAGTCAGAGTTCGACTCACGTGTCACGTTCACTCCGTCGTCTTCGAGCTGGAGCGACCGGCTGAAATGATAGTCCGGGTTATCTTTCTTACCGTACACATCAACGGACATCGTGTTCTTACCGGATGTGACCACCACTTTGTCGGCTTTTTCAATCACCAGCGTGTCGGTTTTTTCCTGACCCCACGCCGTGCCGGCCATGCATAATGCCAGCGAAAAGATAATCATTTTTTTCATCGTATGGAATGGTTTTTTGTTTAGTTTTCCTATTTGAATAGCTTCTGCAGTTCCTGCATCGACACTTCACCCTCCATATAGACGAGTGTGGCGTCTTTCTTTCCCTTGGACTTGAGCGAGGCATTGCGGTAGAAAATGTAGCGGCACACAGATGAACCTTTCACAGCCGGCGACAACGACAGGAACGCATAGTAGAGCCGTTGTCCGATATATCCTACTTCCTTGTCCGACGCACGCTTACTGTCGATGTTCACGGCCTGCTCCATGTCCTTGATTGTCTTGGCATTCTCGGATGATATGCTGCGATAGAGCGAGAGGTGATACGACTTCAGTTCTCTGCCCTCCACCCACACGGTCTTGGCATCGGCCGCATAGGCTGAGTTCTCCTCAAAAAATGGTGCGATGCTGAGATTATTCTGTGCGGTTGCGCCCAGTTGGGTGATGGCCAGCATCACACATATTGTTAATAATCGTTTCATATCATTTCTGTATTATTTTTCAACAAGATTATTATTCCAACTCGCCGAACATTTCCTTGAGTTGCGACTCCACAACCTCGGAACCGTCTGAACTGATGTCGATGTCAGCCCAGGAGTCATGCATGAGTGAGAGCACTTCCTCGCGGTCTGTTATGACTTTTCCATTGATACTGGCCATGCAGACATTCCCGTTGGATGACCCACCGTCGGATGCAGGCAGTATGAGGAGTGTGCCTCCGATGATGCCGGCTGCCACACCCGCCGCGACCCATTTCCACCATCGGGCGCATCGCACCGTCGGCACAGCCGTTCTTTCGCCTATATGCGTCTGCTTTCCGACGACAATGAGGCTCATGGTGGCTCTCACATCGGTAAAAAGCTCCAACGCCGCTGCGTCAAAAACAGGGTCGGAAGAGGCTTCAGACGCCACAAAGGATTTCAATACCAACTCCTCCGTCTCTGTGCTTTCCGCATCGAAATAGTGCTGTGCCAGGCTGGTCCAAAAGGAGGCGTTCGTCAGTATGTCCATTTTATTATTCATATTCATTTGTCTAATCGTTTATATTCGTCACGGATTGCCTTTCTCGCTCTCGACAGTTGCATGCGAACGGCTGGTTCCTTCATGCCAAGCAGTTTTGCCACCTCCTCGTAGCTTTTCTGTTCGTATTCACGCAGCTGGACGATTTGCTGTTGGATGGGAGTAAGCGCTCTCTTCATAATTTGTTCCACCAAAACTTTACGGTCGTCCACCTCGTAGCTGTTTTCTTCGTGGTCATACGTTTCGCCGGGCTGTTCGTTCAGGGATTCTGTCTGTAAATGCCGGTTATGGCGGAGCCGGTCGATGGAGAGATTGCGGATGGTGACCGTGGTGAGGGCGATGGCTTCCTCATCGCTTTCCAATTGGCAGGCTTTTGCCCATAGTTTGATGAACGCATCCTGCAACACGTCCTCCGCATCCTCCTCACTGGGAAGCATACGCATGGCTTGCCGCAAAAGGCGGCTTTTCCATCTTGTGAACACTGTTATCAGGTTTTGTTCGCTCATTTTATCCGTTTTCTATGTATAAAACGATAAAATATGCGATTTGTAACAGAAAAAAACAAAAAAAATCACACTTTTGACAGTGTGATTCTTTAGAAACCGGGAATTACAGTCATTATATGGCATCTTTTTGAGCCAGATACTGAAAAACGGTCATAAATGAAATTATTACCTTCGGGGGAATAGATGATTTCAGTGTTAAGCACTGTTTGGATGGCTGTGTTTATACTGCTGGGTGCTGGCAGATTATATTTGCGGATAAATGCATTTTCTGTAGGCGCATAGCGAGCTATGTAACCGAGTTTGTCATTAAGAACATAGTGTTTCTATATTATATGTCTCTTTTTTGTTGAAAAGACTGCATGGAAAACTGATTTTTTTACAATAACAAGTCTTTTTTGAGCGGAAATTTGCATAACTTTGCCTAAAATTCAGATTGAAGATGGACAAACGTGTTGTGATAGTGGGTGCTTCCTCTGGAATTGGACGAGAGTTGGCATTGCAGTTCCTGAAAGCAGGATGTCGGGTGGGTGTGGCTGCCCGTAGGGAAGAATGTCTGAGGAATCTCGCCGACAAGTTTCCTGGTTATGTGGAATATCAACGGCTTGATGTGACAGAAAATGACTGCGTGGAACAGTTGGGCCGGCTGATTGATAAACTGGGAGGAATGGACCTTTATTTCCATGCCTCGGGAATTGGAAGTCAGAACAAAGATTTGATGCCTGAGATTGAGTCCCGCACTGTGAACACCAATGTCGTGGGATTCACAAAGATGATTGACTTTGCGTTTAATTACTTCTGCCGGCAGGGAGGCGGGCATATCGGGGCCATCAGCAGTATTGCCGGAACACGCGGCCTCGGACCGGCTGCCTCCTATTCTGCCACGAAAGCCTATCAGTGCCATTATCTTGAGGCGCTCACACAACTTGCCCGCACCCGCCGTCTTGACATTTCTGTTACCGACATCCGCCCGGGATTTGTTGATACCGACCTGCTTGCCGGTGATTTTCATTACCCTATGAAACTGAGCGCCGAGAAGGTGGCGCATACCATCTTCTGTGCTTTAAATAAAAGAAAAGCAGTAGTCACCATAGACTGGAGATACCGACTGTTAGTGTTTTTCTGGAAACTGGTTCCGGCTCCTCTGTGGCGACGGTTCAAACTGGTGAAATAAATCTGACATTTAGTTGTGCTACATTGGCGTTCCCACTTCAATGAGGTTGCCGTCAAGGTCGAAGAAACGGACCACGCGTTGTCCCCAACTGTGCGTCATCAGACGGTTCACGTACCGGATTCCGGGATAAAACCTTTCAAGTTTGTTTACAAATCCCTCGATATCACACTCCTCAAAATATAGTTCGCAGGAATTGCTTTCCCTGATGACTTCCCGGCCAGTGAAGGTTTCCCAGATTCTACGGTCTTGCAATACCAGCCCATCCGACAGGACCATATTTCCATCGTAATCGGCAAGCATCTCGAGCCCGAACAAATCGTGGTAAAACCGGTATGCCTTTTCCACGTCCTCAACGACAATCAGGATATTCTTCAGTTGCATTATTTGTTTTTTTAGTGTGAGATTCGACTGATTATGTGGCAAAGGTAAGACTTTTCATTGACACTGGCAACTCATTTGTGTTGCCGCTTCTTCCTATTTTCGTTATATAGGAGACAAATATGTTTAGCAACATATAAAATATTATGTTGTTTTTTCTTTTCTAAGCAATTTTATTCTTAACTTTGTCTTGTCAATACGTTAATTTTAATATTCGGATAAAGGGATTATGATTTTTTTTGAGATAATTCGCAGGCTAAAACAACAGGTTTTTCCTGCATTGTCATATATATTCTTTGTTTTATGTGTGTGTTTCTTCTGTGAGTCATGCGCGGAGAAAGAGCATAAGTATGTCATCGGCGTTTCGCAATGCTCACAAGATATTTGGCGAGAGAAACTGAATGCAGAACTGACAATGGGAACCTACTTCCACGACAATGTGGAACTGAGATTCGCATCTGCCGACGACAGCGACGAGAAGCAAATCAAGCAGATTAACCAATTTCTGGATGAAGGCATCGACCTGCTGATTGTCGCACCCAACCAGGTGGCAACGGTTACGCCAACAATCGACAAAGTATTTGACAAAGGCATTCCCGTCATAGTTTTTGACCGAAAGACCGACTCACAGAAATATACTGCGTCGATTGGTGCCGACAACTATGAGATGGGGCATCAGATGGGAGAATATATTGCCACCGAGCTGAAAGGAAAGGGAAAGGTGATTGAGATTATGGGACTGAAAGGTTCCTCGCCTGCCATTGAGCGTCACGAGGGCTTTCTTAATGCCATTGAAAACTATCCTGACATTCAGGTAGTGGCCTCTCTTCAAGGTGACTGGACCGAGGAAAGTGCCGTAAATGCCCTGAAAGACTTTTCGTACGACTATTCCCAGATTGATTTTGTGTTTGGTCAGAACGACCGCATGGCTGTTGGCGCATCAAAGGTGATAGGCAAGAATAAAAATGCCAAAGCGCAGTATTGCGGCATTGATGGTCTTCCAGGGGAAGGGGGCGGCATTGAGTGTGTGCGCGACTCCATCCTGAAAGCATCCTATATCTATCCAACTCATGGTGACGAGGTATTGCAACTGGCTGTGAACATCCTTGAAGGAAAGCCTTTCAAGAAAGAAAACCCGCTGAAAGCGGCCTTGGTGACGAAAGACAATGCAAAGGTATTGCTCTTGCAGTCAGAGGAGATGAAGAAACAGGAGGAATACCTCGACCAATTGCATAACCGGGCAGACGGATATTTGCAACAACTCGACAGTCAGCGGCTCATTATGTTTCTTGCTGTAGGAGCCATCGTGCTGTTATTGCTCCTGCTCGTGTTCATTTACATTTATTACCTGCAAAAAGCACGTATGAACGAGGAGCGTGAGAAAATGACACGCGACCAACTGGACTTTTACACACAGGTGAGCCATGAACTGCGTACGCCTCTCACCCTCATTGAGGGTCCGCTTGAGCAACTGGGTGCCACAAAAGAGATGGAGCATGCCAGCCTGCAAACCAGCGGGCTCTTTTCCATCGTCAGACGCAACACCGGCCAGCTGACACAGCTGATTAACAAAATGCTCGACATGCAAACCAGCAACGGAGTTGTTTCCTTGCAGTCATCATCTGCAGATGAGATGGCTGAGACTCACCTTGTGGAAACCCTTAAGGAAGATGTGACATCAGATAATTCAGACACCAGCAAGACGATACTTGTGGTAGATGACAATGCCGATATCAGGGCATATCTCTCCACGATTCTCCAGGACCGCTATCAGATAGCACTGGCTGCCGATGGCAGTCAGGGACTGGCACTGGCCAATGAGATTGTGCCCGACCTGATTGTCTCCGACGTGATGATGCCAGTGATGAATGGTCTGGAGTTCTGCCAAAGAATCAAAAGCGGTATTGCCACCAGTCATATCCCGGTCATCCTGCTCACTGCCCGGGCGCTTAGTCAGCATCAGGTGGAAGGTTATGAGAGCGGAGCTGACGCCTACATCACCAAACCATTCTCGCCAGAGGTGCTCCTGGCCAGAATCACAAACTTGCTCCACAGCCGCTACCAGTTGAAGAACTTGTTTACTGCAACGAATGAAACAAAAGAGGCAGGTCAGCCAACCGATTCGGCAAAGACGGCCTCTTCAGAGACGAAAGAAAACACATTTATCCAAAAATTCCGTCAGTTTGTTGAGGAGAACATGAGTGACAGCGGCCTGAATGTTGAGACCATTGGGGCGGAGCTCGGACTGAGTCGTGTGCAGCTTTACCGTAAGGTGAAAGCACTGACCGGAGTATCACCGGTTGAGCTGGTCCGGACAGTTCGTCTGCAGCGTGGAAGGGAACTTCTTCAAACCACCGACAAGACAGTCTCCGAAGTTGCATACGAGGTGGGGTTCTCTGCCCCGAGCTATTTCACCAAGTGCTTTAAGGATGAGTTTGGTGTCAGTCCGTCGGAAATGCAGGGAGGTGCTGAAGCCGGTCCTAATTCTTGAATCGCATTGCCTGTTTTAATTTCGCCAAAAGTAGGTAAGAATATATAGTTTTGGTGAAATCTGCTTGTTTAAATCTCACCAAAAGCAGGTAAAAATACATGGTTTTGGTAAAATTTGATTGATTAAAACTTTGTTAATGCTGTATTTTGAGAATTTTAAACATGCAACCTATAGGCATATATTTCTCGTTTCAGCTCCTGACTGTCTGCAAAAATAGTTCATTTCGTTATAAATTTGTTTCATGTAACAAATTTTCAGCGAGATGAACTATTTTTTTTATTATAAGAATTAAAAGGTTGGTACTTTTGTGCCAGAAATTTTAATGAACCTAAGTACTAACTAAAAACGAATCATCAATGGAACAAATCAAACGACTGTTTTTGAGTTTCGCACTCATCCTGACCAGCTCGCTCATCTATGCTCAGACAGAGGTGACGGGTACCGTGCTTGATGAGTTGGGCGAAGGCGCCATCGGCGCCACCGTTGTGGAGAAAGGAACGTCGAACGGAGCGATGACCGACATCGACGGAAATTTCAAATTGAAAGTTCAGCCAGGTGCCACGCTCGTGATTTCCTATGTGGGATATCAGACGATGGAGGTGGCTGCAGAAAATGGAATGAAGGTGACCCTGCAGGAAGACTCCAAGATGCTGCAGGAAGTAGTGGTCACCGGATATACTACTCAGCGCAAGGTTGACTTGACCGGAGCAATCTCCACTGTAAATGTAAGTGAACTTGCCAAACAAAATGAGAACAACCCTATCAAAGCCTTGCAAGGACGTGTGCCGGGCATGAATATCTCTGCAGACGGTGCACCCTCAGGAAGTGCAACAGTCCGCATCCGTGGTATCGGCACACTCAACAACAACGACCCTCTGTATATTATAGACGGTGTACCGACAAAAGCCGGAATGCATGAGCTTAACGGAAATGACATCGAGAGCATACAGGTGTTGAAGGATGCGGCATCAGCATCCATCTATGGATCTCGTGCAGCAAATGGTGTGATTATCATCACGACAAAAAAAGGCAAGGAGGGCAAGGTGAGAGTCGACTTCGACGGAAGCATTGCAATTCAGACCTATGCGCACAAGATGGACGTTCTCAATGCCAAGGAATTTGGTAAGGTGATGTGGCAAGGCTATGTGAACGACGGCATCGACCCTAATTCCAATGGTCTGGGCTACCGGTATGACTGGGGCTACAATGCCCAGGGATATCCTGTGCTGAACGGCATGACAATGAACAAGTATCTTGACGCAGCAGGAACAACTCCAGCCGCAGATACAGACTGGTTTAAAAAGACAACCCGCACAGGACTGATTCAGCAATACAATGTGTCGTTGAGCAATGGTTCAGAGCGCGGAACATCTTTCTTCTCTTTAGGATACTACAAGAATAAGGGTATAATCAAGAGCAGTGACTTTGAGCGCTTCTCTGCCCGTATGAACTCCGAATACAATTTGCTGAGAATTAACGACCGGGACATCGTCACAATCGGTGAGCATTTCACATTGAACCACACAAATGAGCTGCAGGCACCGGGAGGTTTCCTGGAAAATGTGCTGCAGTTTAACCCTTCACTTCCGGTATATACCACAAATGGTGAATATGCAGGTCCGGTGGGTGGATATCCTGACAGAGAAAACCCTGTGGCCCGTCTTGACCGTAATTCAGACAACCGCTATGGCTACTGGCGTGCCTTCGGTGATGCATACGTGAGTGTCAAGCCGTTTAAGGATTTCATGATTAAGTCAACATTCGGACTCGACTATGCACAAAAACAGCAGCGCATCTTCACATATCCTATCACGGAAGGTACTGTTGCCAATTCAATCAATGGGGTTGAGGCTAAGCAAGAGCACTGGACCAAATGGATGTGGAATGCCATCGCAACCTATAATCTTGAAATCGGAAAGCACAGAGGAGACGTGATGATTGGTACTGAGCTCAACCGTGAAGACGATATCAATTTCAGTGGTAAGAAATACGATTTCGCGGTTCTCACACCTGACTATATGTGGCCTAACGCAGCTGTGGGAGAGGCTGAGGCCTATGGAACCGGAGAAGGATATACCCTGGTCTCTTATTTCGGAAAACTCAACTACGCATACGCCGACAAATATCTCCTCAGTTTAACGATGCGATATGACGGAAGCAGCCGTTTCGGAAAGAACAACCGATATGGTACGTTCCCTTCAATCAGTGCCGGTTGGAGAATCAATGAAGAGAAATTCCTGCGCGACGTTACATGGATTGACAACCTGAAAGTTCGTGCCAGCTGGGGACAGACAGGTAATCAGGAAATCTCTAACATAGCACGCTACACACTCTATGAGAGCAACTATGGCGAGGCTGGTTTTGGAGGACAAAGCTATGGAACCAGCTACGATATAGCCGGAACCAACGGCGGTCAGACTCTTCCAAGCGGTTTCAAACGTAATCAGTTGGGAAATGACGATTTGAAGTGGGAGACCACAACGCAGACCAACCTCGGTTTTGACTTTGGATTCTTCAGAAACGCGCTCTACGGATCTTTTGAATGGTATTTCAAGAAGACCAAGGACATTCTCGTGAATATGCCGGGAATCGGTGTGATGGGAGAAGGTTCCAGACAATGGATTAACGCCGGTGAGGTGGAGAACAAAGGTATCGAGTTTAACGTGGGTTATCGTGGAAAAATCCGGGATTTCCAATATGATTTCGCCGGTAATATAGGAACTTACCGCAACAAAGTGACCAAACTTCCCGAAACTATTGCCGCCAATGGTGAATTTGGAGGAAATGGTGTGAAGAGCGTCATCGGACATCCGATGTACTCACAGGTGGGCTATGTATACGACGGCATATTCAAGAGCCAGGATGAAATCGACAATCATGCATCTCAGAATGGTGCCGGACTGGGCAGAATTCGATGGAAAGACCTGAATGGCGACGGAACAATCAACGAAGCAGACCAAAAATGGATTTACAATCCTGTACCTGATTTCACATGGGGATTGAATATTTATCTGCAATACAAGAATTTCGACCTTTCCATGTTCTGGCAGGGTGTGCAGGGTGTCGATGTCATCAGCGACCTGAAAAAAGAGACAGATTTGTGGAGCGGTTTGAATATATCCAATCTGAACAAAGGAAGCCGTCTGCTTAACGCGTGGACTCCGGCCAATAATGGTTCCGACATTCCTGCCATCAGCACGATGGACAACAACAACGAGAAACGTGTCAGCTCCTACTTCGTAGAGAACGGTTCATTTGTGAAGCTGCGCACCATACAGCTGGGTTATAATTTCCCAGAAAGCGTTTGCAGCAAGATGCACCTCCAGCGATTGAGAATGTATCTCTCCGCACAGAATTTGCTGACCATCAAGAGCCGGAATTTCACAGGAGTGGATCCTGAAAACGCGAATTTCGGATACCCTATTCCTCTTAACGTGACATTCGGAATGAATGTGTCTTTCTAATATTGTATGAATACGAACAAGTAAAAACGAATGATATGAAAACTAAAATATTTAATTTGAAAGCTAATATGTTCCGGGCGCTGATTTCATTGAGCATACTGTCGGGAGGAGTATTTCTCGCTTCTTGTTCAGATTTCCTTGATGAGCATGTGCCACAAGGCACACTCAGCAACGAACAGGTCAAGTCGCCTGAGAATGCAGAGGCGATGGTTGTGTCGGCTTATGCTATCTTCACTTCGGCTGAGGATATCAACTCGTCTTTTTCCATGTGGAACTTTGACGTGAGGTCGGACGACGCCTACAAAGGCGGAAGCGGAACCAGCGACGGAGACGTGTTCCATCAGCTTGAGGTACAGCAGGGTGTTCTCACCACAAACTGGAATATCAATGACATGTGGGTGAGACTCTATAATTGTATTTCACGAGTGAATAGCGCCATTGCTTTGCTGAATGAAACGGGAGACGGTTTTGCAATGAAGCAGCAAAGAATTGCAGAGATGAAATTCTTAAGAGCCTATGCTCACTTTCTGCTGAAACGCCTCTACAAGAACATCCCGTTTGTAATGAATGAGAATCTCTCTTACGACGATTACAATGCGCTTTCCAACACCACCTATTCCAATGATGAGGGATGGCAACTGATTATTGATGACCTGATGGAGGCTTACAACACCCTGCCGGCAACACAGCAGGATAAAGGACGCCCAACCAAGGCTGCTGCCGCTGCCTTCTTATCGAAAGTCTATCTCTACAAGGCTTATCATCAGGATGATCCGAAAAGCCACAGAGTCACATCGATTGAAAAGGCCGACTTGGAAAAAGTCATTGAGTTCTCAAACCCCGCCATCTATGCCAACTATGGGCTGGAGGATGACATTCACAACAATTTCCGTCCGGAAGATGAGTATGAAAACGGTAAGGAAAGCGTCTGGGCCATACAATATTCAAAAAATGACGGTTCAACCTATGGAAACCTGAACTGGAGCTATGGTCTGATTCCGCCAAATATCCCGGGTGCCACAGACGGAGGCTGTGATTTCTACAAACCTTCGCAAAATCTTGTAAATGCTTTCCGTACAGGTGCTAATGGACTGCCGATAACTGACAACTCCTCCTTAAGGGATTATAATAAGACTGCAGACAACGCGGACCCTCGTCTTTTCCTCACCGTGGGAATGCCGGGACTTCCTTACATGTTTAATAAAAAATACATGATGGAGGAAACCAGTATCTGGAGCCGTTCAAACGGAATGTATGGCTACAATGTGTCTTTGAAACATAATGTCGATCCAGACCTTATCGACAAATATCTCATTAAAGGTTCCTATTGGGCCAGTTCCATGAACCGGATTGTGTTCCGCTATGCCGACGTGCTGCTAATGCGTGCTGAAGCCTATGCTCAGCTTGGCAACTCAGACCAGGCCATCGCACTTGTGAATCAACTCAGAAGCCGTGCTGCCTCAAGCACCCAGATGATTAGCAGTTATCCTCACAACTATGGCGTGAGAATGTATATATCTAACTATAAAGGCAGCTATTCAAAAGACGAGACAGTCAATATCGTGAAAACAGAACGTCGTCTGGAACTGGCTATGGAGTCGGAGCGCTTCTTTGATTTGGTGAGATGGGGCGATGCGGCAAGTGTGATTAATAAGTATTACGACGAGGAAGTTGATAATTGTCCAATCTATAGTGATGCTAATTTCACGGTGGATAAGGATGAGTACCTCCCTATTCCGTTCAGTCAGATTTCAGCCTCTAATGGCAACTACACTCAGAACATCGGTAACTGGTAAATCATTCAAACAATCAAGTAAACGAATAATTCTTATGAAAGCTATATATCAAATTATTTATGTCTGCTGTCTGTGCATCGGAGTTGCTATGTCAACCACTGCCTGCCATGACGACAACACGAGTGACCTCACGCTTAGCGGAGACTGTATGGTTGAGGCTATCGCACTCGACAATTATGATGGAATCATTGATCTCAACAGCAGGTCTATTGTGGTGCGGCTGCCTGAGACTTATGATGCATCATCAATGAAACTCACAAAGCTGACGCTCTCCAATGGTGCCTCTTGCAATGTGGCACTGGGTGAGACCCTCAATATGGAATCGGCCAAGGTCCTTCATGTCACCAACGGTGATGTGTTCATCGACTGGACACTGACAGTACTGAATGATGAGGCACGGATTACGAATTTTGTCATCAATGACGTATATACAGGAAGCATCGACCAGGACACCAAGACCATCACGGTGTATGTGCCGGCTGCAGAAGGTGTGGACAAATTGGTTCCGACTATCACCTATAGCCAGAACGCTACGATTACACCGGCATCAGGAGTGGCACAGGATTTCTCTGAACCTGTCACTTATAAGGTGGTCAACAATTCTGCAGAGAGCACCTACGTGGTCACTGTGATTGCTATCGACAAACCGTCTGCACTCTTCTTAGGATCTGCTGATGTGATGAACAATCTCGACCCTGAGGCCAAGGCAGCCTGCGAATGGATGCTGGCAAATGTGGAGAACTCGCTCTATGCCTCTTTCACCGACCTGAGGGCAAGAACCATTGACCTCTCAGAATGTAAGGTTATATGGTGGCACTACCATGTTGACGGAGGTGTTGACGGACACGACGTGTTCCAGGCAAAGGCAACTGACGCACTGGAAACTTTGAATGTGCTGAGAGCGTTCTATGAGGACGGAGGAGCATTGTTCCTGACACGTTATGCCACAAATCTTCCTTCATTTATCGGTGCGACTGGCGATGATGAGTGGACGACCCCTAACAATTGCTGGGGACAGAACGAAGACGCTGCTGAACTCTGCGGTGGTCCGTGGTCGTTCTTCATTTTCAATGGCCAGAACGAACATCCACTTTGGGCAAACCTCATTCAAGGCGACAATCCAAATGAAGTGTATTGCACTGATGCGGGCTATCACATCACAAACTCTACAGCTCAGTATCATATCGGCACCGACTGGGGCGGCTACGATAATCATGATGCTTGGGAAGCACGCACAGGCGGCAAGATTCTTGGTGTCGGCGGCGATGGAGCAGTTGTGGCTTGGGAATATCCGGCAAACAACGGCAAGGGCGGTATCATCTGTATCGGCTCTGGATGCTATGACTGGTATTCCTATACCTATGAGGCTGGATATAGTGAGAACTTCCATCATAATATAGAGATTATTACTCAAAACGCATTTAACCATTTAATGAAGTAGTGTTATGAAAAAGAACATGATATATGCTTCCGTTCTATTAATGTCGGCCATGCATCTGACTGCATGCAGTGACGATAGCTACGGACCAGACAAACCAAAAGACTGGGCAGGTACAAGCACGTTTTTCACATCCGATGATGAGAAGGGGTTCTTGACATACTATAATCCGGCCATTGGAAGGTGTGGCGACCCGATGCCTTTCTACGACCAGAAAGCGGGTGATTTCAAGGTGCTTTACCTTCAAGAATATGAGAATAATGCAACCTATAATTATCATCCCATCTGGTGTGTGTCCACGAAGGACGGTGCGTCATACGAATCGTTGGGAGAAATTCTCCCAACGGGAAAGACCTCACTGGAGCAGGATGCGGCGTTGGGTACCGGATGTTGCACATATAATGAGTCGGACGGTTTATATTACATCTACTATACCGGACATAACCCCAATTGCAAGAACACAGAAGTTGTGATGCGTGCCACTTCATCTGATTTCAAGAACTGGAAAAAGGATAATTTCTGGGTTCTTAAAGGAGACGATTATGGTTATTCTACTGTCGATTTCCGTGATCCTCAGATTTTCAAGATTGATGATGGCTCCTACCGTATGGTAATCTCCAGCAACTTGAAGTTTGCTGAGTTCAAGAGTAATGACCTTAAGAACTGGACTCACGTAGGACAGTTCCCGATGATTTGGGACCGTATGCTTGAGTGCCCTGACATCTTCAAGATGGGTGACTATTGGTATATGGTTTACAGTGAGGCCTATAAGGCATCATGGAGCCGCAAGGTGAAATATATGATGTCGACCACCTACGAAGGACTGAAGTCTTGTTTCAACGACCCTGGTGCCAACTGGCCGAAAGACGGTCATGAGGGAATACTCGACAGCCGTGCTTTCTATGCAGGAAAGACTGCTTCAAACGGCAAGGACCGTTACATCTGGGGATGGTGCCCTTATCGCTCTGGCACAACCCTTCACGATAAGAATGTGAGCGTGGGCGCAGGTAGCGAGCCTAATTGGTCGGGTGCGCTGGTTTGTCATAAGGTGATACAAAATGCAGATGGTACGCTCGTACTGGGAGAGGTGCCGGCTATGGCTGCCAAGTATAAGAACGAGCAGAAACTGACGGTGATAGATTCCAAAGGAGCTGTTACGAACGGTCCGGAGGTGACTCTTTCAGGAGATGGTGCTTTCGTGCTCTATAACCGCCTTGGATTCCACAATCATATCTCTATGACGGTGAAAACATCCAACAACTGGGATAGGTTTGGAGTTTCTCTTGTACGCGGCACTGACTCCGAACAGTATTACACCATGGTTGTAAATCCTGAGGGAGAAGACACGCGAAAGGTGAACTTTGAGCAGGAGGGACCAAATGGACGCGGTTTCATTGAGGGAATCGATGGATACAATTTCCAGAGACCGGCCGACAATGTCTATCACATCAACATCTTTACCGACAACAGCGTGATGGTGATGTACATCAATAATGTGTGTGCCTACACCAATCGTATTTATGGCATCCAGAAAAATTGCTGGAGTATCAACAACTACGGCGGTAACATCAGTGTAACGGATGTGAAAGTTCAGCAGTATTAGTTGACGGTAACAGTCCTCTGTTATGTTAACAGGACTGTCACAATAGCCTTTTGATAAATGCTCTGTTGAAGAAAAATCGTTCATTGAGCTGAAAAAAATCCCAATGAACGATTTTTCTATTTAAAAGAAACATAATTTATTGTAAGTTTGGGAAATTTGTCGCATTTTTGCAATGAAAATCCTAAAACGCATAAATTGAAGAAATCATGAGAAATCTTTTTTTAGTCATACTGATGTCAATGCTTGCCGCAGCAGAAAGCAAAGCGCAAGTGACACCCATGGTTCTGAACGATCATCAAGCGATGGTGAGAATGGACTCAGGCAAGCCCTATTTGCTCATTCCGGTCCAGGAGAAAGAAGAATACGCCAATGTGCGTGTGATTGTTAACAACGAAAACGTGAAAAACTTCAACGTACGTCTTGCGGTCGACAAGGTGGACTATTATGTCCCGTTGAAGGTGGAGGGAGGCGAACTGCTTGACATCACGTTCCATGGCGACCGCCGGACAACGGGGGCGGTGAAGGAGTTTGCCTGCTGGAGAGAAATGAAGCGGTCCGACTCTTTCGACACATCGAACCGAGAGCGATTCAGACCCCTCTATCACCACACGCCTGCCTATGGATGGATGAACGACCCGAACGGCATGTTCTATAAGGATGGTGTGTGGCATCTCTTCTATCAGTTCAATCCATACGGCTCTCAGTGGGAAAATATGAATTGGGGACATTCCACCTCGAAGGACTTGATACATTGGGAAGCGCAGCCTACAGCCATTGAGCCAGATGCGCTCGGCACCATCTTCAGCGGTTCATGCGTGGTGGACAAGAACAACACGTCCGGGTTTGGCGCAGGAGCAGTTGTCGCTTTCTACACCTCCGCAGGTCAGAGCCAGACACAGTCCATGGCCTACTCTACCGACAATGGGCGTACATTCACCAAATACGCACTGAACCCTGTGCTCATGAGCGACGTACCCGACTTCCGCGACCCGAAGGCTTTTTGGAATCCGGAGATTCAAAAGTGGAACCTGATTCTCGCGGCCGGACAGGAGATGCGCATCTATTCATCGCCTAATCTGAAAGACTGGACCTATGAGAGCAGCTTCGGAAAGGGCTACGGAAACCATGACGGGGTTTGGGAATGTCCGGACCTGATGAAACTGCAGGTGCGCGGCACCGACCGCCAGAAATGGATGCTCATCTGCAACATCAATCCGGGCGGTCCTTTCGGCGGAAGCGCCACACAATATTTCGTGGGTGAGTTCAACGGACACACATTCACCTGCGAACATAACGACACTCGTTGGATGGACTATGGCAAGGACCACTATGCCACCGTCACCTTCGACAATGCGCCCGACGGACGTCGAGTTGCCATTGCGTGGATGTCCAACTGGCAATATGCCAATCAGGTGCCTACGCAGCAGTACCGAAGTGCCAACTCCGTACCACGCGACCTCGACCTCTACGACTATAAGGGACAGACATACTGTGGCGTCACCCCTTCAAAGGAACTAACAGCATTGCGTGGAAAGTCCACGACGAAACTGACGCAGACTTGCGAGCTGGTGGTCGACTTGAAAGGCAGTGCGGACATCCTGCTTTCCAACGCAAAGGGTGAGCAGGTGAGCTTGAAATATGATGACAGCGCCTCGACGTTCACGATGGACAGGACGCAGAGCGGTGACAAAGGTTTCAGCGAGGCATTCCCCGCAGTGACTGTGGCTCCGACCTATGGAACCGTGAAGCAATTGCGCATCTTCATTGACCGCTGCTCCATCGAGGTGTTCGATGCGGAAGGAAAGATGGCGATGACCAACCTTGTCTTCCCATCCGAGCCTTATGACCAAGTCAAGGTGAAAGGCGGAAAATTTGTTGTCTATCCAATACAATAGGCTGGATATGGGGACACACAACTGAATACTAAAAACTGAAAACTGAATACTAAAAACTGAAAACTAAATAACATGGGTCAGACAAAAAAACTTGCAGTCATCCCGTTGATGCTATGTTTCTTCGCAATGGGATTTGTTGACTTGGTTGGAATCGCTTCCAACTATGTGAAGGAGGACCTGGGACTAAACGACTCCACGGCGAACATTTTCCCGTCTCTGGTGTTTTTCTGGTTTCTCATCTTCTCCGTGCCAACCGGCATGTTGATGAACAAGATTGGACGGAAAAAGACGGTGCTTCTCTCTCTCGTTGTCACCATCGTCTCTCTGCTCATCCCTCTATTCGGCAATAACTTCGGCATCATGCTGACGGCTTTCTCCCTTCTGGGTATCGGAAACGCACTGATGCAGACATCTCTCAATCCTCTCGTGTCTACCGTGATGGGCGGCGGCAATCTGGCGTCCACGCTCACGTTCGGACAGTTCATCAAGGCCATTGCGTCGTTCCTGGCACCATACCTCGCCATGTGGGGGGCAACTCATGCCATCCCTACTTTCGGTTACGACTGGCGTGTGCTGTTCCTCATCTACCTTGTGGTGGGAGTCATCTCAGCGTTGTTCCTGGGCATCACCCCGATTGAGGAGGAGAAAATTGAGGGAAAGGCGTCCTCGTTCGTGGAATGTTTCAAGTTGCTCAAAACGCCAATCGTCCTGCTCTCTTTCTTTGGCATTATGTGCCACGTGGGCATTGACGTGGGCACAAACACCACGGCTCCGAAAATTCTTATGGAACGTCTGGGAATGACACTCAACGATGCGGCGTTCGCCACATCGCTCTATTTCATATTCCGTACCATCGGATGTCTCACCGGCTCATTCTTCCTAAGGGTGCTGCCCACACGCGTCTTCTTCATCATCAGCGTCGTCATGATGGCGCTGTCCATGGCGGGACTCTTCATCGGCACCGAGAAATGGTTGCTTTACACAGCCATCGCGCTTGTGGGATATGGCAACTCCAACATCTTCTCCATCTGTTTCGCACAGGCGCTCACGTCCATGCCACAGAAGCAGAACGAGGTGAGCGGACTGATGATTATGGGCCTCTTTGGCGGAACTATTTTCCCGTTGCTTATGGGATTTGCCAGCGATGCCATCGGACAAATCGGCGCTGTCATCGTTATGGCTGTAGGTGTCATTTATTTATTCACTTATATCAAACAAATCAAAAACTAATATACAAACACTATGAAAAGATACATCGTTGGACTGGGGGAGGCTCTCTGGGATGTCCTCCCCGAAGGAAAGAAATTGGGTGGCGCGCCTGCCAATTTTGCTTATCATGCCGGACAGTTCGGACTCGACACCATAGCCATCAGCGCACTGGGTGAGGACCCGCTTGCTGATGAGACCATCAAGGCTTTCGAGGAACACGACCTGGCCTATCTGATGCCGCGTGTGCCGTTCCCCACCGGTACGGTACAGGTGACCCTCTCGGGCGAAGGCATACCTTCTTACGAAATCAAGGAGGGCGTGGCTTGGGACAATATTCCGTTCACTCCCGAAATGGAGGCTATCGCAAATAGCGCACGAGCTGTCTGCTTCGGTTCGCTGGCACAGCGCAATGAGGTGAGTCGCGACACCATTCGCAAGTTTCTGGCCGTCACTCCGGCTGACTGCATGATAATCTGCGACATCAACCTGCGTCAGCAGTTCTATTCAAAGGAAATTCTTGAGGATTCTTTCCGTTTGTGCAATGTTTTGAAAATCAACGATGAGGAGTTGGTTGTGGTGAACCGTATGTTCGGCTATGACAGTCTTGACATGAGCGACACATGCAAGAAAATCGTTTCAGACTATGGTTTGAAAATGCTCGTGCTCACCTGCGGCACCAACGGGTCGTATGTCTTTACCGACGACGGTCTCACTTCCTTCCAGGACACACCGAAGGTGGAGGTTGCTGACACTGTTGGCGCCGGAGATTCCTTCACGGGAGCCTTCTGCGGAAGCATCCTCAACGGAAAGACAGTACAGGAAGCCCACAAGACAGCCGTACAGGTCAGTGCTTTTGTTTGCACTCAGAATGGGGCCATGCCAGTTGTTCCTGAGGAACTGAAAGCCTGAATATTCTGTATTTGAGACTTAGCAATATTTCTCCAATAAACTTTTCCTTCGATTCTCTATATGCAACCTCTCAATTCGCCATGCGGTAATAATTTTTTTGTTTTGCTTGAAATGGGTTAATTAAGGCAACCGCAATTGGTGTTTTGAGAGGTCTTTTTTATATCCTCATCGGATGATCATGCTTATTCCCCTTTGCGGATGGATGACCATGCCAGCAGCAACTACACGCTTTTTCCGTTTTTCTTTTATTTTTCGTGTTTTTTGCATCAGAATCGCCAACTTCGGTATCATGGTTAGCCAAATCAATTGGGGAAATGCTGCATTTGCTATAACATCGGGGAATTCGTGTCTTCACATATTGTGGGACTTATGAAAAACAACCACGGAAGGTAACAACAAACCCTCCGTGGTTATACGTAGAATAAAATATTGCTAATAGCGATGGGGCCAGGCAAAATATTCGAAGCAGATGAATAATATCGGATTCATTTGTTCAAATGCAACTTGAATCTTTTGAAATTCTTTGCCGCATTTCTCGTCATGTTATGACCAGCCTCAACTTTGCTTTGGTCTTCTTCGAATAATTCCACATTGTTCTCTCCTGTGAAATGGAGTGTTATGGTTCCACCGATATTTCCCTCCAGGAATTCCTTGAAGAGCTTACCATCAGAGTCTTCTGCCCGCCATTCACGTGAAGTGATACTTTTAGGATTTAAATCCTCAATGTCTCTTCCCGAATCATCTTGTGCATGCCCGGCAATCCACATCTGTCCGTATTCGCTGCACAAAGATGCAGTATTCACGTTTCTCTGAAGTTTAAAAGTAAGTGCCACTTCTGGATAGTAATTGTTGTCGAAATCACAATACACGTTACCGCCATTCTGAGGGACAATAGCGACTGCGTCGCGGATTTCACTCGGAAGAATAACGTTCTCAGCCTTGATAACAGCGAGGTGATTGCCAGTATCTGCGGCAGTTGATGTTGTCGTGGCAGACCCACCTCCAGATTCATTCAGAAGCCATGCATCAGGATACAAATCACGAATATTATTTAGATAACTTAGAGCTGAACTACGAGAATCAGATGTGTAAACAATCACTCTATAAGATTGCCTTTGAGATGTGTAATGGATAGATGAAGAATATCCAATGTCTTTCAGCTCTTTTTGAAGTTGCAGTGCCTTTTCTTTCTCCGGATGTGAACATACCACTACAGAGTACTTCTTCAATTCTTGTGTGTCTGTTGATGCGTCAGGTTCTGATTGAGAGTTTTCCTGGGATTGTATTTCGTTCTCGCCATTCCATTTACTCGTGACTTTAAAAAATTCAGTGACTTTAGCCTTTTCTTTATCAAACTTAAAGGGTATTGTAGATGTTTCATCAACTCTTAGGGCAAATAAACTCTCTAAATTCTCTTTTTCAAATACGAGATCTGTTGCTTCTGTTGCAATAACATTTTCGTCATCGTCAATAATTGAAACAGTGAATGTCGGACGTGAAGAACTCGATGCATCTTTGGGTCCTCCCTCTTTGATTCTTTTAAACTCAACATTGAGTTGCAAGAGATTCTCGTTGTTCTCATAAGAGACAAATTTATACTCACGTTCTATTACCTCGAAAAATTCTCCTAATGGTCCATTAATCTTAACACTTTTAGGCTTTATTCCACCTTTGCCACATGAGGAGAGAACTATGGCAATAATTGCCAAGAAAAAGAAAACATTTTTTTTCATAAAATTAATTCACGTTTAGAAAATCAGTTAGTTATTTTTAGATATCATATAATGCTTGTTATAGATTATCGCCTATATCCGAACAGATAATTGTCTATCTTGACAGTCGCTAATAGTAAAAAATGTCGTATTATTAAAGTAAATATATCCCGAAGGAGGTTGGAGAACATACAGAGAGGACTTCTTCAGTCAGTTCATCACAATGTATACTCATAATAAATGATTTACGTCATTCGAATTGTAAAAAAGTATTCATATGGATTGTTGCATAACCCAAAGAAGACACAGTTTTTGGTCAAAGCAAAAAGGGAGAGTAATAGTTCTCCCCCCTTATGGTTATATGTTAAATAAGAATCTTAATTTTGATATATTGGTATAAATATGATTCAGACTTGATTAATCGTCATGTCTATTCTATGGTAATGCTCCAACAAGTACTTACTGCACTTTCACATTGCCACTCTTAGTCCTGACGTAAGTATGCCTGTCCGTACTGATTTCCACGTCCTCACCTCTGGCACTGATGTCCAGAATTCGTTCGCCGTTTGGTGCAGACCACAGATGACTGAAACTGGAGCTGCCTGCTGCAGCCTTTTGCAGTTGCTTACTGTCGCTGGGATTGATGCGAAACACCCAATTTCCTGCTTTACATTAAACTATTAAAACTATATACAATAAATCCACTTAACAAGTTTATCATCTGCACTGAAATAAAAATCAATATACTTTCTGTCATTATTAAGTGAATAGTACGATTTGTTTCCAATCAAATTATAAACTTGGTCTATACTAAGCCATTTTAATGACCATACTCGTAGGTTCCCTTGGTTTCCGGTGTGTTCAAATCTCATACCATATTCGTTTAAGTATGATTCCAATTCAGCACGACTCATGCCCTTACGAATTTCATAATTGCATGTAACGGAGCCATCACCATTAGTTAAATCAAACATCCAATATTGTTTATCATCTTTTGGTATCTGCATAAACATAGCACCAGCTGCACATCTGTTTATATTACCTCTAAGAATCAAATATGCAAGTGAGCCATTGTAGATTGTTTTCACTAAATGGACATTTTTCCCTGACCAAGAATAATAAAAGGGTTTTCCTAATTCTTTTACTATTTCAGGTTGGTCAAAATCGACAATAACGGTATTCCCTCTTTCACCAAAATTTATTACTTCTATATGAACCGTACCTTTACATAAAACAGGTTTGGCGCCTTCTCCAGAGAATCCAAGAAGATCTATAGGTAGATCTAATTTGAAATTCCTGTCAATGTATTCTGTTTGTTGTTGAGCGTTTATAAATTGTAATGAATTGTAAAGGAAAAGAATTAATAGTAATGTTTTTTTCATAATTTTATTTTTTAAATATTAAACATTTTATGTATCATTCTCGTTATTTATAAATAAAATCTTTTTATGCACTTATGAATTTTGGCTGTATTTATACGAAATCCGTTTCCTTCATGATTGAAGATTAATCTTATTTTGAAACATTTTAATTCACAATTTTTCCCAATAAAAACGTCCTTGCTCTCATCTGTCATAATCATTAATCATAATACTTACGTTCGAATCTTTCGAAACATACTGACAATTTCTTTGATTCCTCCATTGGTGTTATAATTTATTTAAGATTTTAAGATTATAGAATTATACGAATAATTTTTTGCAAATATATTCTTTATTTTTCATTTTTTATGTTAAAAACTCATACATGTTCATACATTTATAAGTCCCATCCGTTAAATATCTAATTAGCAAGACATTAACATTAAAAAAGGTTTGTGCTTAGAATGTATTTACAGGTTGTACGGATTGTCCGCTTTTCAGTTTTTCAGATACTGCAATCCACGCTGCGCACCAGGATATTACGCGATGACTTTTTAACCGAAGTTGTTGATGATGCGGACAACCTC
>JAEEGL011265185.1_pt1 | contig 28014 bp, 38 predicted proteins | sample 9134231 | NCBI WGS metagenome assembly JAEEGL01 (sample SAMN16246548, study PRJNA631951) | gut metagenome | biome: gut microbiome; feature: rumen; material: fiber-attached | host: Bos | place: Iran: Karaj | collected 2018-10
ACGCACCACGTACTCCATGGGGCAAACGTGCTCTCGGTGTGAAGACACGTAAAGTGAAAAAAGCATCCACCAAATTAATCGTCCGCCGTAGAAACGGTAAATAATGCAGAAGGAGGAAAATAAATTATGGCAAGAAGTTTGAAAAAAGGCCCATTTGTTGACGAAAAGTTAATGAAGAAAGTCGAAGCTTTAAATGCTGCTAATAAGAAAGAGATCATTAAGACATGGTCCCGTCGTAGCACAATATTCCCATCATTTGTCGGACACACCTTTGCAGTTTATAACGGTAAAGAACACATCTCTGTGTATGTCACAGAAGATATGGTCGGACATAAATTAGGCGAATTCTCTCCAACCAGAAAATTCACCGGACATACTGGCCACACCGCTGAAGATAAAGCGGCGAACGCCAACAAATAGGAGGTGAGTCATGGCAGAAGAAAAGAAAACAACTGCTAAGAAAGCCACCAAAAAGGCTGAAGTAGTGGAAGAAGTCAAAGCTCCTGTTGAAGAAGCTCCTAAAGCAAAGAAAGCCACCAAGAAGGCTAAAGAAGAGAAAAAAGTTGAAGCTCCTAAAAAGCCCCAACCAACCGAAGCTCGCGCGATTGCAAAGAACGTGAGAATCACTCCTCGTAAAGCCCGCTTAGTCATCGACTTAGTGAGAGGCAAAGATGTCAAAGTCGCGTTAGGTATCTTAGCGAACACCAACAAGGCAGCATCTGAACCAGTCATGAAGTTAATCAAATCCGCGGCTGCTAACGCTGTTAACAACTTCGGAATGGATGAAGACAAGTTATACATTGCTGAAATTTGGGCAAATGATGGCTTAAGAATGAAAAGATACTTACCTAGAGCAAAAGGTTCTGCTTCAGGTTTAGTGAAAAGAAACTCCCACTTATCAGTGGTAGTTAAAATGAGATAGGAGGAAACACAATGGGTCATAAAGTTAATCCAGTAGGAATGCGTGTTGGCGTCAATCGTGATTGGAATTCACATTGGTATGCTAACGGACAAGAATTCCATGTCTTCCTCAACGAAGATATCAAAGTTCGTAAATATCTCGAGAAGAATCTCAAAGAAGCGTTATTATCCCACGTCAATATTGAAAGAAAGAAATCTGACAAAGGAACAAACGTTATCGTCTCCATCTTCGTGGCTCGCCCAGGCGTGGTCATCGGTCAAGATGGTAAGAATATCAACCAAATCAAAGAAGATTTATCCAAATTATTGAAAGATGCTTCCGTGAGAGTGGATGTCGTCGAAGTCAAGAATCCTGATTTAGACGCTACAATCGTCGCTGAAACAATTGCAAAGCAATTAGAAGAAAGAGCATCCTTCAGAAGCGTTCAAAAGAAAGCCATTCAAAGAGTTCGTAAAGCTGGCGCTAAAGGTATTCGTACCGTTATCTCTGGTCGTTTGAATGGTGCGGAAATCGCTCGTAGCGAAGGTTATAAAGAAGGTGTCATCCCTCTACATACACTTCGTAGCGACATCGACTTCGCCATTTGCCACGCTGCTACACAATATGGCCGTTTAGGCGTTAAAGTGTGGATCTGCCGTGGTGAAATTCGCCCTGAACTTCAAAAGAAATCTTCTGAAGAGAAAGGAGAATAGTCATGTTACAACCAAAACGTGTCAAATATCGTCGTCCACATATCATTAGATATGAAGGAAAAGCAACATCCGGTACAACAGTCGCCTTTGGTGAATATGGACTAGAGGCCTTAGAAGGTGCATGGATCACCACCCGTCAAATTGAGGCGGCTCGTGTGGTCATCTCCCGTTATACCAAAAGAGGTGGAAAAGTTTACATCCGTATCTTCCCTCACCTCGCAAAAACTAAAAAAGCCGCTGGAACTCGTATGGGTTCTGGTAAAGGTACCCCTGAAGACTGGGTTGCAGTCGTCAGACAAGGAACAGTTATGTTCGAGATGGGTGGCGTCGCTGAAGATGTCGCAAGAGAAGCTCTTCGCTTAGCGGCCTACAAACTCCCCATCAAATGTAAAGTTGTTAAGAAAGGAGAAGAGTAATCCCTATGAAAATTAATGAAGTTCGTGAATTATCCACCCCTGAATTAAAGGAAAAACTCTATTCCTTACAAGAACAATTATTCGAACTCCGCAGAAAGAAAGCTGTTGGTGCTCTCGAAAAACCCGAAGATGTCATCGGAGTGAGAAAAGACATCGCCCGCGTTAATTTAGTATTAAGAGAACGCGAGTTAGCAAATAAATAAGGAGGAATGCTCGCATGGAAAGAAAAGTCGCAGCTCGTCGTACTGTCCAAGGTGTCGTCGTGAGTGATAAGAATGACAAGACCATCGTCGTCCTCGTTGAAACCCACAAAAGACACGCCAAATATGGCAAACGTGTGAAATACGGTAAGAAATATTATGCTCACGATGAGAATAATGAAGCCAAGAATGGCGATACAGTTACCATCATGGAAACCCGTCGCTTAAGCGCTACTAAGAGATTCAGACTCGTCAGCATCGATAAGAAAGCCGTCTTATCCGTTAAAGAAGCTGAAGCCGAATTAAAAGAAGAAATTCTTGAAGCTGAAGCAAAAGAAGAAAAAGTAGAAGAAGTCAAGGCTGAAGAACCCGCTCCTGAACAACCTCATGTTGAAGAAGAAGCTCCAAAAGCCAAGAAACCTGCTGCTAGAAAGGCTAGCAAAAAAGAAGAAGAACCAAAGGAGGAAGATAAGTAATGATCCAGAAAGAAACAAACCTTGTTGTCGCTGATAACAGTGGTGCACGTTCTGTTCGTGCTTTCACCCTCTATGGTGGTTCATACCGCAAAACCTCTTCCGTCGGTGATATCATCAAATGTTCAGTCAAAGATGCTGCCCCAAACGGTAAGGTCAAAAAAGGTGACGTCGTCAGATGCGTTATCGTGAGAACTAAGAAAGCTATTAATAGACCTGATGGTTCCACAATTGCGTTCGATGACAACGCCGTGGTCATTATCAATGATGATAATGCTCCAATCGGTACACGTGTCTTTGGTCCTGTGGCCAGAGAATTACGTGATTGTGGTGTTGAAGGATTCATGAAAATCGTCTCCCTCGCACCCGAAGTGTTATAAGGAGGAATAAAAGACTATGAATTTAGTTAAAGGTGATACCGTCATCGTGATCGCTGGTCGCGATAAAGGCAAAACTGGCGTAATCCAAAAAGTTATTCCTGAAAGTAACAGAGTTGTCGTTGAAAACGTCAACTTACGTAAAAAACACAAAAAGCCCACACAACAAAACCCTGATGGTGGCATCTTAGAAATCTATGCTCCAATCGATGCTTCTAACGTCATGTTGTTAGATCCTAAGACCAAAAAACCCACCAGAATCGGTCATAAAGTTGTCAAGGGTAAAAAAGTCCGTGTCGCCAAGAAGAGCGGCACCGTGCTATAAGGAGGAAATGAATCATGGCATCCAAATTTGTTGTCAAGAAAACCAATACTGGTTATAACTTCCTACTTGTTGCCACCAACGGACAACCTGTCGGTGCTTCCCAAGTTTATTCCAGCTTAAAATCCGCTCAAGCGGGTATTGAGTCCGTGAAGAAAGCTTCCGCCGCTAATGTTATCGAAGATACAACCAAGGAAGGCTTCGAAGAACAGAAGAATCCAAAATTTGTCATTTACGTTGACAAAGCCGGTGAATTCCGTTTCAGACTCCAAGCCAGCAATGGTCAAAACGTCTTAGCGAGCGAAGGTTATACCACTGTAGCGGCTTGTAAGAATGGCTGTGCTTCCGTCGTGAAGAACGCTGCTGAAGCCGAAGTGGAACTTCCTGAAGAAGAACCAGAAGAAAAACCCGCTAAAGAAGAAGAAGCTTCAAAAGCCGAACCAAAAGCGGAAAAGAAAGCTGAAGCTAAAGAAGAAAAACCAGCTCCTAAAGCCGAAGCAAAAGAAGAAAAGAAAGAAGCTCCTAAGGCCGAAGCCAAAGCGGAACCTAAGAAAACTGCCAAAAAAGGTAGTGGTAATAAAGTCTCCGCCATTCAACCTCGTTTAAAACTCAAATATGAAAACGAAGTGAGAAAAGCATTATTAGAAAAATATAACTATTCTTCTACAATGCAAATCCCAGCCTTAAATAAGATCGTTATCAACATCGGTGTTGGTGATGCGACTCAAGATGGTAAGAAATTAGAAATCGCCGTCGCTGAATTAACTCAAATCACCGGTCAAAAACCAATTATTACAAAGGCTAAAAAATCCATCGCTTCCTTCAAATTAAGAGAAGGTCAAGAGATCGGTTGTAAAGTAACCCTCCGTGGTGTCCGTATGTGGGACTTCTACGATAAGTTAGTCTCCATCGCCTTACCACGTGTTCGTGACTTCCGTGGTGTTTCTAGAAATGCCTTTGATGGCCGTGGTAACTATACCTTAGGTATCAAAGAACAATTAATCTTCCCCGAAATCGATTACGATAAGGTTACAAAAGTTCGTGGTATGGACATCGTTATCGTTACCACCGCGAAAAATGATGAAGAAGCATATACATTATTAGAATTAATGGGTATGCCCTTCCAGAGATAGTGAAAGGAGTGCACAATGGCTAAAACTAGTTTAAAGGTCCGTCAATCTAGACCCCAAAAATACAAAGTTAGAGAATACACAAGATGTGAACGTTGTGGACGTCCTCACTCTGTCTATTCAAAATTCCATTTATGCCGTATCTGCATTAGAGAATTAGCTTATAAAGGCGAAATTCCCGGCATGAAGAAATCATCTTGGTAATAAGGAGGAAAAAGTAATTATGATGGCAGATCCAGTTGCTGATATGCTTACCCGCATCAGAAACGCAAATGCATTAAAACATGAAACAGTGAAAATTCCTTCTAGCAAGATGAAAGTCGAAATCGCCAAGATTTTGAAAGAAGAAGGTTTCATTGTTGACTACAAAGTCAAAGGTGAAGTCAAAAAAGAAATGACCATTACCTTAAAATACGCCGCTGATGGCCAAAGAGTCATCTCTGGCTTAAAGAAGATTTCTAAACCAGGTTTACGTGTTAACGTCTCCTGTGAGAAACTTCCCAAGGTCTTAAAAGGCTTAGGTATTGCAATCATTTCCACTTCCCATGGTGTTATGACTGATGCCAAAGCCAGAACCTTAGGTGTTGGTGGCGAAGTCATCGCCTACGTCTGGTAAGGAGGATATATTTATGTCAAGAATTGGTAATAAACATATCGATCTCCCTGCTGGTGTTACAGTCGCTCAAGAAGGTAATTTTGCGAAAGTCAGTGGTCCTAAAGGCACATTATTAGTTTCCATCAATAGTGGAATCGAAATAAAAGTCGAAGGCACAAGAGTCACATTTACCCGCTTAAACGAACAAAAACAAACCAAACAAAACCATGGTACCGTCCGTGCGAACGTTCATAACGCCGTCGTCGGTGTCAGCGAAGGTTATAAGAAATCCCTCGAAATGAGAGGTATCGGTTACAAAGCCCAAATGAAAGGTAAAGATGTCGAATTATGGGCTGGCTATAGCCACACAATCGTCATCACTCCTGAACAAGGCGTCACCATCAGCGTTGATAACTTAGTGAATATCAATGTTGAAGGTATCGACAAACAAGCGGTTGGCCAAACAGCGGCCAGAATCCGTGAAGTTCGTCCCCCAGAACCATACCTTGGTAAGGGTATCCGTTACAAAGGCGAGTACGTTGCTACTAAAGAAGGCAAACGTGCTGCTGGTAAATAATTAGAAAGGTAGGAAAAGTTGTTTATGGTTACAAAGAAAGATAAAAACATCTCCCGTGTTCGTAGACATGCTCGTGTGAGAGCCAAATTAAGCGGCACTCCAGAAGCACCCAGACTTTGTGTCTATCGTTCTAATAAGAATATCGAAGCTCAAATTATTGACGACACCAAAGGTGTTACCTTAGTTTCTAGTTCTTCCATGACCTTGAAACTCGAAAATGGTAGCAACATTGAAGCCGCCACTCAAGTGGGCAAAGATATCGCGGAAAAAGCATTAGCTAAAAAGATTAAGAAAGTCGTCTTCGATCGTAGTGGTTACATCTACCATGGTCGTGTGAAGGCTTTAGCAGAAGCCGCTCGTGAAGCTGGCTTAGACTTCTAAGGAGGAATATTTCAATGGAAGAAGAAAAGAAAGTTGCTGAACAAGTAGCCGCTCCTGAAACCCCAGTGGAAGAAGCTCCCAAAGAAGGTAGAGAAAATCGTCGTCCAAGAGGTGAACGTGGTGATCGCCGTCCAAAAGGTGATAGACGTGAACGTCGTGAAAGACGCGATGAACCCAAAGAATTTGAAGAACGTGTGGTCTTCATCAACCGTGTTAGCAAAACCGTTAAAGGTGGCCGTAGAATGAAATTCTCCGCCCTTGTCGTCGTCGGTGATGGCAAAGGTAGATATGGCTTCGGTGTCGGCAAAGCCGCTGAAGTCCCAGATGCCATTAAGAAAGCCTCTGACTCTGCTAAAAAGAACCTCTTCCACATCCATTTAGTGAAAGGTAATACCATCTCTCACGAAATCGTTGGAAAATATGGTGCTTGTAATGTCTATTTAAAACCCGCTCCTGAAGGTACTGGTATCATCGCCGGTGGCCCAGTTCGTGCGGTCTTAGAATTAGCAGGTGTTCAAAACGTTTGCTCCAAAGTCTATGGTAGTAGAGCTCCAATTAACATTGTCAGAGCTACCAACCAAGGCTTAAATAACCTCAAGAACTACAAAGAGATTAGAGCTCTTCGTGGTAAAGAATAATAAAAATATCTACTTGATATATAATATATTGAATAGGAGGTGCACATATGAAATTACATGAACTTCAAGCAACCGAAGGTGCTCGTAGAGATCATTATCGTAAGGGCCGTGGTTTAGGTTCCGGTAACGGCAAAACAGCCGGTAAGGGACATAAAGGTCAAAATGCTCGTAGCGGTGGTGGCGTCGCTCTCGGTTTCGAAGGTGGTCAATTACCACTCTTCAGAAGACTACCAAAACGTGGCTTCAAGAATGTCAATCATGTCAATTATGCAACCATTAACGTCTCTGAATTAAATAGATTCGAAGATGGTACAGTGGTTTCTCCAGCATTGTTAAAAGAAATTGGTTTATTAACCAAAGAATATAATGGCTTAAAAGTTTTAGGCGGAGGCAAACTTGAAAAGAAATTAACTGTTCAAGCTAAGGCCTTCAGCAAATCCGCTGAAAAAGCCATCGTTGATGCTGGTGGCAAAATTGAGGTGATCTAATTATGAAGAAATTAGGTGGAATTCTCAAAAACAAAGAAATAATGAATCGTATTATGTTTACGATTCTTATCCTCTTCATCTTCCGTATCGGGGCTCAAATTACCGTCCCGGGCGTGACTTTAGGTGAGGACATGCAGAATTATTTAGATAGTTCTTATGCCTTATCCTTGATGAACTTGCTCGGTGGTGGCACATTACAGAGTTTCTCGATATTCGCTCTCGGTGTCAGTCCATACATCACTGCGCAGATTATCGTGGAATTATTATCCACCGATGTCTTACCAGCGCTCACTGAATTAAAACGCCAAGGTCAATCCGGAAGAAGAAAGATGGACCTTGCAACTCGTTACCTAACATTAATGTTAGGTGCGGTTCAAGCCTATGGTATCATCCAAACCATGAAAACTAGCGACGCGATTACCTTCGTGACCGCGAGCAATGAATGGTTAACATATATCTACATCATCGTCATTATGATGGCGGGTTCCATGTTAGTCATGTGGTTGGGTGACCAAATCTCCGTGAAAGGTATTGGTAACGGTATCTCCATGATTATCTTTGCCGGTATCGTCTGTTCCTTACCTTCACAAATCGGTAATGCCTTCACCCTTTGGGTGGGTAATTCCGCACTCGCTGGACAAGGCGACTCCGCTCGTATCGCAGGTATCTTCAAATTCCTACTTTACATCCTCGCCTACGTTCTCATCATTTCCTTCGTCACATTTATCGAACTCAGTAAGAGAAAGATTCCTGTGCAACATTCCGGAAAAGGTGGTGGACAAACTCAATCTATGTCCAGAGCGAGCTTCTTGCCTATTAAGGTCAACTCCGCTGGTGTCATTCCTGTCATCTTCGCGAGTTCCATCTTAATGGCGCCAAGCGTCATCGTGGCATTTGTTGACGCGAACCACTCAAGCGACAAGTGGCTTGGTATATTCCAAACCTCAACCTTGTTCGAAATGCCTGGTGGTTGGAAGATGCCTTGGGGATTAATTATCTATTTAATTCTTACCATCGCATTTACCTTCTTCTATGCCAACATTCAAATCAATCCTCAACAACTCGCTGAGAACTTCCAAAAGAACGGAAGTTACATCCCTGGTATCCATACCGGTAACGAGACTGAACGTTATGTCCGTAAAGTCTTGAATAGAGTGACATTCATCGGCGCGATGGCCTTAGCCTTAATCGCTGCCCTACCAGTTGTCTTAACACTTACCGTGTTTAAAGATAACCCCTCACTCGCCCTCGGTGGTACCGGCTTAATCATCGTTGTTGGTGTGGCTCTTGAAGTGAATAACCAAATCGATGGCTTACTCGCTGGTAAATCCTTTGAAGAAGTCGTCGCTAGTGGAGGCCGTTAATAATGTTGAGAAACATTATCTTGATGGGCCCTCCCGGTGCTGGTAAAGGCACCTTAGCTAAACAGCTGAAAAAAGCCTTTAATCTCACTCATATCTCTACAGGTGATATGTTTAGAGAAAATATCAAGGCTGGAACCAAGCTTGGTCTCTTAGCGAAATCTTACATTGATGATGGTCATCTCGTCCCTGATGAAGTGACAATCGATATGTTAAAAGATAGATTAAGCCAAGATGACTGTGCGAAAGGGTTCTTATTAGACGGTTTCCCCAGAACTCTCCCTCAAGCAGAAGCTTTAGAGAAATTATCTAAGGAAATCGCCCGCCCAATCGAAGTCGTGGTCAACTTAGATTGTAGTAATGAAGAACTGATTAGACGTATTTCTGGTCGTCGTGTGTGTCGTAATTGTGGCGCACCCTATCACATCCTATCCATGAGATCAAAAGTGGATGGCATCTGTGACTTATGTGGTGGACCATTATATCAACGCGCTGACGATAATGAAGAAGCCTTAAAAGTTCGTTTAGACCATTATGTTCGTGACACAAAACCCTTATTGGACTTCTATGCCCAAAGAGGATTATTGAAGAACTTCGATTCTTTAACTGAAAGTCATGAACTCTTCAATCAAGTTTCTGAATTTTTGCAAAAATAATATGATTGTTACTAAATCCGCAAGAGAAATAAGTTTGATGAAGGAAGCCGGAAGAGTGGTGGGTCTAGTCTTTAAAAAACTAGAGGAAGCCATAAAGCCCGGTATGAGCACGTTAGATATCGATTCGATTGTTGAATCAACAATGCTAGAAAATGGCTGTATTCCCGCGGAAAAAGGCTATTACGGATATCCCGCGAGCGCTTGTGTCAGTGTCAATGACACTTTGATACATGGAATCCCTTCTTCTAAGATTATCATCCGCGAGGGTGATATCGTCTCTGTCGATATAGTAGCAACATATAAAGGCTATTCCGCTGATGCGTGTCGTACCTACAAAGTCGGCACGCTCACGGAGAGGGCGCATCGCATTGTCGACATCACTAAGCAAGCTTTCTTTGAAGCCTTAAAAGTGGTGAGACCTGGCGCTCATGTCGGAGATATCTCCGAAGCCATTCAAAAATTCGTCGAAAGTCATGGTTATAATGTCGTCCGCGAATATACCGGTCATGGAATAGGCGCTCATATGCATGAGGATCCAAGTATTCCTAACTACGGTAAAGCGGGGACTGGACCATTATTAACTCCAGGTATCGCTCTATGTATTGAACCGATGGTGCTCGAAGGTCGTAAAGATGTGCGCACCTTAGGGGATGGCTGGACGGTCAAGAGTAAGGATGGGAAATTAACCGCCCATTATGAAAACACTGTCATCGTGACAGAAGATGGTTACGAGATTATCACCATGTATGAAGGAGAAAAGTAAATGTCGAAACAAGATATGATTGAAGTTCAGGCGGTCGTCAAAGAGTGCTTACCCAATGCAAATTTCAAGGTAGAACTCGAGAACGGCGTCGTAATTCAGGCCACCGTTTCTGGAAAAATCCGTATGAATTACATACGCATTCTCCCAGGGGATAGAGTTACGGTAGAAATCTCGCCTTATGATTTAACACGGGGCCGCATCACATTCAGGTTTAAATAAACCGTAATTTAGGAGGAAAAAACTTATGAAAGTCAGACCCTCAGTCAAACCTATCTGCCCAAAGTGTAGAGTGATTAAAAGAAATGGCAAAGTTATGGTCATTTGTGTCAATCCTAAACACAAGCAGAGACAAGGTTAATAGGAGGAAAAAGAAATATGGCACGTATTGTTGGTGTTGATATTCCGAACGACAAACCCATTAAAATCGCCCTTACCTACATCTATGGTATTGGTAGATACACCGCCGTCCAAATTTGCGAAGCTGCAAAAGTGGAAGGCACCATCAGAGTTAAAGATTTAACCGATGAACAATTTGGTGCGATCAGAAATGAAATCGCCAAATATAAAACAGAAGGTGATCTCCGTAGAGAAGTCGCTTTAAACATCAAACGTTTAACCGAAATTAACTGCTACAGAGGTTTACGCCACAGAAAAGGCTTACCAGTCCGTGGTCAAAGAACCAAGACTAATGCCCGTACTCGTAAAGGTCCACGTAAGACCATCGCGAATAAGAAGATGGCGCCACAAGGTTAATGAAAGGAGAATAGAATTATGGCTAAAAGAACTACTACCCGTAAAAAGAAAGTCAAACGTTCATTTACTAAAGGTGTTGCCCACATTCATTCCACCTTCAATAACACAATTGTGACAATCTGTGATGAACAAGGCAACGCCTTAAGTTGGTCCAGCGCTGGTGCAATGGGCTTCAAAGGCGCGAAGAAAGCTACTCCATTTGCCGCTCAAATGGCCGCTGAAGCTGCTGGTAAAGCCGCTTACGATCAAGGCATTCGTCAAGTTGACGTCGATGTCAAAGGTCCAGGTCCAGGCAGAGAAGGAGCCATCCGTTCTCTCGCAGTCGTGGGATTACAAGTATTATCCATCGTTGACAGCACACCCATTCCTCACAATGGTTGCCGTCCACCAAAACGCCCCAGAGGCTAATAGGAGGTTATATCCATGAAAATTGCCAATCCATTTGAAAGATTCGGTATCTCACAAGCCGATTATGACGGAACAGAAAACTATGGCCGTTTCGTGATTGAACCTCTTGAAAGAGGTTTTGGTAACACCTTAGGTAACGCTTTACGTAGAGTGTTACTCTCTTCCTTACCAGGCGCATCCTTATACGCCGTGGAAGTCGAAGGTGCTCGTCATGAATTCACCGCTTTAGAAGGCGTGGAAGAAGACGTTACATCCATCATCCTCAATTTAAAAGGTCTCGTCTTAAGAATTCCTGAAGAAGACGACTCCAATAAAAGATTAGAAATCGACGTTAAGGGTCCAAAAGTGGTCACCGCTGGTGACATCTCTCTCCCTACAGGTGTCGAAGTTGTCAATCCTGACTTAGTCATTGCTAATGTCTGTGAAGGTGGCAGCTTACATATGGTTTTACACGCCAGAAATGGTCGTGGTTATGTGACCGGCGAACAAAATAAAATCATCCATCCTGGTTTACAATTAGGCACTATCAGCACTGATAGCAACTATTCTCCAGTCAGAAAAGCCAATTACACCGTCGAAAACACCCGTGTCGGACACGATTCTCGCTTTGACAAGTTAACAATCGAAGTCTGGACAAACGGTTCTATTTTGCCTCAAGAAGCTCTTGCTTTATCCGCCGAGATCTTGATCGCTCACTTAAATAAATTCTTAGACGTTGCTGATATCACCCGTGACATCAACATCGAAAAAGATGAAGTGAAAGTGGAAGAAAATAGATATGAGAACTTCACCATTGAAGAACTCGATCTCTCAGTTCGTTCTTATAACTGCTTAAAGAGAGCAGGTATCCAAACCATCCTCGAATTAACCGATAAGACCGAAGAAGACATGATGAAAGTTAAGAACTTAGGTAAGAAATCTCTTAAAGAAATTAAAGAGAAACTCATTGCCTATGGCTTATCCTTCAAAGATTTTGAATAAGGAGGTAACCATTAATGCCAGCACAAGGTAGAAAAAATGTCCATGGTAAGACCGGCGTTAGATTCAAAGCCGCGTATACCAAGAGCAAATACGAGAATATGCTTCGTAATGTCGTTACTGACTTAATTCTCCACGGCTCCGTGAAAGTGACAGAAGCCACTGCCCGCGATGTCGTCAAAGAAGCAGACCGTTTAGTGACATTAGCTAAGAAAGAAGATGTCATGAACGCCAAACGCCAAGCCGCCAGATTTGTTAGAAAAATCGCTAACGATAAAGGCGTCGAAGCTCTCGATGTATTATTCAATGAAATCGGTCCCAAGATGGCCAACCGTCAAGGCGGCTATACCAGAAGATTAAAACTCGGTAATAGACGTGGTGATGATGCCCCCATCGTCGTCGTGACCTGGGTTGAATAATTAAATCCCTTAACAAAAACCCCATTAGTGATGAACTAGTGGGTTTTTATTATTAATTTTGTATTGATTTTATCAATTAGAAAAAATTAAAATTATTGTATAAACAAGGAGATACTAAAATGAAAGTTTTAAACAAAGTCGTATTAGGCGTTGCCGCGATGACATTATTAGTCGCTTGTGGACCAAGCAAAGTTTCTTTTGAAAAATTCCAAGAAGATGTCAGAGCCGCTTCTGTAAAAGATCCTAACTATGTTAAAGCCGTTGTTAAAGGTAGTGCTAAAGCCGGTATCGGCGGTCTCAACATGGAAGCCAAATTCGATCACGTCTTCGAAAAGAAAGACAGTGGTTGGGAAATGACCAAAGGCGATGCCATTGCTGGTACAGCGGCACTTCTCTATGTCAATGAACGTGCAGCTTTATATGCCGGCCAAGAAAATGAAAACGCTACTTATTATTCCGGCAGCGGATTCAAAGTCGAGCTTAAAGGCGATGACGGCACATCCACATATGTTTTTGATACTTATGGATACGTCACATCCATCAAAGGCGATGGCGTCAATGTCACCGTTAAATGGTCCAAATAATTAAGTCCATTTATAAATCAATTGAGAGTCATTTAAAAAATGGCTCTTTTTTGTTAATAAGTGATATTATATTTATATATAAGAGGTCTTTTTCTATGAATAAAAAAGTCTTATTTATCCCTATCGTTTTATCGATGTTACTTTCTGGCTGTCAAAAGCACGTTGATTTCTCTCATTCCGTGAAATCTAGTGAACCTGATGATAATCCCTCTTCGGAAGTTACTTGTAACCATGTCTTTGTGGACCATGAAGCCGTTCAAGCATCATGTACTCAAAAAGGCAATATCGCTTACGCTCAATGTAGTGAATGTGGCAAATATTTCAATGCTTCCCATACAGAAGAATTGACTTCTGCGGATATTTTTATAGATAAATTACCTCATAATTTAACCCATCATGACGCAGTGATTTGTGAAACCATTGAATATTGGAGTTGTTCCATGTGTGGTAGAAACTTCGATGATCCTCATGGTGAGCACGAAGTCTTTGATTTAGATGGTCATGATTCCCACGATATTTTAAATGACAATGTCAAAAACTATTTAGATGCAGATACAGAAGAAGAACAAATTGAAGCTTTAGGTCACGCTAAACCATTTAATGATCAAGTGAGAAAGACCTTATCTTGGGAAGTGGGCTCTGGCAGTTCCTTTACCGTTGAAGTTTCCACAGAACAAGATTTCAAACATTTAAAGAGCTATCAAACAAATAAAAAATCTATTATTTTACCAGGTACTTTGATTCCCGGAACTAGATATTATTATCGTGTTAAAGATAGTAATGGTAATATCATTCTCAATAATAGAGGCTTTGATGTCGATGGCACATATAGTGTCAGAACTATCGCTGTCGATGGTGTCTCTAATGTCAGAGACGCTGGTGGATGGACCGCAAAAGACGGTCACAAAGTCCTCTATGGCAAGATTTATAGAGGTGGAAGATTACTTAATATCACTGAAGATGGTAAAGAAACCTTGCTTGGTGAATTAGGAGTCAAAACTGAATTAGATTTAAGATCCAGTTCTCAAGATGGCACTAGAACCTTCTATGATGAGAGATTTGAATATGTGAACTGTGGTGGATTAAATCAATACACAATGTTAGTTCCTGATTATACAAGTCCAGAAATCGAAGGTAGACCCGGATCCCATTATTCCTTTGATATGACGACACCAACGACATTGAAGAACATATTTAATGTTTTAGCGGATCCTTCTCAATATCCCATTTATTATCACTGTAATGCTGGTGCGGATCGTACTGGTTCCTTGACATATTTTATCAATGGTCTATTAGGTGTCTCTTATGAAGATTTAACCAAAGACTTTGAATTAACCACTTTCTCCTCTCAAGGCAATAGATGGCGTAGTGGTGTCGAAGATGGTCACTTTGTAACAACAGGTGAAATGGCGGGCATTTATCAAGCGAATACCGATAACTATGTCGCCTGGGGTAAATTGCATGAATTAATTTCCACAAAATATGAACAAGAAAATGGCGAACTTTGTTCCGCGATTGAATATTATCTTAAAAAATACTGCGAGATTACCGATGAAACCATCGCCGCAGTGAGAAGAAATTTATTAGGTGAAGATGTGGAATTTGATGAAGTTTCCACCGAAGATCCAGTGGATACCACCTTCACCATGCAAAATGGTAACTGGTCATTAGCCGCTCAAATCGCTTATCAAACCGGCACATTCCATGGTTCTGAATGCACAAAATTCTATACCACAGGCACAACAGCTGACCATTACATTTTCAACAGTTTGTTCTTAATCTGCGATCCAAAATATACAAAGTATCACTTTGAAGTATATGTTCCTAATACAAGTCCAAGATGGGATGCTGCACATAATAGTGGATGTCGTTTTCATATCGCGGTTAAACGAAATGATGGCAGTTCGACACAACATATCCAATTCAGTGAAACATTCTCTTCACAAACGGCGAATGCTGTACCTATCGTTTTGGATGGTTGGTCATCCATAGATATGGATATTTCCGAATTTACTTCCACATCTCAATTAACGAGATATGCGATTTATCTCCCATACGGAACATCCACTCAACCCGCAGAAATCTATATTAGAAACTGTTATGTTATCGAAGAATAAAGTGAATATAACATCTTTATTATTCAATAAAAAATGCTAAAATTATAAACAGAAGGAGAAATATATGAAAAAAGCATTAAAATTTGCAGGCATCGTTGCATGCGTCTTGGCTTTAGTTGCTTTCATTCTTTTGATGGCCACAGTTGGTTTTTATGCGAAATCCGGTTCATTAAGAGTTGATACCGAAGGCATTAAAGTTTTATTTGGTGAAAAAGGAAACTATGTTGACACCAAATTAGCATGGTCAGGATTACTCGCTTGGATTTTCATCATCCTTGCTATGATTATCTTGGCTTTAGGCTTCATCTTACCATTAGTTAAAGTTAAAGCCTTAGACAAATATGCAGGTATCTTAAACCTCGTTGCTGTTGCCTTATTAGTGGTTGCTGGCATTTTCATCTTCATTAGCCCAGCAGTTTTCAATTCCGCTAATGGTGGCGATAGTGATAGCCTTAAATATGCTCACTTAGGCGAAGGCTGGATCGTTGCTGGTATCTTAGCCATCCTCGGTGGCGCAGTTGCTATTTGCCCAGCAGTGGTTGACTTTATTGGCAAAAAGAAATAATCACCTCGTTGATTAAATGAACCGTTCCCTCGTGGAGCGGTTTTTTTGTTACACAATAATACTAATGTAAGTGCAGGTCGAACTATTTTGGTGTAAAATAATATATTGTATTGGAGAACATTTATGGCGTTTCAAATTTTTGCTGATACCAGTTCTGGTATGCCAAAAGAATTAAGAAAGAAATGGGGTATTGAATATTTTCTCATGGGTATTATCGTGGGAGAAAAAGAATATGCCGCGGATTTAGATTACCAAGATTTTTCTCGTGAAGAGATGTATGGATGGGTCAAAGATCCTAACATTAAAGTCAGAACCTCTTTAGTGACTGTAAAAGAATTTAGAGAAAAAGCCGAACCTTTCCTAAAGAAAGGCATTGATATTTTATATATTGCTTGTTCTGAAGCCTTATCTGGCACAAGACAAGCTTTTGAATTATTAAGAAAAGAACTTCAAGAAGAATATCCAGAAAGAAAGATTATTTCCATCAACTCCGCTAGAGCGGAAATGGCGTTAGGTTTATTAGTTATCGATGCCGCAAAATTAAGAGATCAAGGTAAATCCATTGAAGAAGTCGCGGAATGGGTTGAAGAGAATAAACAGTATTATCATGAAGTTGGTAGTATCGACACTCTTAAATATTTAAGAGCGTATGGTAGAGTCTCCGGTGCCGCAGCCTTCTTTGCCGATACATTAAATATCAAACCTATCATTATGTTTGATGTTAACGGCATGAATTATTCCTTTAAGAAAGTCCATGGTGAAAAGAAAGCCCTTGCTGAATGTTTTGAATATTTAAAGAACAATATCGTCGAAGGTGTTACCGATGTTATCTATATCGGTGAAACAATGCCAAATCCTGCAAAAGAATACTTTAAAAAGAGAATTAAAGAAGAGTTAAATATCCCCACCGAAGAATATATCATCTCTCCCATCGTGGGAATCTGTTGTGGACCAGGCATGTATGGCTGCTGGTTCAAAGGTAAACTAGTCACTGCAAACGGACAAAAGAAATAAAAAAATAGAATCCAGCCAAAAGGTTGGATTTTATTATATATATTATTGCTTTTAGGGGATATATACCCTATGATAAATATAATCTAATATTGAAAATTTTTATGATTAAAGCCATTAAATTAGTATTAAAAGAAGGAACTACATTCGATTTATTTTTTAATGATGGATTGGTGAAAAGATACGATATCCTTTCTTTAAGTGATAAATTTCCACAATTAAATGCCTTAAAAGATAGAAATTTATTTAAAAAAGGCTATCTTATGGGTTGGAGTGGAGTTGTTTGGAATGATGAGTTAGACATTGACTCTGAAACCGTTTATGAAGAAGGTGAAGATGTCACTAACCAATACGATGATATCGACAACGTGCTTATAGGTTTTCGAATTAAGGAAAAGAGATTGGAACTCGGTCTCACGCAAGAGGAACTTGCAAAGAAAATAGGGATTGATCAATCGGATTTATCCAAGATAGAAAAAGGCACAGCAAATCCCACAATAAAAATGATTAAAAGGATAGCAGATAGTTTAAATAGTAAAATATCATTCCAATTAGAATAATAGTGAAATATAAAAAAGAAAACCGAGGATTATTCTTCCTCGGCTTTTTTATCAGCTTCATCAAATTTCTTTAGAAGATCTTCGACGGTCAGTTTTTGTTTTTCTTCGCCTTTGACATCAAAGATGATGTGACCTAGATGGAACATAATTAGTCGATTACCATAGGTAATGGCGTCTTTCATGTTGTGAGTGACCATTAAGGTTGTCATTTGATTATCTTTAACAATCTTATCGGTTAATTCTAAGACTTTCTTCGCAGTCTTGGGATCTAAAGCAGCGGTGTGCTCATCTAATAATAAGATTTGTTTGGTTAAGTCAAATTGTCTGACTTTTCTATCGAATTCGTGATAAGCCTCTTCTTTGGCTTCTTTCTTTTGAAGACGATTAAGTTCTTTATTATCCTTTATAGCCTTTAGTTGTTCTTTATATTCTTTTAAGGCTGGATTATAGACATCATCGAATTCTTTTTTGGCCACATCATGGGGTTTTTCAGAGAATTTAATATAATCTCTTTTCACCATCTTATGAGTGGGTTTATTACGAATCGTGGCCATTAAAAGAGTTAAAGCTTGTCTTTGACCACCGGACATGACACCTACTTTTTGATTTAATCTATCTTCTAGGCCTAAATCAAAGCGTTTTAGCTCACGGATGAATTCTTCCCTATGGGATTTCTTAAAGCCCCAGGAAAAGGGCGAATGCCTTCTTCCTCTTAAATAAGCAATCTCTAAGTTCTCTAAGACTGACATATCACCAGCGGTGCCCATCATTGGATCTTGGAAGACATGACCGAACCACGAGGCACGTTGGTGTTCATCCATATTGGTGATATCGACATTATTTAATAAGACCTTCCCCTTATCAGGTTTGGTATTACCCGTAATGATATTAATAGTGGTGGATTTACCAGAGCCATTACCACCGATAATGGTGACAAATTCTCCGCTTTCGATTTGAAGAGAGACATTATCTAAGGCCACTCTTAAATCTTCTTTAGCGCCAGTAAGATTGAAGGTTTTGGTGATGTTTTTAAGCTCTAACATGTTCTTTCCTCCTTATCTTACTTATTAAGTAATTAATGCCTTTTCTAATGAGAGGAATACATAAAGCGATAGTGATTAATACTGCGTATAATAAACTCTTGAGTTCGGTGGGGAATCCTAATCTAATGGCAATAGTGATAATCGTGAAATATAGAATTGCGCCTAAAGCCACAGAGATTAACCAGTTTTTAAATGTACGTTTACCAAAGATGGCTTCACCGATTAAGATACTCGCTAAACCGATAACGAGATATCCTGTCGCACTTATCGTCGATACACTTAAAGCGTCTTGGACATATAGGGCTCCCGCTAAACCGATGAGACCATTGGATATACCGATGCAGGCAATCGTGGAAATAGTAGTGTTAATTCCCTGGCTTTTTGCCATCTTTTCATTCATTCCAGTGGCTCTAATGGCCATACCATATTGAGTGCCAAAGAAATAATAAATAGCAAACATCATGCCGATGACTAAGACAATCATCACGATAGTTTCAATCATTTTATTCCAAGGGAATGTGGAATTAATGTTATATAGATTTGGATTATAAAAAACCGAATAAATAGTCTGATGTCCAGATGACAATGAAAGTGGAACTTGAGTAGCGAAGATTTGACTGGGTTTAGTAATACCCATAATCATCATCGCTATGGAAGCGGAAGCGGTAAGGGTAATAATACCACTTAATAACTTTGGAATCTTAAGTATTCTATTAAGAATACCAGTGAGTATTCCACAGCAGATACCGACAATCATACCGAGAAGTGTTGCTAAGAAGGGATTCATTCCATTATAGATACAAGAGGCGGTTAATGCTGCGCCTAAAAGGAAACTTCCTTCTGCGGACATATCAGCGAAATCGAGAAGTCTAAATGTGAGGAAAACCCCAATCGCTAATAAGCAACAGGGTAATCCGCTAGTTAATATATTAAAGATGATGTTTAAAACACTCATATTAAGCGTTTATATCTTTCCATTCATGACCAGTTTGCATAGCTTCTGGCATAGTTAAGGAATTAGCAGCGAGATTAGTGCTACTAAAAGCATAGGCACAATCAGAGGCTGGAACTGGAACCACTGGGAAATCGGTGGTTTTCTTTTCACCCTTTAAGATTTGAGCGGCCATCTTACCAGTGCTATAACCAAGGTTATAGTAGTCAATGGATAATGTGACGTGTCCGCCACCTTTGAGCATGTTTTCTTCACCGCAGACGATGAGGATATTCTTACCAGCAACAGCTTCTTTAATAGCGTTCATATTTGCCGCGATGTTGTTGTCTGTGGGGACATAGATAGCATCCATACCTTCGGTATCAGCAACTGCTAAAGCAGTAGCTTTAACATCACTGGCATTATTACAAGTTCTAATTACGGCAGCCATACCAGCGGCTTCAATCGCTGTTTGAGCTTGGTCAGCTTGAACTTTGGAATTAACTTCTGTTTGAGTATAGATAATACCGACTTTATCAGCGGAAGCATTGAATTCTTTGACTAAAGCAATTTGTTCTTCGACTGGGTTAGCATCGGTGGTACCACAAACAAAGCCTGATTCATTGTCTTTATTTGGAACTAAACCAGCATCCACTGGATCGGTGACAGCAGTGAAGAGTAGTGGTTTTTGATAACCAGCGTTGTCTTCCGCACCTTTAAGGGCTAAAGAAGCACCGGTACCAATACCTAATGTTAATGATGAGGTATCCACTAAATCTTTAGCGTAAGCATTTAAATCGGCATCATTGCCACCAGCGTTACGATATTCGATTTTGACACCGCTGATGTTGTCTTTTAAACCAGCTTCAAAACCTTTTCTAGCTTCATCTAAAGCGGGATGCTGAACAGGTTGTAAAATACCGACAACTTTTTGATTACCATTACAAGCACTTAAAAGTGAGGCTAATGGCATGGATGATAAGAGTAATAGTTTTAATAGTTTGTTTTTCATAATGTGTCCTCCAACATTTAAATAAAAAGTTTGGTGTTACTAGCACCAAACATTATCATCATCTATTCGGTGCTATCAATTCAATCAACAACACCTATTAGCAAAATACCAAGATATTATTGATTGTCTCCTGGGAAGTAATAGCTATAAAAGTAATAGAATGCTTTTTTGTTCATGGTTTTACTCATCTATTTGCTTGTGCTTATTCTAGACCTTTTTGATAGAGAATAGCAACAATTAATTCTTTTTAAGTCAAAAATACCGAATTAACTATTTCTTTTTCTTCTTTGCGAGATATCCTGATAACCATTTATCAATCATTCTAGTAAGGTATAACAATAGAACTACACCAGCGATGATTACAACACCTACGCGGAGGTAATCCATTGGATTTTTGCTGGTGAAAGATGAGACTTCACTTGGAATAATTTGAACTCCAAAGATGATAGTGGCGCAGCCAATTCCTCTGCAGAGAATGATTTCGATAAGATGAACCCAAAAGTTCATTTTAGTGGCTCCACTGACCATACAGATTGCATCATCAGGGAATATGGGTAAGAGATACATGACTGGGACATAGACCATGCCTTTTTCTTTGATGAGGTCTTTGGCTTCTTCATATTCTTCTTTACCTAATATTTTAATAATGGCTTTATTGCCACCAAAACGACCGATGAGATCCATAACTATAGAAGTTAAAACCACACTTGCTAAGCAGATGAGGAAAATCACTATTGGAGGTAGATAATCAAATGCTGCAAGTGATAATAAATCAAAGATCATAGAGCAAGCCGGCATAAATGATAAGAATATCGTACAGACCACTCTTAATAGGATGTAGACAATGATGGCCCAAGGACCGGCTTTCTTTAATAATCCTTTTAATAAATTAATATCAGTTAATCCAAAGTGTTGTAATAAGAAATATAAACCAACAGAAATGCTGGCTAGGACTAATAAAACGATAATAATCTTGATGAATTTCTTGAGCTTTTCTTTGGAGATATTTAATTTCTTCATATCATAAATTATTTTAATATTTTTATTAAAAAGAAAAAATAGAGAAATAATTGCCGAAAACGGAAATATATTAGAAATTAAAGGAAAGAAAAATAAAAGAAATATGACAAAAGTATTAAATATTAGGAAAATACTATATAATGAAAATACCTTTTATATTTATAAGGAGGCAATAATATGAAATATATGTCTATTGCAGAGGCGGCAAAAAAGTTTAATTTAACGGAAAGAAGTGTCCGTAATTACTGTGCGAACAAGAGGATTCCTGGCGCGGTATTAGATGGAAAGACTTGGAAAATCCCTTCTAATGCTGCTAAACCGGAAAGAAGTAACGCTAAAGATAATGGATTAGATGATGAAACATTATCCTTTGGATATGAACTAATCGACTTTATCAATAACTCACCCGTTTCTTTCTTTGCGGTGAAAAATGTCAAAGAACTTTTAATTAAAGGTGGTTATCAAGAATTATTTGAAAATAAACCATTTTCTTTAAAGAAAGGCGCTAAAGTTTTCTTCACTAGAAACGATTCTTCTTTAATCGCTTTAAATATCGGTGAAGAGTTCAATGAATTCGCTCCATTCCACATTATCGCTAGTCATTCTGATTCTCCATGTTTCAAAATTAAACCTGAATGTGATGGTAGAAGTGATATCTATAATCGCATCAATGTTGAAACCTATGGTGGTCTCATCATGTCTACATGGTTAGATAGACCTCTAGGTATCGCTGGTAGAGTTATTGTTAATACTCCTGATGGTTTAGAAAATAGATTAATTAATTTAGAAGATGACATAGTCATGATTCCAAATCTCTGCATTCACTTTAATAGAGAAATTAATCAAGGCTATAGATTTGATCCATCTTCAGATTTACAAGCTTTTATCGCTCAAGAATTAGAAGGTTCTCCTTTAAAAGATTTATTAAGCAAAGCTTTAAAAGTTGATTCCAAGGATATCGTTAATTTTGATTTATATTTATATAACCGTGAAGCGGGATATCTCTGGGGTAAGAAAAAAGAATATGTTTCTTCTTCTAGATTAGATGACTTAGAGTGTGTCTTCTGTTCCACAAAAGCATTCGTAGATTCAAATAGTCAAACATCTATCAATGTCTTATATATCGCAGATAATGAAGAGGTCGGTTCTTCCTCAAGACAGGGCGCGGATGGAGACTTCCTTGAAGTGATTTTGAAACAAGTTTGCAACAAATTAGCCTTAGATTACAGCGTTTCTATGGCCAATTCTTTCCTTATCAGCGCGGATAACGCTCATGCGGTACACCCCAATAAACCATTCATCACTGATGCAAATAACAAGGCCTATATGAATAAAGGTTTAGCGATTAAATACAACGCTTCCCAGTCCTATACCAGCGATAGCGTCTCCTCTTCTATCTTCCAAAAGATTTGTGATAATGCGGAAGTGCCTTATCAATTCTTCACTAATAGGAGTGACATTAGAGGCGGATCAACATTAGGCAATATCTTACTAGGTCATGTATCTATGCTTTCTGTAGATATGGGATTACCTCAACTGGCGATGCATTCCTCTTTTGAAACTGCGGGTACACTAGATATCAAATCCGCGATTAAAGCCTTTAAACAATTCTATTCATCAACCATATTAATTGATGGAAATCGCTTCATTATTAAATAATGTCATTTGCAAAAACCTTCAAATAATGTGAAAATATCATGGAAAAGTGGTGATTAATATGATTTGTAATAAAGAAGTTACCCGTTTCTATCATGCTGCGGAACAATATGTTCTTTGCCATGAAGAAAATGTTGATGAAATTATCAAACTCTATAGAGAAGCGATAAAAGATGATGAAAAGGAAGCACTTGATTTTGTGAACACTCTTCCTCGTATTAGAAGAGAACTAGAACAAGACTTGCAGTTCTTTATGGAAAGCGATCCTGCAGTGGATTCCAAAGAAGAAGTTATTTTAGCCTATCCTGGCTTTAAAGCCATTAGATACTATCGTATCGCCCATGAATTATATGTTTTAAAAGAATTCTTACACGCTAGAATCATTTCCGAAGAAGCTCATGTTTCCACAGGTGTGGATATACATCCAGGTGCAAAGATTGCCTCTCCATTCTTCATCGACCATGCGACAGGCATCGTTATCGGTGAAACCGCAGAAGTGGGAGCGAGAGTCAAAATCTATCAAGGTGTTACTCTAGGCGCTTTATCCTTAGCCAAAGGCTATAGTTTAAAAGGCACAAAAAGACATCCCACAGTGGGGGATGATGTGACTATCTATTCCGGCGTTTCTATCTTAGGTGGAGATGTGAAGATCGGAAATAGAGTTACTATTGGTAGTAATGTCTTCTTAACCGAATCTATTCCAGACGATACATTAGTGACCATTGGTAAACCTGAACTAGTGTTCAAGAAAAGAAATAAATAGTGATTTACTATATAAGTAAAAGTAATATAATAGTATAGCAAAAGGAGAACAATTATGAGAAACGTTCAAAAAACCTTATACAAAATTGGCAGAATTATTAACTGGGTTTTATTAGGCATTTATGGTCTTACATTCTTAATCAACCTCATCATCTTAATCGTTGATGCCGTTGGTGGTTATTATTGGGTTGACAACCTTGCTAGCATGATTACTATGCTCTTCTTAGCGGCCTTCATTATCGTCTTAGTTATCTTAGATGGTAGATTTGGTGAAGAAGCCTTAACCGCAACCCCAGATAATTTAACTCCAATTATCTTATTAATGGTCTTCGGTTTAATCAGTGGTAATGAGTTATTCCTCGTTGGTGGTGTCTTTGGTATCATCGGTGGTTCTCAAGAAAAGAACGCTAAAGAACAAGAAGCCAAACCAGAAGAAAACAAAGAAGAAAAAGCTGAATAATCATTATTTAGTGATAAAAGGGAGGAGAAATCCTCCTTTTTGTTTTTCAAAATTATGAGATTGTAACTATAAATCAATTGCAAAAATATTTTAAAAAGTAGTTAATTAAATATAGGAGGATATTCTCATGGAAGAAGAAAACAAAGTTGTTGAAGCAGAAGTTGCTGAAGCTCCAAAAGAAGAACCCAAACAAGAAGAAGGTGGCATGACCCCCAATTGTAAGACTGCTTTAATCGCCTTTATCTTAGCCGTTGTCGGCTTCGTTATTGGCTTTGGTTGGTTAGTCGGTGGTATTGCCGGTATCGTTCTCGGCATCGTTTCCTTATCATTCTTAAAGAAGATTGATGGCGAAGTTGAAAAACAACCATTCAGAACATTTAGCAAGATTGCTAAACCAGTCGCTATTGTGACAATCGTTGTCTCTGCGATTATGTTTGTCGTCTATTTGATTTACTTCATCATTTGGATCGTTGCCATTGCAGTTGCTGCTACAGAAGCTGCCGCCTCAGTCGCCGTTTTATTCTAATAGCAATAAAATTAACTGAATATAGAGAAAGGGATTCGTCCCTTTTTCTTTTTGTATTTGCTATCTAAGTGTATTTTTAATAAAATACTACTTGTACTTTTTATGGATTTATTAAAGTGGCATAAATACAACAAAGAATGTCGTCATCCTAATAGATACGAATTAATTCCCTATTTAGTGGAAGATAAGTCTGCCCCAGTGATCATTGTTTGTCCTGGTGGTGGTTATCGTATGCTTGCTTCTTTCATAGAAGGACATCCTGTTGCCAAATATTTCCAAAGTCGTGGTATTAATGCTTTTGTTTTGAGGTATCGCGTGAAAGAATTAGCCCATTATCCTGGACCGATGGATGATATTGCTAGAGCTTTAAAAGAGATTAGAGATGATTACCATTTATCTTTAGATAATTATGCCTTATGTGGCTTCTCCGCAGGTGGTCATATGTGTGGGATGTTTGGAACCACTAAATACGGTTATTCTCAATATGATTTGCCTAAACCACAAATGCTTATGCTCGTCTATCCTGTGACCTCCATGGAAAAGGGATTAACTCACTGGAGCACTAAAAAGTATTTTGCGGGTGAAGATAAAGAAGCTTTTGAAATCGGTAATCTCTATCATCACATAGATGAGAATTATCCAAATACCTATATCTGGAGAGGTGACAAGGATATGTCTGTCCCTTATCAAGATAGCGATTTATTAATTGATGAATTATTAAAGAACAATGTTAATTGTTATTATACAAAATATCATAACGTCGGCCATGGTATCGGTTTAGCGCCTGGCACTCACGCAAATAACTGGGCACCCAAAGCCATCAATTTCTGGCTTAATAGATAATATTTACTTTATTATTAATAGAATTCTCTATTACAATAACAATAGAGATGTTTTCTCCATTACTTTGGAGAAAATCTATTTATCAGGAGAATTATTATGTCTGCTAAAAAGAATAAAACTCAAAAAGCACTGAATAAAACAATTAAAAAGACTGTCAAAAAGGCTGCAAAAAAGAATCCAACTGCTTTAATTGTAATTATTGTTTTGCTTTTGGTTGTCGCGGTTGTAGTGGGTGTTATTTTGATTGTTAAATACAAAAATGACCAAAAACACGCTCATGATCACGACACCGTTTTAAAACTCAATGGTCAAGAAAAGACTTATGTTCAGATTGGTGGCGCTTATGTAGAACAAGGCGCTATTGCGACATATAAGGGTGAAGATGTTTCTAGTGAAATCGTCACAACTTATTTCGATAGCGCAAATGCTACAGTAACCGCTATTGATACAGCAGTGGAAGCCACATTCTATGTTAAATATGCAATCAGCCATGAAGACTGGAATGCGGAAATTAAGAGAACTGTTATTGTCAGTGATGTGGCAAGCATGGATATCAATTTCCTAGAATTAGGAAATAAATATACTGGTGACTCCACATTCATTAAAGCTGGTGACGTTGATATCTTAATTGATGCTGGCAGCAGAAATGGTTCTTCAAAAACAATCGGTGATTTCGTCGATCAATATTGCACTGATGGCAAATTAGAATATGTGATTGCCACTCATGCTCACCAAGACCATATTGCGGGTTTTGTGGGCACAAATGCCGCTCCTGGTATCTTTGATAGATATGAAGTTGAAACCATTATTGATTTTGCTTTAACTAATGCAACATCTGCGGTTTATAACAATTATGTCACCAAGAGAGATGCGGAAGTCGCTAGTGGTGCGAAACATTACACCGCCTTAGAGTGTTGCAATGAAACCAATGGCGCAAAGAAAGTATATGATATTGTTCCCGGCATTACCATGGAAATCCTTTATCAAAAGTTCTATGAAACTAAAACAAGTGATGAAAATGACTATTCCGTTTGTACATTATTCACCCAAGGAAGTAATAAATATTTATTAACTGGTGACTTAGAAGCCGATGGTGAAAGATCATTAGTGGAATCTAATACCTTACCAAAGGTTCAATTATTCAAAGGTGCTCACCATGGTAGTTATACCGCGAATACTGATGCTTTATTAAGTGTCATTCAACCTGAAGTGGTATGTATCTGTTGTTGTGCTGGTTCTGATGAATATACCAAAACACCAGAAAATATGTTCCCCGCTCAAGCAGCAATCAATAGATTAGGTGTTTATACTGAGAAGATTTATGTCACTACAGTGGTGGCTGATGATGAAAAAGGATTCCAATCGATGAATGGCAATATCTGTTTCCATTCCGATAGTGGTTCTGCCTATACTGTGACCGGTAGTAACAATAGCACAATCTTAAAAGATACAGCGTGGTTTAAATCCAATCGAACGTGGCCCACTGTTTAATAGGAGGATGATATTATGAAACTTAAAAAGAGTTTAACGCATGACCAAACAAGAATTATCTTATTACTTCTTGGTAGTGTATTATCCATCGTTGTTTTAACATTTTCGGTCTTTACTATCATAGAAGCTAATGACCATGTTTATGTGAATGCTCCTAAATATTTATTGGCCATTTTTATTGCTTTAGCAATAACAAGACCAATTTCTATTATTAAAGATCATTCTAAATTGAATATATTACGTTGTATTATTCTTTTTACTTTAGATGTTTTGTTAGGCATTGTGGTCTTATTTGCTAATGATGAACCATATTTCTTCTCATTAACCGCAGGATTATACTGTGTGACAATTGTGGTTTCACGTGCTTTCAAATTGATTCAAAAGCATGATTTAAGAAGCATTATTATTAACGCTATTGCTATTACTTTCGCGGTTTTATTGGCCATTGGTTTATTTATTCCAGTTGATGCGGACAAGGTTGACACCATCATCTTGGTGGAATGTATCTTAATCGCGGTTACCGCTTTTATGGAAGTTATCTCCTTAGCTTTCTCTCAATTAAAACTTCAAGTTTTAGGAAAAGTTATTTTAAAGACATTCGCATTAGAAGTCTTGTTAGGCTTATTGGTCTTAGTAGTGGCCGCAAGTTTAATTCTCATGATGATTGGGGAGCCCCAAATCACTTCCTTCGGTGATGGCTTGTGGTATTGCTTTGCAGTTGTAACCACAATCGGTTTTGGTGATATTGCTGCTCAGACACTCCTCGGTAGAATCATCACTGTAGTGCTTGGCATATATGGCGTGGTTGTCGTGGCCTTGATTACTTCTATCATCGTTAATTTCTATAACGAAACAGTCGGTAAAAAAGACAGCAAAGAAATGAG
>JAEEGL014913774.1_pt1 | contig 28014 bp, 18 predicted proteins | sample 9134231 | NCBI WGS metagenome assembly JAEEGL01 (sample SAMN16246548, study PRJNA631951) | gut metagenome | biome: gut microbiome; feature: rumen; material: fiber-attached | host: Bos | place: Iran: Karaj | collected 2018-10
CTGCACCCTCCGGCTTAGTTCAAACATACGTTGCCTGCTTCGCAGGCAGCCGAACTCACCGCCGGAGGGTCAGATCTCACCTGTTGCTCATTGAATGCATATACGCCTTACGGACGCAAGTCGCATCGGAAACAATTGCCTCCGGCTCGCGCTCATCAAATAAATTCACTTAATCATAGCTGCCGGTGTGTAAGTGACTCCCGGTCCCGTAAGGATGCTGCGATCGCCCTTCCGGACGGCTTCGATTGGCATAAAGGCCTGGATCACGGTTTCGATATGTGTGATGATGCCGAGCATCTTTCCGGTGGAGGACAGGCGCTTTAAGGCATCGATGGCATCTAAAAGAGGCTGGCCGCTCAGGGTTCCGAAGCCCTCATCAAGGAAGATGCACTCCACGTCTCCGTTTCGTCCTGCAAACTCTGACATGGCAAGGGCCAGGCAGAGGCTGATGATGAAGCGTTCACCGCCGCTGAAATTGGATACCTGTCTGACAGATACATTGCCGTCTCCTGCGGTTTCATGGACTTCAAAGTCGATGGATCCGCTTTTTTGTACCAGTTCATATTTGGGTATGATCCCGGAAAGGTATTGGTTTGCCTTCGCCAGAAGGCTCTTCATTGCAATGGACTGAACAAACACTTCAAAATCAGATCCATCGTTCTTTCCCAGCATCTCACTGATCCTGGCAAAGATCCTGCCTTCCTTACCCACATCTTCCAGACGCTTCTCAGCTTCGGCGCGCTTAATCCTGTTTTGGTCATCATTTTTCAGGATCTCTTCCAACGCACCTATCCGCTGGTTGTTATCCTGCATCTTTGCCTGCAGCTGCTGCAAGTTCTGCTGCAGAGCTTCAGCGCTTTCCTCGGTCTGGGGAGTTTCCTGCAGTTTTGTCAGGTTTTCCTTTGCATCCTTCAGGGATGTTTCGGCTGCGGTCTTTTTCTTTTCGTAGTCTCTGACTTCAGTCTCCAATGTCTGAAGCTGCGCAGGTTCCACGATACAGGATAAAAACTCCGTCTCATCGGCAAATCCGTTTCGTACAAGTGCCTCTGAAAAGGCGGCTTCGCAGGCTTTGATCTTCTCTACTGTTTCCCCGATGCGGATGGCGCACTGTTCGCCTGCAGATTCAGCGGACCGGATGGCTTCTCTGACGGTTGAAAGCTTCTCGGCTTTTTGTTTGCTATCCGCTTCCTTTGCCAAAAGCTCCGCATCAAACCGCTTTTCGGCTTCTTTGACCGGGGTCTCTCCGAAAAGTTCTATGCGCTGATCTCTGATTTTTCTCAAGTCATCCAGAGCAAGTTCCGCAACCTGTTTAGCTTCTATGCAGGTTATCTCTGCTTGCTTAAAATCGACGGCCTCCAGTTTACCGGCAAGGTCCCGATACTTTCTGTCAGCCTCAGTATAGGCATCATTTGTCTGTTGATACTTCGCGTCTCTTTGTTCAAGCTGCTTTTGCACTGCCGAAAGCTCAGTGTCATCACAATCACCGGCAAGCTGAATATCCCATGCCGCAAGCAGTTCATTCAGATCGGCAACGGTTTTCTCCTTAGCGGTTTCTGCCTTTTCCTCATCGCGCTTTACACCGGCCAGATCGCCTTCCTGTTTGATGCGTTTTGTTTCCAGATCAGATAGTGTCTCTTCCGTTTGACGGATCTGCTCTTCCATCTCCAACACCCGGGCATTTAATTCCTTATCCGCCTCAGATGTATGATCATGAGCACTTTCATCCTCAACCCCATCGCCACCGACTATTTTCCGGCAGACAGGACATGGTTTCCCCACCGTCAAGTCTCGTCGAAGGATACCCACCACCTGTTTATACCGGTCGCTGATATATTCCTTCAGCTTATCTTCCAAGCTTCGAAGGCTTGTTTGCAATTCTTCTTTCTTTTCAGCGATCTGTGCTCCTTCGCGGGAAAGCCGCCGGGTCTCATCGCCTGTATATGCCAGCATCAACCATGCATCGGAAAGGTCATCCTTCTTTTCCTTAAATACGGCAAGAACGCTGGAGAGTTCCCCGTCCACGGAATGACTGCCCAGATACTCCTTTTGTTCTTTGAGTTTCTCTTCCAACTGCTCTTTTTGAGCATGGCAATCATCATAAATACTTTTCGCACTCCTATAGGAATCAACGGCTTTGTTATAGGCTTCGTGTTTTTCCTTTTGGATGGCACTCGCAGACATAAAACGGCTGTCAAGTTCATGCACCTGATCCCAAAGGATCTGTAGTTTTTGCTTTTCCGTCTTCTTATCCAGATAAGCCTGCTCGGCCGTTTGATAAGCCTCCCTAACGCTCTCCAACCTATTTTGATTATCTAAAAGGATCTGCTGCGCCTTTTTCTCTTTTTCCGTCTCGTCTGCAAGGGCTCTTTGCGCATCGATCAGGCTTTTATAAGGCAGTTCGCAGTCCTTTGCTTTGTTAGCATTTGCTAACTTTTTGGACTTTTGCCCAAACTCTTCAGCCTTGCTTTGAAGCTGCTCCAAAGCCTTCTTCGTCCCTTCAAAGGTTCTGTTTGCCTCTTCCACTCTGGCGATCCAGGAAAGCTTTTCCTGCAAGGATCCCTGGGCCTTCGCTTGCTCTTTCACTTCTCCGGCAAGCCGCAGTTTTTCTTCCTCGTTTTTGCTTCTATCCTCCGGTGACAGAACCGCAAAGCGATCCCTTTCCGCCTCCAATTCATGGTATTCTTTGCTGATTGCAGAGGCTTTTTCATTGAGCTTTACCGCCACTTTTTTATAGTATTCGGTATGGGAAAGCTTTGCCAGGATGGCTGCCTTTTCCCGGTCACTGCTTTGCAGGAATGTTTCAAACTCTCCCTGCGGGATCAGGATACAGCGTACAAATTGATCGTAGGAAAGTCCGATGATTTCTTCGTTTTTCTTTCCCAGGGCATCCGTGGTCCTGCTGTCGATCTGATCCTCCCCGGTATCCGCATTGATGATACGGCACTCCGGAGGCTGCAGTTTGCCGCTCAGCTTTCCTCTGGCACGGCGCTGCAGAAAGCTGCTTTCAAAGTTCCCTTTTGCACAGGAATATACCACAGATGCACTGCAGGAAACGGACCTTTTGTTCATCAGCTCCCCTGATGCTTCTCTGCTGGAGATGGTCATTCTTCCCAGTCTTGCGGTGCTGCCGAAGAGAGCCAGGGTGATGGCGTCCAATATGGTCGATTTACCGGCACCCATGGGGCCGCAGATCACAAACTGGTTGTTTCCTTTGGCAAAGTCGGGGTGCGTAAAATCAATCTCCACCTTTCCCTCATAGGAATTCAGGTTTTCGAATGTGAGCTTATTGATCCTCATAGTCACCTCCGCTTTGCACCGCTTCAAAGGCCTCCACGAAATACGGCAGGTACTTTGCAACCTCCTCATCCTCAAGTCTTTTGATCTCTTCTTCGGTTTTGCCTTCGGTATCCAGCTCCGTCTTGGATAAGACGAGCTGCCTCACGATATCCTGCGGTGCGATATTGCTCATGCTGTGCATATCATGAGCGCCAAAATCCGCCTGATAGGTGTGTCTGTTTTCCTTCGGCTTCCAGCTGACGATGCTGACCTTTTCGGGAAGCTCTGTCTGCTCTGCAAGCTCATGAAGTGCCTGGCCGTCACCTGCTTCATAGCAGATCTCGAGGCAAAGCTTTTCATACGGCTCGCTGTCATGACCCCTTGCCCGAATGTCCTCCAGCGCCCTTTCGATCTCTTCTTTTTTCCCCGAAAGACGTCTGAATCTGATCTGCTGCGGAACCTCGATTTTTTCCACAGACAGCTCATTCCTGCTTTCATCATGCGAAAGCTCTGCCAAAAGAACATAGCGCGGGATCCTATCCTCGTCAAAGCCCATAACAAAGGGGGAGCCGCTGTACCGGATCTGCTCCTTTTTGGCCACTCTGGTCTGGTAATGGATATGGCCCAGAGCCACATAGTCAAATTCATCCGGGAAGGATGCAGCATGCACCTTGCCAAGATTCCCAACCACATCGATCTGCCGTACGCCATCATCGGTTTTCTTTTCTTCCTCCACCCCTTCGTAGCGGCCTTCCAGCCCTGCTGCATAAAGGTGTCCGGTGGCGATGAGCGGCATGGTCTTCCCGCCGGTCAGGGCTTTGGCTTTTTCCAAAAACGCTCCATACAAACCTGAAAAACCGGCATCGGAAAAGGTTCCCTTGACGTACTCCTTTGCTTCGCAAAAGTCCTTCAGCATGATCTCAGATACATAGGGCACCGCCGCAGCTACGCCGCAGATCTGTCCCTCCTCATCCGACAGAGGGAACACCATATCCTCGATGTTCTTTCCTCCGATATTGCCAACCACATGAATATTGATGGCATCCAAAATCTCCCTTGGGGCATCCAGAAGGTTCCCGGAATCGTGATTCCCGCCTACCAGAATGACATTCCGACACCCGGTGGTGATAAGGGATGCCAGAAATCTGTAATAGATCTTCTGGGCCCAGTTGGGCGGCGTGTAGGTATCAAACACATCTCCCGCCACGATCAGGGTATCGATCTGTCTGTCTTTAACGACAAACAAGAGCCAGTCAAGAAAGGCTTCCTGCTCGCTCTGTCTGTCAATATTATGCATAGTATTACCGAGGTGCCAGTCTGCTGTGTGCAAGATCCGCATAGTTTCCTCCGTTTTTTGAACTGTTTGGTCAGCTTGTTCATCCTTTTGGCGGCTGTTCCGTCACGAAGCTCCATCGTCAGGGTTTCGGGAATTTCGTTGCAGGAACCCCGCACCTGTTCTATTATACTCTATCTACCCCCGATTATCATCAGAAAAAAGGAGTTCTTCCAGAAAAATCGAAGCTTCCCGAAAGGTCACATAGCTCATCACAAGCCTTTCCTTCGCCCTTGTCATTGCCACGTAAAACATTCGGCGCTCCTCCTCTGTCTCCCCTGCTGTCAGGTTGCGGCCATGAGGCACCGCACCTTCATTCACCCCGGGCAGGAAAACGTTGTCAAACTCCAATCCCTTGGCCCCATGATAGGTCATGATCACAGGTCTGTCTTCAGGAACCGGTGTCTCGGCAGCAGGCTGCTGCAGGATCCCCCTTTCATACTCCTCATAAAAGGCCAAAAACTCAGCAGGGGTTTTGATGTGCGTAAGGGAAAAGAGGCGGCTGACGGAAGCTTCGTTCTTCTCCCGGATCCCCTCTGCCATCTGCTTGCAATATGTCTCATACCCCAGGGTTTTCCAAAAGAAGGTTAAAGCCCCAAAGTAGTCCAGATCCTTGGGGATGGACAGCTTTGTGAACAGCTTTTGAAAGCGGTTTCCAAGGGCCGCATCTCCCTGCCTTTCACATTCTATCAGCACCTCTCTCGGATCTACTATCTCACCAGTCAGAACCCGTCTGGAAAGACCCTTTTCCGGCTTGTTCATGAAGGCCAGAAGGTCCTTTCTTCTGCAATCCTTCGGACCACATGCAAGACAGGAAAAGCGCAGAAAGGCCATAAAGTCTGTCACCGCTTCCGTAGCCAGTTCGTTCTTTCGTTTCTCCCGGATGAAGAAGGGGATCTTGCGTGACACCAGATCGGCGGCAAAGCGCTCCATTTCTGCGTTGGTGCGAACCAGGATGGCGGCCGTGGTGGCTGTGGCGGTTGTAGCGGCTGTGGCGACTGTAGCATCTGCGGCGGCTGTGGCATCTGCGACGGCTGTGGTGGCTGCGGTGGCTGAAGTTTCGTCTCCCTCAGGTTGTAAAAGCTGCTGTATAACAAAAGCTGTCTCCGCCTCCTCACTATCAAAAGCCAGTATTTCCACCCTCCCTGGCTCCGCTGTCTCAGCTGCGATAATCTGCTTCTCAAAGCGGTTTTGATTATTAGAGATACATCGAAGGGAAGATGTTACAATGTCTTTGCCACAGCGGAAATTGATGTTCAGCATACAGGTTTTAGCATGCGGATAATCTTCCAAAAACAGCTTCATGTAGGATGGATCCGAACCCCGGAAGGAATAGATGGACTGGTCATCATCTCCCACCACAAAAAGATTCCCCGACTCCCCGCAAAGAAGCCTGACAATCTCGTACTGAATGGGATTGATATCCTGAAATTCATCAATCTGGATATAGGTAAAACGCTTTTTCCAAAAGGAAAGCAGGGCCGGCTTTCCCGAAAGCTCCTGTTTGCACGACAATAAAAGATCGTCAAAATCCAGTTTTCTTCGATCCCTGCATTCCTGTATGTAAGCCTTTGCTAACTTTTCTATTTCATCGCCTGCCATCTGCGGAGGCGTTTTGCCTGTATTCTTCCAATAGGAAATGGCCGAAACAGCCAACTGCGGATCCTTGATGGGTGATCTTTCCAATAGGCTTTTGATGATCTTTTGCTGTTGATAAGGGGAAATAAATGAAAAACCCTGATAATAACCTGATGTTCTTAAAATCTGATAGAAAAAACTGTGAAAGGTACCAAATACGCTCTGTCTTGCAGCGTTGCATTCTTCTATGGCCCGCCGCTTCATCTGCAGCGCAGCACTCTTGGTAAAGGTGATGGTCAGAATCTGCTGCGGCGAAACGCCCTTTTCTTCGATCAGATACCTGATCCTGCCGGTGATCACCCGGGTTTTTCCGGAGCCCGGGCCCGCCAGGATCAGCATCTGTCCAAGACCAAAATGCATCGCTTCCAGCTGCGCCTTTGTGGCACCGCTTTCGCTCGGTCTTGTTTGTGTCATATTTGCCTCGTTTATGAAATTAAACAGCCGCTGTCAGTTTCTCGATGGCTTTCTCGATACGGGAAAGGCTCTCTTCTTTCCCCAAAAGCGCCATCAGTTCCGTTGCCCCGCCGGGGGTCATCTGCTTGCCGGAAACCGCGGTACGGATCGGCCACATCACGTATCCGTTCTTGTACTCCTTTTCCTGGGCAAAGGCCAAAAGCCGCTCGTACAAAGCGTCGTTGGAATAATCCTCCTGCTCGGAAAGGATGGGCAGCACTTCCTGAAGCACCTTCAGGGAGGACGCTGCATCGGTCTTCATCTTTTTGTGGTAATACATTGCCACATCATATTCCGGAACCTCTTTGAAAAAGTCGATCAAAGCGGGAATGTCCGGATAGATCTCAATTCTGGTCTGCACCATTTTGGCTACGGTCTCATAGTCCATCTCACGACCAACTGCCTCTTTGATATAGGGCAGAGCCTTTTCATAAAAGGCGTCAAAGGGCATTGCCTTAACGTATTCGCCGTTCATCCATTTAAGCTTGGTAAAATCAAATACCGCAGGAGATTTGGAAATGTGGGTGTAGTCAAAAGCCTCCACCAGCTCCTCTAAGGAGAAGATCTCCCGGTTATCCGAAGGGGACCATCCCAGAAGGGCTACAAAGTTTACCACTGCTTCCGACAAAAAGCCCTGCTCAATGAGATCCTCGTAGGAAGAATGTCCGCTTCTCTTGGACAGCTTCTGATGATTTTCATCGGTGATCAGGGGGCAGTGAATGTACTTGGGAATCTCCCATCCGAAGGCTTCATAAAGCAGATTGTACTTCGGAGAGGAAGAAAGGTACTCGTTGCCTCTTACTACATGGGTAATGCCCATGAGATGATCATCTACCACATTAGCAAAGTTATAGGTGGGATAGCCATCGGATTTGATGAGGATCATATCGTCCAGTTCCCTGTTATCCACGGAAATCTCTCCGTAAAGCTCATCCTGGAAGCTGGTGGTACCTTCCGCAGGTACGTTCTGACGGATGACATAGGGCTTTCCGGCTGCCAGATTGGCCTCGATCTCCTCTTTGCTAAGGGACAGGCAATGCTTGTCATAGACATTGATCTCCTTGGTGGAGCCGTCTTCCATGGTAATGGTCTGGGAAAGCCCCTCCAGGCGCTCCTTATCGCAGAAGCAGTAATATGCCTTGCCCTTTTCGATAAGCTCCTTTGCATACTTAAGATAGATGCCCTGAGCCTGACGCTCGCTCTGTACATAAGGTCCGAATCCCTTGTCCTTATCGGGGCCTTCATCGTGTATGAGGCCTGCCTTTTCCAGCGTTCTGTAAATGATATCCACAGCGCCTTCCACATAGCGCTCCTGGTCGGTATCCTCGATTCTGAGAATGAAATCGCCACCCTCATGCTTTGCCACAAGATAGGCATACAGCGCCGTCCTTAAGTTACCAACATGCATTCTACCCGTGGGGGAAGGTGCAAATCTGGTTCTGATCTTTGCCACTTGAAAATCCTCCGTTCTTTTTGTCTCTATAAACGTTTAAAAAGCGGAGCTTTTACTCTCCGCCTTTTAATCTTTATCATTCAGTTAATCTAAAACAATGTTAGAAGATGCTAACCAGTTTCTTCTTCTCTGCTTCATACTCAGCATCGGATAAGATTCCGTTGTCACGAAGCACTTTGAGCTTCTTGATCTTGGTCTCGAATTCGGAAATATCCTCTGCGATACCTGCCAGTGCAATGGTATCTGTGGTGTTGGGTGCCGGTGCAGGTGCAGGAGCCGGTGCTGCAGGGGCCGGAGCCGGAGCAGGTGCGGGCGCTGCTGCTGCAGGTGCGGGAGCCGGTGCAGGTGCTGCCGGTCTCGGAGCAGGCGCAGGAGCAGGTGAAGAAGGAGCAGCAGGACTTGCGCCACCGCCTCCAGTGCTCTGTCTGATCCTCTCGGTCAATGCCGTTGCCTTCTCTTTTGCATCCTGGATGGCTCTCATAAGCTGATCGCCTTCTGAAAATCCGGGCAGATACAGGAATCTGGAGTACTTGTTCTCTCCGGTTCCCTCTACCTGAATACAGATATCCTTAGAGGTAGCAGTCACATTCCGTACATTCAACAGATAATGTGAGAAATTATCGATTCTGGTATTCAGTCCCTTGTTGTTGTCACCCATGGAAAGACGTCCGCTGATTCGCAGATTGGAAACTGCCACACGGTAATCTTCATTTCGTGCCAAAAGTCCGGCCTTATGGGACCATTCCTTTTGGTATAAAATTTTCTCCATACGAATGCAGTTGTTGCAAACTTCATTCGATGCATCTTTACCACATACTAAACATTTCATAGACTTCACTCCCTACCAGTTAATTGATGTTTTCACCGTTTTTCCGACAATGAACGCACCATAGCAAAACTATTATAAGACTAAATTAAATTTTTGTAAATAATTAAGTTTGTGTTTTTTCTATGTTGGTTAACTTAATTATTTTGTTGTGTTGTAGGATGATTTTGAAAACAATTCGAAACTGTTTCGTGAGTTGCGGGTATGACCCGGCCATCCTTTGCCTACCATAAACCCTTTTATTTTAGCCGTGTTTTGCGATGTGTTCGCTCTCTTTCTTGTGATTCTATTGTAGCATGAAGAAAAGCGAATTTGCAACTATTGTTTGCACAATGGTGGTATTTTAGGTATGAAATTCGACAAATTCGGTCATTTATGTAAACGCAAATAAGGCGAAAACGGTTTCGCCTATCTGCATCTTAATAATTTTCGTTTGCTTTTTGCCTCATCCTTCGTTAAGATGAAGCAGGGAACCCATTTCCCAAATAAGTCAAAGGAGAAATCACCCTATGCAAACCATCAAGATTCAATATTTAAATGATGAGATCGAAAAACTCAAGTATATCGACGGCAAATCCGATTGGATCGATCTTCGCAGCGCCGAGGACGTGTTCCTGAAAAAAGGCGAATTCAAACTGATCCATTTGGGAGTCGCCATGGAGCTTCCGGAAGGCTATGAAGCCCATATCGTGCCCCGTAGTTCTACCTATAAAAACTTTGGTGTGATCCAGACCAACCACTGCGGCATCATCGATCACTCCTACTGCGGTCCCGATGATTGGTGGCGCATGCCCGTTCTGGCCATGCGCGACACCGAGATCCACAAGAATGACCGTATCTGTCAATTCCGTATCATGGAAAACCAGCCTCAGATCAACTTCGATGAAGTGGATCGGTTAACAGGCGCTAACCGCGACGGCTTTGGTTCCACCGGAAAGCAGTAACCTATCGCTAACTTATATGTCACAGGCCGCCCGCATTGCGGATGGATGCCGGATGTTTGCATAATCATTGCACCAGAGTACCGGCGTCGTAGGATCCGTTTTTGCAAGGGTGGCCTTTACATCTACCACTCTCTGATTTGAGGACCCCTTCCAAAGAAGCTTGGGGTCTTTTTTCTCGACTTCAAACTCTCCATCCACCAGCACATCTACATATTGCATGGCCGGATAATGTAGCACATGCTCCCAGCTGTCTCCGGTGTACATCCAGATGGTCTTATCCGGGAACTTTTCCTTGATCTCCGCCATCAGGTTGCGAACGCCGACTCTGTTAGCCGGATGCAGCGGATCTCCTCCGGAAAAGGTGATACCCGAAATATAGTCTTTTTCCAGCTGATCAAAGATCTCCTGCTTTGCAGCTTCATCAAATTCCAGGCCGCCGTTGGGATCCCAGGTAATGGGATTCTGGCACTCCTTACAGCAGTGGGCACAGCCCGCCACCCAAAGAACCACCCTAAGGCCGTCTCCGTTTAACATATCATCGTGAGTTATGTTGTGGTATCTCATAGTTTCCTCGTTATAGTATATTTTTATCCGGCAAAACTGTTGCCTTACATGCTTTTCCTTTCGGCGATTTCCGCCATCTTCGCATCCGAAAGTCTGGTGTCGCCGTGGACGCGGCTGTAAGCCAGATAACCGTTCATGCGGTCAATCTTAGTAAGGTTGCGGCTGCCGCACTTGGGGCACACATCCATCTCCAGCTCCTGATGACCGCAGTCATCGCAGTAGGCCAGGGACATATTGACGCCTTCATAAAAGCCCATATCCATTGCCCTGCGGATCAGGGTCTTGATGGCCTCGAGATTATAATCGATGGGATACTTCACATACTGGATCTTGCCGCCGTTGGAAAGCTCCCAGAAACGATACTCCTTATCCTGCTTCTCAATGGGGGTAATATCCTCGGTTACATGGCAGTGGAAGCTGTTGGAAACATAATCTCTGTCGGATACACCTTCTACGATGCCGTACTTTGCTCTGAACTGCTTAACCTGCAGACCGCAGAGGTTCTCGGCGGGGGTTCCGTAGATGGCATACAAATGGCCGTCCTCTTCCTTAAACTGCTTTACCTTTTCATTGATATGCTCAAGTACCTCAAGAGCAAACTCGCCGTCCTCTACCAGGGATTTTCCGTTATAAAGCTCCTGGAGCTCGTTAAAGGCGGTGATACCGAAGGATGCGGTAGCTGCCTTCAGAATGGGTTTGATCTTATCGTGGAGCTGCAGATGCCCGCCTAAGAAACCACCTTCGCAGTAAGCCAGGGGGTTGGTGGAGGCACGCATCTCGCCCAGGTATGCATAGGTTCTGATGTGCAGCTGTCTGATGAGGTTCAGATAGTAATCCAGCACCTCGTAAAAGTCTCTGCTCTCCTGTCTGGACTTGGCCAGGATCATGGGAAGGTGCAGGGAAACGGCACCGATGTTGAAACGGCCCACGAATACAGGCTCATCATTTTCATCAGCAGGATTCATACCGCCTCTCACATACCAGGGTGACAGGAAAGCACGACATCCCATGGGGGAGATAACCTTTCCGTACTGCTTGTACATGCTGGCGATATAGCCTTTTCCGGTAAGGGACAGCCAATCGGGATACATGGTCTTTGCAGAGCACTCTACGCCTGCTTCAAAGACATCCTCCAGTTCCTTTCCGGGGCCGTGAAGGTTTTCATCATATAAAAATACGATCTTCGGGAACAGAACAGGCTTCTTGTGATCCTTCTTGCCCTGTCCCTTACGCCTTACATTCAGCATGGAGATGGTGGCCTGTTTTGCAAATCTGGTCTTGCCGAGACCTGCGGTTACGGTAATGAAGGGATAGTCACCACGGCTGGACGCAACGGTATTGAACTTGTACTCCCAGCCCTGGAAGCCCTGCTCAAACTCCTTGCATACATCTGCCCAGGCTTCTGCTTCTGCAGTCACCTTGTCGATCCCCAGGCGGGTGTATTTTTTGATGTTCTTGTTATAGGATTTTTCCGCATAGGGCTCTAAGATCTTATCTACCTCAGGCACGGTAAAGCCGCCGTACTGCTGGCTGGCAGCGGAAAGCACGATATCACCGATGACATCAAAGGCTACGTCCAGAGTCTTGGGCTCGTTGTACCAGATGTTACCCATTTCAAAGCCGCCTGATAACACATTTGCCACGTCAAAGAGGCAGCAGTTCATGGTATCACGTCTTGCAGACATATCATGGACATAGATATAGCCGTCTCTGCAGGCCTGAATCTCCTCGGTAGTCATAAAGAACTTCTGATAGAGCTCCTTATTGAACTGGTTAAAGATGAGACTTCTCTTGGTGGAAACCAAAGCAGAGTCGGTGTTGGCATTTTCCTTGTCGCCTACATACATGATGGACTGGCTCTTTTTATAGACATCATCCATCATTTTGACGAAATCCTGCTTATAGTTGCGGTAGTCGCGGTAGGATTTTGCCACGATGGGCTTTACGTCCTCTAAGGCAGACTCCACGATATTATGCATAATGGGGATGGGGATCTTGTCATCATCCAGCTCATCCACCTTATCCACCACATACTGGCAGATATGCATCTTCTCTTCCTCTGTGAACTTGGTCAGCGCACGGTATGCGGATTTCCCCACGGCGTCAATGACCTTCTGTACATTGAATGCCTCCAGGCTCCCGTCCTTTTTGATGACCTTCACATCTTTTTTCGGGTGAAACTGACTGCCGTAATCGATGCCGTCTGTTTCCGTCTTTACTTCTTTTTGCGACAATTCCGCCATAGTCTCTGTCTCCTCCATATTGGCTTTTACCCTTCCGCAAAGGATATAATGAGCCGGACAATATGATGGTACGTTTCGTCCGGCATCCTTGCTTTTCTCTGTTATATTCTGTGATCCTTTTACAGAAGATGTAGTGTGTAAATTTTAATCAGTCACAATATCTTGTGCCCGGTTTTCAGTATAAGGGATTGGCTCGGGGATGTCAATTCAAGAAGGTCTCTTTTCTTTCCTTTGTGAGATTTGAACAAAAAAAGACAGTAGCCATTGTAAAAAATGCTACTGTCCTTATGTTCTTAGTTGTAAGTATCCAGAATCTCCTGCAGATAGGCGATGTACTCTTCCCTGACCTCTCCAGGCATCTCGATCTTGATCTGTCCGCCGAAGCCTGAGAGCCATCCAAAGAACTGTTTGGAGACGGAAACGGACACTCTTGCAGAGAAGGTTTCCTCGTCTCTTTGCCTGATGGTGATATCTTTTCCGAAACGATCAATCACCACACCGATCATCTCTTCGGGGAAAAACAGGGTTACGCTTTGATTTTTCCCGGCAAACATGGAAAAGTCCCTACTGGCGATCTCAGCGGGATTGACCTGTCCCGTGATCTCATGGCCTTCTCGTTTTTCCTCCAGGACCTCCATCTCCTGCATCTTATCTACCCGGTAGTACTTGGTGATCCCCTGCTCCTCATCGAAGGCAACCAGGTAATAGTACTCATCCTTCCAGATCAGGTAAAAGGGACTGATGCGATAGCGTTTTTGGTTCCTTCTGGCATGGAGTCGTTTATCCTTCCCCCAACTATAATAATAGAAAGCGATCTTTTTATTCTCCCGAATGGCACGATGGATCTCATCCACGTTCAGATACACCTGATCGTTCTCATTTTTGATGCGCTCCATAAAGAGCTGTCGTTTGAGCTGACCGGAGTCATAGATGCTGGACAGGTCCGTAAGCTTCTTAATGAGCTGCTTGGTCTTCTGGGCTGTAATGAATTTGCTTGCCAGCACCGCATCCACCAAAAGCTTTAACTCCGCCGTTTCAAATCTGCGGGTTTTCAGATAGTAGCCGCTCTCCTTTCCCTTCTTGGCTGCGATCTCATAGCCAAAGTCCTCCAGGGTCCGGATATCGGAATATACCGTCTTTCGCTCTGCCTTGATCTGCTGTCGGTCCAGGTAGTCGATGATCTGCTGGGTGGAAACGGGATGGTTTTCATCGCTCTTTTCCTCCAGGAGCTTCAGGATGTACAGCAGCTTCATTTTCTGGTTTTCGGATTTAGCCATAAAAACCTCCTATGCTCATTTGACGGTAATCTTCATCTTTTTCCAGATTCCGTTCTGGGTATAAACCAGGATGGAAGTCTTTCCTTTTTTCTTTCCTTTGACCTTGCCCTTTTTATTCACGGTGGCAATTTTCGAATTCAGGCTCTCATAGCGCAGTTTGGCAATATGGAACTGTACCTTGCCCTTCTTTTTGATGGTTCCCCTGATCTTTGCTGCTTTTTTCTTCTTTACCTTCAGTTTGTTGTTCTTCAGCCTGATCCCAAGAGGATTGTTCTTTCTCCCGCCCGAGGTTGCCGCATGAACCGAGGTGGAGGTATGAAGTGCCACTTCTCCGGCATCGGTGTTTTTATAGGCCACCACAATATACTTATAGTACGTACCCGGCTTTAGCTTCTTCAATTTTAAGCTGTGCTTCGATGCCTTACCGATGGTTTTGAGCCGTTTCATCTTTGAGCCGCATTTTGCTCCGTAAATGACATAGCCGTCCGCTTTTTTGATTTTTTCCCAGCTCAGGGTAAGCTCATGTTTTTTCGCCTTGGAAAGCCTGGGCCTTAGATATCTGAAGCACGCCCCCTTCGGGTCGCTTTTATCTGTATTGGCTCCGGTAATGATCTTCTCCTGCTCAGCAAGCTTAACCGGCCCATTCTCATCCTCTTTCATCTGCTCCGAAGGACCTGTTTCCGGCTCCTTTATTTGATCGGATCCCCCTTCCTGTGATCCGGGATCCTTAGATCCCGCCTCGTCTGATCCCGGCTTCTTTGATCCGCTCTCTTCGGATCCGTCTGTCGGCTTGTCATCCGGATCCTCTCCGCTTCCGTATTTTACGGTAAGCTTCGTGATCGTATATACTACGTTTCTGACAGGTTCTCTCAAGAGGATCCTTTCCTGACCCGCATCCGGCACCTTTCCAAGCTCCAGCACGGTAACGGTAGATACCCCGTCTTTTTTCTGCCCTGTAAAATTGACCGTTATCTTATCATTCATATAGATTGATTCCGGTTTTTCGATATCCAGATCGACAGCCAATACCGAATCCTCCTGCGGCGTCAGGGTAATATGCGGAATCACCCGCACATCGCTGCAGGCCTGATTGGCCATATCCAATTCTTCCTTCGTTAACAACGTAGAATCCGCCGCACAGGGTGTTACATAAAATGTATTGTCACAGATAAACCGCTCCAGCTCTTCTGTCGTCATATTGCTTTGATTACCAAAGACACCCTCTTTAGCCATAGAACGGATCGCCTTGTAAAAATATCCTGCAATCCGGTTTTCCCACCGTGTTTGGGCAGAAGCATACCTAAGAAGGCTATCATTCTCAAGCACAATGCTGCTCTTTTTTGAATCCTTTAGATCAAAACTGACCTGTGCCTCTTCATAGACCGGGGGAAGCGCATACAGAGAAGTATTTACATACAAGGGCAGGAACCTTCTGCCATCTTTCTCTGTTTTTACAAAAAGAGTCACATCAGCCTCCCCGGCACTTCCGCGCGAGAACAATCCATAGTCCATATACTTTTCCGGAAAATAGGCCTTACTGCTGCCCTCTACTATGACCTCTCCCGGAATGATCTCCAATAGTTCTCCGGTTTCGTAATCCAGAAGAGATAGTAAATAGACCTGCGCCGGACTTACTACTGCTTGGGTGTAATTTGACGCAATATAATTGGGCGTTTCCGCATATCGAAAATAATAGGTGCCCGGTGCAAGACCATTCAGATTCCCGCTTTTATCCAGCTTCCCCGCCAGGGAAATCCATTTCTTCTTGTCAACGGAATACTCCATGTCCTCGGTAAGCTCAAGTACAGCGCCATCGTTTTTCTGATATCCCGACTCAGCCCTTGTCCTTAAAATGTTCGGGGGATTTTGCGTAGCCTTTTTGATCGACCAGTTATAGGTTTTGGCCTTTGTAGTATTATCCGCCCATTTATACCCCTTTCTCAGCGTGAAAGTAGTCTTATAGTTGCCTGCATTGATCTGATAAGGAGCATCCCCTGTTATGGTATAAGGTGCATAAGACGAGGCCGGACTCAGACCCGTTAGGCCGCTGATAGATTTACCGGTATAGGTAGGCTGCGAATCGGAAACTGTGGGGACCTTAACCAGATTGGTAAGGGTTCCGGATGTTTTGCTGCCTCCTGCTTTGATGGCAGATCCCTGATTTACAAAACTGATTGTTGTGGTACCTGATGTGGCAGTTGCAGCGTCAATCTGTGTATTTTGAGGAAGCCAGGCTGTGATTCTGGCTTTTGTATTCTTGTTATCCGGATCATACGTATAGGCATTTTTCAAAGTGATCGTTTTTCCGGCAGCGGTGATCAGATTATCGATCTTCTGATCAAGATATGGTGATCCGTTATATACCAGATCCAGTTCAACGGGATACAGTTTCGTTCCTTTATCATCTGTAGGATTCTCCGGAATCGGGTTTTCAAATGTCACCCATCCTGAAGATATTTGAAGCTTTCCAACATTCGCATTTGAAATCTGAATTTTCGAAACCTTACCAACCGTGACCTTACTTCCACTCCTCACATCATCATGATCCCTGAAAGATTTAACCGTTCCGCCTTTTATGATGACACTGATCTCTTTCATATTATTGGTCGCTTCATTCGAAGGTGTATCTCCTGCCAGCGAGAGATTTTCTACAGTTCCGTCCTCCATCAGGATAGATGCTTTATTGACCGAGTTCTGGCTGCCGCCCATTGCCTCTCCCCCGCCATTTACTGAATGAACCAATCCGCCCTTGATGGTGATCTGAGTCGTTCCTGTCACTTCGTCATATCCATTCCAGTTCCAGGATTGTCCACCACCTCTGATTTCCCAAACACTGCCTCCTTCCATGGTGATGGAAGTATTTTCAACACTGCCGTTCTGGGCTCCGCCATATATCGTATATCCATTCGTCACATCGTACATGACCTTATCTTCCACCAACATAGACTCATAAGTGCCGTTACGATCCTTGTCATATTTTATAGTTGTAGTATTTTCTGTACTTCCGTTCGTGATCAGCAAAGGAAAGCCATTGCCAAAGATCCATAGCCCGCCGTCTCTCGGTGCCTCATAGGTATCGGCATATGCAGACTCCCCGGCTCCTAAGCACAAAAAGAGCAGGCAGATCATAACGAACGCTGCAATCCTGTATCCGCGCATTTGAAGCTTTTGTTCTTTCTTTAAAATCATTGGTCCCCTCTCTTATTACACTAAAACAGGCGCCCTTTGCGCCTGTCTGAACAGCCTTTGTTTATGGCCATACTTATATATCTGTCTTTACATATCTTTCTCTTGTCTTCAGCCGAAATTATGCCTGCTGATTCTCTCCGGTTGTATCATCCGTCTGTGCTGCTGTCTTGGCCTCGTTGGACTTCCACCATTTCACACCGACAGCAAAACCTGCGGCTCCGACGGCTACGATAATGGCCATAAGTACAATATAGGAAATAAATTGATTCAAAAACAAGATCGCGTTATTCATGGGTTGCCTCCGTAAAATACTACAATTTCCTGTTCATTTTATCATTTACAGCCCAAATCCGTCAACCACGATTATCCGAAAGAAACAGGCCTCCGGCTTATTTCACTGTAACGGAAAGAGTTTTGTAGATTCCGTTCTGTGTATAAATGAGGACCTTCGTTCTGCCCTTTTTCAGTCCCTTGACTTTTCCGGCTTTACTTACTGTTGCAATATCCGGATCCTGGCTTTCATAGCGGAATTTTGCGATATGATACTGCACCTTGCCCTTCTTTATCATCGTCGCACGGATCTTTGCGCCTTTGCCGCGCTTTATGCTGATCCTGCTTTTCTTCAGGCTGATCCCGAGGGGGTTTTTCTTTTGACCGCCGGTGGTTGCTGCATGCAGGGAGGTCGAGGCGGAAAGTACGATCTTAGATCCGTCCTCATCGCTCTCTGTCTTTTGCGCATTTTTGTACGCTACCACGATATATTTATAGTAAGTGCCCTTTTTCAGTTTTTTGAAGGTGCAGCTGCGAGCCTTCGGATTTTGGATGGTCCTTAGCTTCTTCATCTTAGAGCCGCATTTTGCTCCATAGATCACATAGCCGTCCGCTTCCTTCAGCAGCTTCCAGCCAATGGTGATCTCATTCTTTTTCACCTTTGTGACTTTGGGCATTAAAAGCCGAAAACTGCTGCCCTTAGGATCACCCTTGTCGGTATTGGCCGTTGTAAGGATCTCATCCTGACGGGCAAGACTGATCCGTTCATTTTCTAAATCCGAATTCTCTCCGGGAAGCGGCTTGTCCCCACTGCCCGGCTCCTTTGGGTCCTGCTTAGGATCCTGCTTTGAGGGATCTTTGATCATCCAGACGATCTTTTTTGCACCGGTCGTCATATCCTCCCACTTATACCCTGTCTTCAGGGTAAAGGTCGTGGTATAGGTTCCGGGATTGATCTGCGATATGCCATCTCCTGTGATCGTGTAAGGATGGTTGTTAACACTCAAGGAAGACAGGTTATAGATTCCGGTAAGTTCATTTCCATTGTACCAGAGCGTACTCTCATCGGATAACACTTTGGGAACCGGGACCAGATTGGTAAGTTTAGTATTGTCAGTTTTACTTGTGATAAAGCCTATCCCGTCAGCTTTCGCACACTCCACCCCGGTATGTTCCGGCAGCCAGGCAACAAGCTTGCCTATGGAAACAGTCTCATATTTCCCCGTATCGATATTAGGCAGAAACTCCTCGGCAGAAAAGGTATAAGCCTCATGTAACAGGATTTCCTCACCGCTACCCGTGATCAGGGAATCAATCTTTTTTTCAATATACTCCTTCCCATCACAATACACGGAAAAGGGAAAAGCATACGCCTGTGTACCGTCTGCAAGGCTGGGTAAGATCTCAGGCAGGCTATTGTATGTCACCCCGGAAAAAATCGCGTTTCCTATCGAACACTCCCCAACATTGGCACCGTCAATCTGCACAACCGAGACCCTGTTCGTTTCAATCGTGCTCCCCCGGCACCAGGAATAGGAATCGCTGATGCTATGAACCGTTCCTCCGTTGATATAGATACTTACCTCATCCAGAAAACTCTTTCCTCCCTTATCAACGCCGTTCACATCTCCGTTGATTCCCAGGCCTTCGACCATTCCTTTGTTCATCACAAACCCGCATTGCTTCACCTTGGAAATGCCGCCAAAATATGAGGAGCCCCCACAGGTGATCCAATGGACTTTCCCTCCATCTATGGTAATCCCGGCCATATTCGTAACTTCTGCGGTTACATCCTTGCTATCGGACTCCCCTCCTGCATTGATTCTTTCCACAGAGCCACCTGTCATAGTGATGGAGGCATTTTCCACAGTTCCGTTTAACGCACCGCCATGAACGACAAAAGTGTGCTCTGTTTTACTGCGGGAAAGATTCTCCAAAAGAACCTCCTCATAGCTTCCATTCCGATCCTTATCCCACTTTATGGTGGTGGTATCTGCCTCAGTTCCATCCTCGATCAGCAGGGGAAATCCATTGGCAAAAACATCGTAATACGTTACTGTCGGCTCTGTATAGGTGTCTGCAGATGCGCGTACCGATTGCATACAAAAAGCACCTGTCATCACGAGCACCAGAGTCAGCAATTTAACCGGTAACCCGAAAGCAGACGCTTTGTTTTGATAGCTTACATTCTTCGTTTTGATGTACATAGTCTCCCCTCTCTGTTTAGGCCGGACACACGGGCCGACACACGGGCTGGGCATACAGGCCGGGCATACGGACCTGTCCGCTATGGCTTATGCGGCCAACACATAGCTCCCCCGGCCGGCATATGACGCAAAGACCGGCGCGGCCTACTTTGGCAGCGCGGTCTGCTGGTCTTCTGCTACTCCTTCGGTGCTTTCGGGCATAAACAGGATCTTCACGGTATAGAACATGATCCGCAGGTCCATCATCACCGAGCGCTGGTTGATGTAGATCAGGTCCAGCTTCAGCTTATCCAGCGGCGTGGTGTTGTACTTGCCGTAAACCTGGGCATAGCCGGTGAGGCCGGCACGCACCTTCAGGCGCATGGGAAACTCCGGGATCTCTTTTTCATACTCCTCTGCAATGGAAGGACGCTCGGGTCTGGGACCCACGATGGACATATCACCCATTAAAATGTTAAACAGCTGGGGGATCTCGTCGATCCTGAACCTTCTGATGACGGCACCCACTTTGGTGATGCGATCATCATGCTCCGACGCCAGTCTGGCCGTAGTTTCGGAGTTTTCCTTCATGCTTCGGAACTTATAGATCTGAAATACCTTCTGATCCATAGTCAGTCTGTGCTGCTTATAAAAAATACTGCCCCCGTCTTCAATCTTGATGGCAATGGCCGTGATCAGCATAAAGGGCGAGGCGATCACCAGGGCAATGAGAGACAATACGATATCCAACAATCTTTTGATAATGGGATAATACCAGGTCACCTCTGTTTTCTTATTCCGAAGGTAAGGGGTATCGAAATAATGGGAAACCTCACAGCTTCTGGCAGTAATATCCGAGAAGTTCATGGAAAAATGGATATCGATCTCCCGCTTCATACACTCCTGGAAAAGCCACTGCCGAAGGTCCGTATCCACCTCATGGACATAGACATCCTGACACTCATCCATCACCTCGCGCAGCTTCCAATGCTCCGTATCCTTGTCATAGCAGCCAAGAATCTTGTACCGATAGGTAAAATGCTTCATCTTTGCAACCAAGAGCTGATAGGATTCATCTCCGTAGATGATGGCTACCTTTCTGGCAGAATCGAATTTGGCATGCAGTCTGTTCAGCACAAAGATCACACAGGCGATAACAAAGATCTGGAGCAAAAATACCAGCACAAACAGTGTCACCTTGATCCTCTGAAAGTTGTGGAACCAGAAGAAGGCTGCGCCAAAGAGCATGACATCGGCAATACCGTAGGCCAGTGTCTGGGAAAAGGCCAGCTCCACGAGATGATACATTCCGATCTTCTGTGCCTTATACATCTTGGCGAACACATAATAAACCGCACAGTACATGATACCGACCGTGATCAGGGTCCTGTAGCCGAAGTACCCTTTTTTCCATCCGGGTGCCACGTTGATGTACCACAGGATCACCGCCGAAGCAAAGGCGATCAGAAGGCTTATGAAGGAATAAAAATTCCGTATCAGATTTTTAATCTGTTCTTTTGACATTTTTTCAGTTTACTCCTCCTGGTACACATCCTCCAAAAGATCTGTACCGTCTGCGGCTGCTGTTGCCAGCTTGTCGCATCTTTCATTTCCAGGATTGCCGTCGTGACCCTTCACCCAGACAAAAGTAACCTTATGCTTACTTTTTGCCTCCAGAAGTCTCTTCCAAAGATCCACGTTCTTGACGGGCTTCTTCTGGGAATTTTTCCATCCCTTCAGGATCCAGCTGTCGATCCAATGATCCTCAAAGGCCTTCACCAGATATTGGGAATCGGAATACAGTGTTACCTCACAGGGCTTTGTCAAAGCCTCCAATCCCACAATGGCAGCCATGAGCTCCATGCGGTTATTGGTGGTTTTCACATATCCGGCAGACCGCTCCGTTTCATGGAGCTGCCCCTTCGGATCAATATATTGCAGTACTACGCCGTATCCTCCCGGTCCATCCGGGTTCCCGCGGGCACTGCCGTCTGTATAGATGGTAACCTTCATAGCTCTCTCCCGATCTGTAAACCCTATCACAGAAATCCGAATCAGTCAACAATCGCCACTCCTACGCCCATTCGCCCTCACTGACAAAATGCTCTGCCCGGGCGGTGGCGTTTTCTATGATAGACTCTTCAAAGCCCAGCATTCCCAGAAGCCTTATGGCATTTCTGCTTTTTGCCCTTCCGGTTTGCAACAGGTAACTGAAGCTGATATCGTCTCCCTGTATGGTCTCTTCAAAATGATAGTTAGCATAGGCTTCCTCTAAAAGCCTTGTAAGCTCAATGTCATGGGTGGCCGCAAACACAAATACGCCGCGCTTTTCCAGCTCCGACAGAATCTGTGCAGAAGCTGCGATTCGCTCTACGGTATTGGTCCCCCGAAGGACCTCATCAACAAAGCACATAACGGGGTAATCCCCCTCTACTGCATCCATGATCCGCTTCAGGGCTTCGATCTCCACAATAAAATAGCTTCTTCCGGAATCCAGATCGTCCCGAAGGGCCATGGAGGTAAATACCCTGGAAAACCCGGAAACATATTCCTTTGCAGGAACTACGCCGATGCTCTGGGTCAGGATCTGGGCCACTGCCACGGTCTTTAGGAACGTTGATTTTCCCGAGGCATTGGAGCCTGTTAAAAGCATGGGAGTTGTCAAAGTCACCCCATTGGAAACCGGCTCCTTTAACATGGGATGAAAGATTTCCTCCGTATGCAGGCGCTCTCCTTCTTTTCCCGCTCTGGTTCCCCAGCAGTAATAAGGCAGGGAAGCCGCAAACTCACCTGCGGAAATCATCGCCTCGATCTGTCCGAGGCTTTCCATCAAAAAGGTCAGATCCTGTTCATGGGTCTGCACGGTCTTTAACATGGAGTTAAACTTTACGATATTCAAATGCAGCGCCATCCGAAGGTATTCCATTACAAGATCCTCCGGTCCCTGGCTCATCGCACTTTGCCCTGTCACAAAAAAAGCGAACCTGGAGAAGCCGTCAAATGCATGCAGCCTTTCCCGGATGGCATCGGTCTGCTGCCGGATCCCTTCCACCTCAAAGGCGCAAAGCTGCCTTGCCGCATCGAGTATCCGCAAAAAATACCCGAAGGTGGTCAGATAAGGCTGGATCCGCTCCTTTTCCTTCATATAGGTCACAAAGTTAAAGCAGATACAGCCAAGAAACATCAGCAGCCCCGCCGACATATTTACAAACATCAGCCCTACGGATATTGCGATCAGCACCCATAACAGGTAATGGATGGCGTTGCTTTTCTCAGGCAGAGCCATCACATTGTCCAGATACTCATACACCGAGTATTTGCCGGTTTTTCCGACCCTGGCAAAGTATTTCTGCAGCTTGACGCGGTCATCTTCGTGGGTATCAAAATAGGTGATCAGCCGCTTTCTTTCCAAAAGCACATCCTCGTCAAAGCAGGGAATGCGCAGCATCCGGTAAAGCGCCTCCTCCCCGGCTGCACTGTAGCATCTGTCGATGCGACGAAAAACGCCTTCAAAATCCAGGTCATTTGCCGTAGTATCATCCAGGCAAAAGGCTTCCTTCGCACCTCTGTCATAGTAGCTGCGAATGGATGCCAGCCTTCCATCGGGATAGGTTTTGGGCTCCCGTTTTCCGTATTCTGTTCTTAAGCTTTCTTCAAAGCGCCTCTCCCTCTTTTTTTCCTCCATCACATTGCGGACAATGTAGATGACTAAAAAGAGAAAGAGCACCGCGAAAAATACGAGATATTCCATTATGCCTTAAACAATCTTCCTGCGATTGCATTTCCCTTTTCGTAGAGTTCCTCAGGACTGACGCCGATCTCATAGCGGCCATGGTCATAGACTACCTTTCCGGCGATCACCGTCATTACCACATTTTGCTTTGTTCCGCTGTAAACGATGTTCTTCGGAATGTTATGAAGTGGCTGCATATTGGGCTGATTCAGATCGATCATGATAAGGTCTGCATATTTGCCCTCTGCCAGCACATCGCTGTCCGTAAGGCCCATAGCCCGGGCTCCGTTTACCGTAGCCATTTTCAAAACCTCCAGGCCATCCACCGAAGAGGCGTCCATATCCTTTACTTTGGCAAGGCCCGTTACCAGGAACATTTCCCGGAACATATCCAGGCAGTTGTTAGAGCCTGCGCCGTCTGTACCGATGGCTACGGGAATGCCCTCCTTTAAGAAGCGGCTGATGGGTGCGATACCGCTTGCCAGCTTCAGATTGGAAGCGGGATTGGTGACAACCGTAAGGTTTTTCTCCTTACAGATGGCAAAATCCTCCTCGCTCATATGCACCATATGGTATCCGCCGCCGCCGAAATCGTAAGCTCCCAGATCTGCCCACAGCTGGGTCGGAGTTTTGCCGTATCTTTGCTTGCAACCCTCCACCTCGGTAAGAGTTTCGGAATTGTGAGTAAAGAAGGGTGCCTTGTATTTATGCACCATAGCAGCAATGGTCTCCATGAGTTCCAGGGAACAGGTGTATTCCGCATGGGCACCAAACATATAGGATGATAGGGAATTCTTGCCGTTAAGCTTCAAGTAGCGCTCTTCCATCACCTCAGGTGCCGGGCCGAAATTGTTGATGCCGCTGACCTGCACATTTCGCATGCCGCAGTCCGTGAAGGCATCCAAAATGGTCTCCGGGGTCAGGTACATATCAAAGACTGCCGTTACGCCACCACTGACATATTCCAGGCAGGAAAGTCTGGTAAGCTCATAGCAATCCTCTCCGGTCATCTGTGCTTCCACGGGGAAGATGTTCTTTTCCAGCCAGCCCTGAAGGGGCTCATCATCGGCGCAGGAACGAAACAGAACCATGGCCGAATGGGTGTGGGCATCTTTAAAGCCGGGCATCAGAAGGTTGCCTTTGCAGTCGATCTCCCGATCCCAGGCGGGAAGGGGCTTGTCCGTATCCACGAGGTGTTTATGGGCATCCCCGGTATCACCGATGTAGGTGATGCGCTCTCCTTCTACCCAAAGTTCTTTGTTCTCCAGAACGGTAATGGGTTCCTGCATGGTCAAAATGCGTGCGTTGTAAAATCGAAGGTTCATGTTGTTTTCCTCATCCGCTTTTTCGGCACCGTAGCTTATCCGCTGCGCTCCGAATACCTATCTATACTTCTTACTCCGCCTCTTCGGCTGCGCAGGTCATTTGCTGCGCTCCAAATACAGCTCTCGCCGCTTTGCAGCTCGAGCCCGTAAATCGCGGTCAAATGACCTGCCTCCGCCGAGCGGCTCATCGCTGTCAAACTGTACTCTACCGAGCGGTTCAGCTATGACAAGTTATACCCCGCCTCTTTGGCTTCACAGATCATTTGCTGCGCTCCGAATACGTCTCTCGCCGTTATCCGGCTCGAGCCCGTAAATCGCGGTCAAATGATCTGTCTCCGCCGAGCGGCTCATCATAAAATATACCATGGGAATTTCCCAGGTTTCTACTTCAAATTATCCGGTCCAAAGCTCTCAGGTAACAGATCCGCCAAGGTCCGTACTTCATACTCTGTAATGCTCTTTGCCACGATCACCCGGAAGGTGTCTGGATCGCAGAACTCCCGCATCACCTGGCGACAAACGCCGCAGGGATAGGCCATGTCAGAAACAGAGGTTTCATATTCTTCGTTCGCCTGTTCATCTGTCGGGTGATCTACCGGGATATTTCCTTCATCCGAAGGCTTTGCTGCTGCTCGGCCTCCTACTATGGCGATTGCTGTAAATTCCCGCTCGCCTTCGCTGACAGCCTTAAAGAATGCTGTCCGCTCGGCGCAGTTAGAGGGTCCGTAGGCTGCATTTTCTATATTACAACCGCGGTAGATTTTTCCGCTCTTTGTCATAAGAGCCGCTCCTACCCGGTACTGGGAATAAGGGCTATAGGAATAGCTGCGGGCCTTCAGGGCTTCGTCGATCAAAGTCTTTTTTTGCACTTCTTCCATTGATGTTTTCCCTTCACTCTTTACCTTACTGTAATCGAATTGTTCTCGCACGGTCTTACTGCCCTTATACAGATCCGAATCAGGTCCCTCTATATGACAGCTTTGTTTTCTTTGCATTATCACCCGGTCATTTCCGTATTACAGCTTCGTGTTGGAGCTTCGTGTTAGAGCTTCTTCTTACAGCTCTGTCATATCCTCTGACTCAGAGCTGCGAAGGAGCTTTCCGAAGCGAATGATGCTCTCTGTCACAACCTTTTTGAATAAAGGGGCTGCCGCATCTGCAGCTGCCTGTACGTCCTCATGTTTGAGTTTTTCAGCAGAAAGTCCTGCATCCACATTGGAAATGCAGGAAATACCGCAGATCCGCATACCCATATGATTGGCAGCGATGGCTTCTACTGCTGTGGACATACCAACTGCATCTGCTCCCAGGATCCCTGCCATTCTTACCTCGGAGGGTGACTCATAGGAAGGGCCTGTAAACTGGATATAAACGCCCTCCTGCATGGGAATTCTCTCATCTACGGAAACCTTACGGATAATGTTGGAAAGCTCCTTATCATAGATGGCGCTCATATCCGGGAAACGAACTCCCAGATCCGGATCGTTAGGTCCGATCAGAGGATTGGGAACAAAGGAGGAAATCTGATCCTTAATGAGCATCAGATCGCCAGCAGAGTAAGCCTTATTAATACCGCCGGAAGCATTGGTTAAAAACAGGATCTTAGCTCCCAGCTTAGCCATCAAGCGAACGGGCAAAACCACATCGCTCATTTTATAGCCTTCATAGTAATGAACACGGCCCTTCATGCAGATTACGGGAACATCCTCTACATAACCCATGATGTATCTGCCGTCGTGTCCCGGCACTGTGGATACCGGAAAGCCTTCGATCTCATCATAGGAGATCTCAGCAACGATATCATTCATAGTGTCTGCGTAATCCCCAAGACCGGAGCCCAGTACAATGGCTACCTTCGGAACAAAGTCCGTTCTGGCTCTTACGCTTTCATAACAGTTTTGCAGTTTTTGGCTTACCTCATTCATGACGATACCTCCTTGTATCTATGTTTATTGTTTTTATGTTTTTATGTTTTTTCGTTTTTATAGTTTTGGGTATAGACAAAGCTGTCTGCATCATTGGGCTGCACGGTGCCGTAATCCCCATCTACAATGGCCCGTACCAGATCTGCGCCGCCGACGCCGATCACCTCAACATCCATCCCCAGTTTTTCTCTCACATCAGAAAGGGTGACATCATCCAAAAAGACTTCTTCTCCGCTTCTTAGCATATTGGAAGGGATCAAAAGTACTTCCCCCAGATTCTCTCCCGCTTCTTTCTTTTCCAAAAGCTGAGCCATGAGATCTCCGCCTGTAATAAGGCCCGTAACGGTGATGGTCTCTCCAAAAAAAAGATTACGGATACAGTGAACCTTCACTGTTAGCTGTGGGTAACTTTTTTCCAGCTTTCTTGCAAAGGAGTCTATAGTGGGATACGGAAGTTTTCCAGTTGCCAGAGATACGATACGTTTTTTATCTCTATTCGCTGTATTCGAATTTACTGCAGACTTGTCCGCTGAGATTAATTCAACATCTGTCTGCATATTTCCGGCATCTGTCAGTGTATCTTTCGGTGCATCTGTCGGTGCATCTGTCGGTGTATCTGTCGGTGTATCTTCCGCCGCGTCCCTCCTGCTCTCCAACTCCTCCTCAAACTCTGTAATGAGAAGCCGCATCATGCCGACACCGTTTTCCAGCTGCAGATACCCATCGTATCTGTCTTCCTCGGGAAAATCTCTCTCTGCCAAAATGTACCATTCATCGGAAGCGTGGATAAAGTGAAGCCCCCACTCCTCATAGAGTGCCTGCTGATAGCTTTCGATCTGATCGATAACCTTGCAGGCTTCTTCCTTGGTAAACATCTGCAAAGGGCACAGGCCTTCCCGGTATTTTGTGATCCCTGCGGGCACCACGGAAACGCTTCGCATAAAGGGCAGATACTTTGTAAGATCCTTTATGGTCCGATCCATGTTCTCTCCGTCATTAAAGCCCTTGCACAGCACCACCTGGCCGTTCATCTCCACATGACCCTCAAAGAGCCTGTCCAGAAACCGAAGCTTTTCTCCTGCAAAGCGGTTGTGAAGCATCTTGCAGCGAAGCTCGGGATCTGTGGTATGCACCGACACATTGATGGGTGCCAGCTGCATATAGATGATGCGATCCACATCCTCGTCGGTCATATTGGTAAGGGTGATGTAATTGCCCTGTAAAAAGGAAAGGCGGGAATCGTCATCCTTGAAATACAGGGTATCCCGCATCCCCGGGGGCATCTGATCGATGAAGCAGAAAATGCACTTGTTGGAGCAGCTTTTATACTCACTCATAAGGTCATTTTCAAATTCCAGACCCAGATCCTCGTCCTCGTC
>JAEEGL011191405.1_pt1 | contig 28013 bp, 28 predicted proteins | sample 9134231 | NCBI WGS metagenome assembly JAEEGL01 (sample SAMN16246548, study PRJNA631951) | gut metagenome | biome: gut microbiome; feature: rumen; material: fiber-attached | host: Bos | place: Iran: Karaj | collected 2018-10
AATCTCATGGGAGGCATTATTGCATGGAAAGATGCAGGGTTGCCAGTTACTACTGACACCTACGAGGTTGACGTATTCAAGACCAAGAGCGGTAAGACCGTAAAGTTTCACGCCCTCGTACACGCAAGTATCCGAATGCAATATGACGGCATGGAGATACAGATAGATCCTGTTACAAAACTGGGGCAACGCACCATCGACTGCACGGCAATGCCTGAGGCAGACTGCATTTTTGTTACCCACGAACACGGCGATCATTTCGACAAGGAAGCCATCCGTCAGCTTTCCGGTGACAAGACACACCTTATTACCAACAAACGATGTGCCGATATGTTAGGCTACGGTGAAGTTATGGTCAACGGTCAGAGTTCCAAGTTCAACAACATCTCTATAGAAGCAGTTCCGGCTTACAACACCTCTGAAGGACGCCAACAATTCCACCCTAAAGGACGCGACAACGGATATATCCTTACCATCGACGGACTGAGAATATACATCGCAGGTGATACAGAAGACATCCCCGAGATGGCAGACATCAAGGACATTGACATTGCTTTCCTGCCTTGCAATCAGCCCTATACCATGACTCCTGAACAGTTGGTAAAGGCTGCAAAGACCATTAAGCCTAAGGTTCTGTTCCCCTACCATTACGGAAATACAGACCTCAGCGGAGTACCCGAACAACTAAAGGGTGATAATATCGACGTAAGGATAAGACACTATGAATAATTGAACATTGAAAACTGAAAATCATGTCCCGTTTCACACATTCAGAAGAGCAACGTCGTGACGAGCTCATACGCCTTATTGAAAACTCAATAGAAAAACTTACCATTCAAGAGCTTGAAGCACTATACTACGACATGACCACAAAGTCATATGTTAACGACTGATTATAGTTAGAATTAAAATAAAAGCCTCAGAGTATTAAACTCCGAGGCTTTTTATTTATTTAACCTTTTTTACTTTTATCCATTGTAGTGGCGCATTACCTTATTATAATAACGCTGAGTGCCACGAACTGAATAACGAGCTCCGCCATTCCATATACGTATGGCCTTTTCTATATTATTAGAAGGGTTATACTTGCTCATGTAGACAACAAACATCTCCCTTGACTTTTCCTTGCTGAAACGATCGTTGAGCTTGAAACGCTTTGACGAACCTTTTTGTTTAAGGATGGCGTTACAGTCATACACCAGACCTGGTGAAATCTGCATAACTCCAACATACTGGCCACATACGGCACGCGGGTTGCCTCCACTCTCTACTTTTGTGATAGCATCCATTACAGGACCCCAATCGAACTCCTCATCTTTCTCTACACGTGCATACGCACTAACTGAAAACACAGCAATTAATGCTGAGCAAATAACATTCTTAAAAAATCTACTTCCAAATATCATGACTCTGATTTTGGTGAAACAATGATACGAGTGACATATTACGGGGTGTAAAACTACAATCAAGATTACGTAGTGGTAGAAATATGTCGGTGGGGTATTCTCGTACCGCAATCATTTTGATTTGCAGGTGCAAAGGTAACAATAAAAAACTGTGTGCGCAAACAATTTTGTATAAAATATCAATATTTAAGGCTTTTTTTGATATGAATCAAATTAGCTAAAATGTTGTTCTTTAATAAATATTGATTGTTGAAAGGCAAGATTTTTAGATGTAAAATACTAGGAAAACATGTAAGTTTATTCTTTTTTAACAACATGAGATTATTTTATTTTAGAAATAGGTGGAAATAATAAAAAAAATTATTATCTTTGCAGCGCGTTATATGTTAATAGATATGGATAATAGATATATGCTACGCGGCGTGAGTGCCGCAAAGGAAGATGTTCACAACGCTATTAAGAACATTGACAAGGGGATATTTCCGCAGGCTTTCTGCAAGATTATTCCTGACATTCTTGGCGGTGACCCTGAATACTGTAATATCATGCATGCTGACGGCGCAGGAACGAAGTCGAGCCTAGCCTATATGTATTGGAAAGAGACTGGCGACTTGTCTGTATGGAAAGGCATAGCACAGGATGCGCTGATAATGAATACCGATGACCTGCTTTGTGTTGGTGCTGTAGATAATATTCTTGTATCAAGCACCATTGGACGAAACAAGATGCTGGTGCCAGGAGAGGTTATTAGCGCCATCATCAACGGTACAGACGAACTGCTGCAGGAAATGCGCGAGATGGGTGTAGGAATATATGCTACTGGTGGTGAGACTGCTGACGTGGGCGACTTGACACGAACAATCATCGTAGACTCAACAGTAACCTGCCGCATGAAGAGAAGCGACGTAATAGACAATGCCAACATCAGTCCAGGTGACGTGATAGTGGGTCTGGCAAGCTACGGACAAGCAACATACGAGAAAGAATACAACGGCGGTATGGGTAGCAATGGTCTGACATCAGCACGCCACGACGTATTCTCAAAGTACTATGCAGAGAAATATCCGGAAAGCTATGACCACGCTGTGCCATACGACTTGGTATATTCAGGGTCATGCCGCTTCGAACACCAGATAGAAGACAGTCCCCTGAATGCAGGAAAGCTGGTACTCTCCCCTACCCGCACCTATGCCCCAGTCATAAAGAAAATGCTTGACCTGATGAGGGCAGACATACACGGAATGGTACACTGTACAGGCGGAGCACAGACAAAGGTGCTGCACTTCGTGAGCGATAACTGCAGGGTAATAAAGGACAACATGTTCCCTGTTCCACCACTGTTCAAACTTATCCACGACCAGAGCGGTACAGACTGGAAAGAGATGTACAAGGTATTCAACATGGGACACCGCATGGAGATATACGTTGCTCCTGAGAATGCTGAGAAAGTAATAGAGATAAGCAAGTCGTTTAACATTGACGCACAAATTGTAGGACATATTGAAGAAGGCCAGAAGTCGCTGAAGATTAAGTCCGAGTTCGGAGAATTTGATTACTAAGTATGGATTTATTAGAAAAACTTGACGGCTTGGAAGCCCGCTACGAAGAGGTTACCACACTGATTACCGACCCCAGTGTGATTGCCGACCAACAGCGTTTTGTAAAACTAACACGTGAATATAAGGACCTCGGCGATATCATGAACATACGCAAGAGATATATAGCATGCCTGGATGCCATAAAGGAGGCAAAAGACATACTCACTAACGAGAGCGACCCTGAGATGAAGGAAATGGCACGTGAACAGCTGAATGAAAACGAGCCTATGCTGCCCTCCCTTGAGGAAGAGATTAAGATTGCCCTGGTACCAAAAGACCCAGAGGATGCCAAGAACATAGAAATGGAAATAAGAGCAGGAACAGGCGGTGACGAAGCATGTCTGTTTGCTGGAGACCTGTTCAGGATGTATAAGGCCTTCTGTGAGTCAAAAGGCTGGAATTTGGCTGTTACAGACGTCTCGGAAGGTGCTGTAGGCGGCTTTAAGGAGATAGATTTTGCCGTTAGCGGTGAGGGAGTCTATGGTATCATGAAATACGAATCAGGCGTTCACCGTGTACAGAGAGTTCCTGTGACGGAGAGTAACGGCAGAATGCAGACATCGGCTGCCACTGTTGCCGTACTGCCAGAGGCTGACCCATTCGAAGTGAATATAAACGAGGGCGAGATAAAATGGGACACATTCCGCTCAAGTGGTGCTGGAGGCCAGAACGTAAACAAAGTGGAATCAGGTGTACGTGCCCGCTATATGTGGAAAAATCCCAATACTGGCGAAGTTGAGGAAATTCTCATAGAATGTACTGAGACCCGTGATCAGCCAAAGAACAAGGAGCGTGCTCTCGCAAGACTGAGAACATACATCTATGACCGTGAGCATCAGAAATATCTTGATGATATCGCATCAAGAAGAAAGACCCTCGTCAGCACTGGCGACCGCTCAGCAAAGATACGCACATATAACTTCCCACAGGGACGTGTGACAGACCACCGTATTGGCTACACCACACATGACCTGCAAGGATTCCTTGGTGGAGACATTCAGGCTATGATTGACGCCCTTACCGTAGCAGAGAATGCGGAGAGAATGAAAGAAGCGGAACTATAAAAGTATATTTTGCAATATGGGAGTATTCACCAGTATCAAGAAAAAAGATGAAAAGGAGGATGAACGCACTATGCCTGCCTCAGAATTCATAGAACGCTTAACCAGAATACAACAAAAGCAAGATCAACACAGGGATATTCCATATACTGAAATGCCAAAAGATAATTAAGACAATATTATGAGTAATCAAAAGAAACAGTTTTTCGCACCCTTGAGAGGAAAATACAACAACAAGGTTAACCTTGTTGTTGCATTGGGTATATTCCCGGCTGTGATGCTTGGCAGAAATTATGGAAGTGTATTGATTACACTTGGAACCATACTATTGTGGTGGTTTATTGTAGTTCTTTCTTATCTCACATATCATTATCTTAAAAGCAAATAATCATTTATGACAAGACAGCAATTAATAGAACAGATTTTCATGAAGCAGTCATTCCTGTGTGTAGGACTTGATGTGGATATGGACAAGATTCCACAATACCTTCTGGAAGATGATGACCCTATCTTCTCGTTCAACAGGAAGATTATCGACTCTACTGCACCATACACCGTAGCATACAAGCCGAATCTGGCTTTCTATGAGGCATACGGTCAGAAAGGATATGCGGCTTTTGAAAAGACTGTAATGTACATACAACAGAGATATCCTGAAATCTTCATTATTGCCGATGCCAAGCGCGGCGATATCGGAAACACCTCGAAGATGTATGCAAAGACATTTTTTGGCAACTATAAGGTTGATGCCCTTACAGTAGCACCTTATATGGGAGAAGATTCAGTAACACCATTCCTAAACGGATATGACAACAGTTGGGTGATTCTTCTTGCCCTCACCTCAAACAAAGGGTCATACAACTTCCAGCAGGATGCCGATGCCAATGGCGAGAGACTCTTTGAGAAAGTGATACGCAAGTCACAGGAATGGGGTACACCAGAGAACATGATGTATGTAGTAGGTGCCACAAGAGGCGAGATGTTCAAGGACGTGAGAAAGGTAGCTCCTAAGCATTTCCTGCTTGTGCCAGGCGTTGGTGCACAAGGCGGTTCTCTGCAGGAGGTTTGTGAATACGGCATGATAGAAGATTGCGGCCTGCTGGTTAACTCATCACGAGGAATAATATATGCAGACAATAGCGAGTTCTTTGCAGACACAGCAGCTGAGAAAGCAAAGGAACTACAGCAGCAGATGGCAGCAGAACTAGATAAAATTAAGAGATAATAATTAAGAGTTAAGAGTTAAAAATGGAATTCAGCGCAAAACAGATAGCGGAACTGATACAGGGACGTGTTGAGGGTAATCCGGATGCCTGTATTACAACGTTTGCAAAAATTGAAGAGGGAAAGCCGGGAGCAATTTCCTTTCTTTCAAATGCAAAATACATCAATTATATATATGATACAGAATCGAGTGTAGTTCTCGTAGATGAGGCGCTGCAACTGGATAAACCTGTTAAGGCAACCCTCATCAGGGTAAGAAATGCATATGAGGCTGTTGCAAAACTTTTGCAGATGTATGACTCCATGAAACCGAAGCTGAAAGGTATAGACAGCCTAGCTTTCATCGACCCTACGGCAAAGATTGGTGAAGACTGCTATATCGGTCCATTCGTAGCCATTGGTCCAAACGTTACTATCGGCAACGGATGTGTGCTTCACCCACACGCTACAATAGGCAGAAATGCAAAGATTGGTGACAACACTGAGATTTATTCCAATGCTGTGGTATATCATGACTGCAAGGTAGGCAACAACTGTATCCTCCATGCTGGATGCGTAGTTGGTGCTGACGGATTCGGCTTCGCACCATCAGCTAACGGATATGACAAAATTCCGCAGATTGGTATTGTTACCATAGAAGATAATGTTGAGATAGGTGCAAATACATGTATAGATCGCTCCACGATGGGTTCCACATACGTCCGCAAGGGTGTAAAACTCGATAATTTGGTACAGATAGCCCATAATACTGACATTGGCGAGAATACTGTAATGTCTTCACAGGTGGGTATTGCAGGCAGTACGAAAGTAGGCAAATGGTGTATGTTCGGTGGTCAGGTAGGTATAGCTGGTCATATAACAATTGGCAACAATGTACACCTTGGAGCACAGTCGGGTGTTCCAGGTAACTTGAAAGACGGAGAAAATCTTATCGGTACCCCTCCGATGCCACTGACAAACTATTTCCGTTCATCGGCAATATTCAAGCGCCTGCCTGACATGTACCGTCAGATGAATGAAATGCAAAAGACAATAAATGACCTGCAAGCACAACTTGCAGAATTAAAGAAATAAATAATGGCAATGAACAAGCAAAACACACTGAAGGGTTCTTTCTCATTATGCGGAAAGGGACTTCACACAGGCATCAGTCTAACTGTGACCTTTAATCCGGCACCTGAGAATCACGGTTATAAGATACAACGCATAGACCTTGATGGTATGCCCATTATCAATGCTGTAGCTGAGAACGTAACAGATACCCAACGCGGTACTGTAGTGGCTAAAGGTGATGTACGAGTATCAACAATAGAACATGCTATGGCTGCTCTCTATGCAATGGGGATAGACAACTGTCTGATACAGGTAAATGGTCCAGAATTCCCTATTCTTGACGGTTCTGCGAAAATGTATGTTGACAAGATTAACGAAGTAGGCATACAACAGCAGAATGCCCCTAAGGACTATTACATAATACGAAAGAAGATTGAAGTAAGGGATGAGAATTCTGGCTCGGTAATCACCATACTGCCTGACGAGGAATTTTCTATCACGGCGATGTGTTCATACAACTCAAAGTTCATTGACTCACAGTTTGCCACCATTGACGATATGTCACAGTTCCCCAAAGAGATAGCCTCTGCACGCACTTTTGTCTTTGTAAGAGACATTATGGCTCTTTTGCAGGCAGGTCTCATCAAGGGCGGTGATTTGAACAACGCCATCGTAATATATGAGAACGAACAGTCTCAGGAGAATATTGATAACCTGTGTGATAAGCTCGGTTATGAGCGCATGGATGCGACAAAGTTGGGTTACTTGCAGCACAAGCCGCTGACATGGGAGAATGAGTGTACGCGTCACAAGCTGCTTGACATCATAGGCGATATGGCTTTGATAGGAAAACCTCTGAAAGGAAGAATCATTGCCACAAGACCTGGACATACGGTGAACAACAAATTTGCCCGTTTGATGCGTCAGGAAATACACAAACACGAGATTCAGGCTCCTATTTACGACCCTAACCAGGAACCTGTGCTTGATGTAAACCGCATACGTCAGGTACTGCCTCACCGCTACCCTATGCAGCTTGTTGACAAAATAATAAGCATATCGGGTACGACCATTGTAGGTGTGAAGAATGTCACCAGCAATGAGCCTTTCTTCACAGGTCACTTCCCAGAAGAACCTGTAATGCCAGGAGTTCTGATGGTTGAGGCCATGAGCCAGTGTGGAGCTATTCTGGTACTTAATACCCTGGAAGACCCTGAGCGCTGGACATCATATTTCCTGAAGATAGACAACGTGAAGTACAGAAAGAAGGTTGTACCCGGCGATACCCTGATTTTCAAGGTTGAGTTGCTCGGTCCTGTACGTCACGGAATATCATCTATGCAAGGATGGATATTCGTAGGCGACCAACTCGTAGCAGAAGCCACGTTCACTGGCCAGATGGTAAAAAACAAGTAAGAAGTAAGAGGTAAGTGAAACTTTAACAAAATAAGAAATGAATACAATCAGTCCATTAGCATACGTTCATCCTGATGCCAAACTGGGTAACAACAATATTATCGGTCCTTTCTGCTACATCGATGCTGACGTTGTGATTGGCGATAATAACGTCATGCAGAATAGCGTTACCTTGAATCAGGGTCTGCGCATGGGAAGCGGAAACGAGATAATGCCAGGAGCATCACTCTCTACCAAGCCGCAGGATCTGAAGTTCAAGGGCGAGATAACAACATGCCAGATAGGTGATAATAATTCAATAAGGGAAAACGTGACCATCTCACGCGGCACATTCTCTAAGGGCACTACTATTGTAGGCAGCAACAATCTCCTGATGGAGAATATGCACATTGCACATGACTGCGTGATTGGCAACGGATGCATAATTGGTAATTCCACAAAATTTGCTGGAGAGGTGATTATTGATGACAATGCAATAATCTCTGCAGAAGTATTGGTTCACCAGTTCGTCCACATTGGAGGCTATGTAATGGTGCAGGGCGGATGCAGAACCTCACAGGACATACCTCCATACGTTATTGCAGGCAAGGAGCCTATCCGTTTTGCAGGATTGAACCTCATTGGTCTTCGCAGACGCGGATTCGACAATGATACCATACTGAAGATTCGCGAGGCATATAACACCATCTATTCCAAGGGTATAATAAAGGAAGGCCTTGAAGAGGTAAGGAATACTATGGAAATAATCCCTGAGATACAGTATGTCCTGGAGTTTATCGAGAAAGCTGAAAGAGGAATAATAAGGTGAATCTGATAGTCATCACTGGTCCTACAGGAGTCGGAAAGACAGACCTATCTCTTGACATAGCAGAACAGACAGGGCTAGACATCATTAATGCCGATTCGCGACAGATATATGCAGAAATTCCTATAGGAACAGCTGCTCCGACATCCGAACAGCTGTCGAGGGTAAAGCATCATTTCGTAGGAACAAGACATATTGACGACTACTATTCAGCATCGCTGTATGAGCAGGAAGTGATGAACTTGCTGATTACAGAAGGAGGAAAGACAAGAATTATGAGCGGAGGCTCGATGATGTATATTGATGCCGTATGCAATGGCATAGACGATATTCCAACCATTCGTGAGGATGTGAGGATACTTATGAAGAAACGTCTTGCAGAAGAAGGTCTCGAATCACTTGTGGCAGAACTGAAGCACCTTGACCCTGAATATTGGGAAACAGTAGATAAGAATAATCCAAGGAGAGTCATTCACGCGCTAGAGATATGCCACCAGTCAGGAAAGACATACACCTCGTTCAGAAAAGCCTCACAGAATACAGCAAAAGATGACAGGCTGTTACCAAACGGAGAAAGGCTTAATATAATAAAAATAGGTATCACACGAGACAGAGAAGAATTGTATGAGCGCATAAATGACCGAGTATTGAAGATGGTGGATAACGGGCTCATCGAAGAAGCACGGAGAATGTTGCCATTCAGACATGAGAATGCATTGAACACCGTAGGATATAAAGAAATGTTTAAGTACTTTGACGGAGAGATATCTTTGGAAGAGGCGATACGTCAGATACAGAGTCATACGCGCGAATATGCCCGCAAACAGTTGACATGGTATAAGAAAGATGAGAAGATGAAATGGTTCAATCTTTCGGATGAAAAAGTGACAACAGATAATATAAAAAAAGAATTAATTTCCATAATACGCTAGCATGAGCAGGAATGCTAAAAAAACAACAAAGAGCCTATGGAACTTTCTAAAGAAAGTTTGGCACGGCACGGTAAATTTCTGTAAGTGGTATATTACATACTACAAGGGCCACAACAGATATGTCAAGGGGGTAATGCTGTTATGTACCCTCATAGTTGCCTTTTTCCTATACCTCGGAGCAGTTGACATGAATCTCTTCTGGCTTTTCGGGAAATCGCCCGGCTGGATAGAAATCAGTCAGCACAAGACATCCGAAGCATCTGAGATATATTCAGCTGACAGTGTTCTGATAGGAAAATTCTATAATGAAAATCGTACACCAGTAGAATATGATGACGTTAACCCTACTTTCTGGGAGGCTCTGATAGATACGGAGGATGAACGCTACTATAAGCATTGGGGCATAGATCCGTTAGGATTAGTGGGAGCAGCAAAAGATGCCATCACAGGAAGAGGCGGACGTGGTGCTTCAACCATTACACAACAACTTGCCAAGAATATGTTCAGAGTACGTACACAGTATAGTACTGGTATTATGGGAAAGATACCTGGTCTTGCTATAATCATTATGAAAACCAAAGAATGGATTACGGCAACTAAACTGGAGATATACTTTTCTGTAACGATGGGCAGAGAAGCTGGTAAGAAAGAGATACTGAGACAATATGCCAACACTGTAGATTTCGGACATAATGCCTATGGTATTAAGACTGCCGCCAAAACATATTTTGACTGTACGCCCAAGGAACTTTCCGTTGAAAAAGCAGCAGTATTGGTAGGCACCCTGAAAGGTACTACAATATTTAACCCGATATCCCATCCTGAAAATTCTTTGCAGAGAAGGAATGTCGTAATGAACAATATGCTGGAACACGGACATCTGACACAGACAGAATTTGACAAACTTAAGAAGTTGCCTTTGGGACTTAAATTTGTGCAACTCGAAAGTGAAAAAAGTGGTATAGCACCATATTTCCGTGATGCCATAGCAAAACATATCAAGAGTCTGAGTGAGGAGATAGATGATCTGTCGGACTTGGACCTTTATAATGATGGTCTTAAGATATACACGACACTTGACACCCGCATGCAAAAATATGCAGAAGAGGCTGCAGCAAAGCAGATGGAGGTCGTGCAGAAGAATTTCGATTCCCATTGGAAGAATATGGAACCTTGGCGCGACGAACACGGACAGGTTATACCAAACTTCATAGAAGACATTGCAAAGAGGTTGTATGAGAAAAATCCGAAAGTTTTGGAAGATTCTGCATTCTATGCACACACCCTCGATTCCATAAGACACATGGTAAGCTATATGCATTGTGCTTTCGTCGCAATGGAGCCACAGACAGGATATGTAAAAGCTTGGGTAGGTGACATTGATTATGACAGATGGAAATATGACAAGGTGACTGCAATGCGTCAGCCGGGTTCTACATTCAAGCTTTTTGTCTATACAGAAGCAATGGAACAGGGCCTGACGCCATGTGACAAACGACGTGACGAATTTTTCTCAATGGAGGTATGGGATAAAGACCAAAAGAAAAATGTGATATGGAGTCCGACGAATGCCAATGGTACATTCTCAAATGACTCATTGCCATTGAAGACAGCTTTTGCTCAGAGTATCAATTCCGTAGCAGTAAGACTAGGCCAGGAGATAGGCATCAATCACATAGCAGAAACAGCCCATAATATGGGTATTATCAGTCCTCTTAACGAGACACCCTCATTAGCTCTTGGCTCAAGTGATGTCAATCTTTTAGAACTGACAAATGCTTATTGCACTATTGCCGACAACGGCAAGACACATCCCGATGCAATACTTATTACACGCATTGAAGATAGAAAAGGAAATGTGATATATACTGCCCCTACAGAGAAAAGCCAGAGCATATCAGAGAGGGCTGCTATGCTGATGCAGACAATGTTGATGGCTGGATTGACAGAGAGAAATGGTACATCGGCAGCACTGAACAGGTATGTAGGTGGTTTTCAGGATACCGATTTCGGTGGTAAGACAGGTACATCCAACAATCATTCGGATGCATGGTTTATGGGGGTTACGCCAAATCTCGTTGTTGGTGCATGGGTAGGCGGCGAATATCGCTGCATTCACTTCCGAACTGGTGCCTTAGGACAGGGTTCTAGAACAGCACTCCCGATATGCGGAATATTCCTGCAGAACGTGATGAGTGATCCGAAGTTCAAGAAATACAGGGGACACTTTATGAGAGATCCGATGGTTATTGAACAATACATGTATGATTGCACATATAAGAGTTCTGCTTATGCAGACACATTGGAGGTCGACACCATTGAAAATGAAATTATGCTTAATGAAGAAGAAGTGACATTTGAGAATATATGAGAAGAACATTATTATATTTACTGCTTGCTATAGCAAGTGTTACCGCAAGTGCTCAGAATAAACGCGAATTCCGTGGAGCATGGATACAAAGTGTCAACGGCCAGTTCATGGGTATGGGAACTGAAAAGATGCAACGCACACTGAGTTATCAACTGGATGAATTACAAAAGGATGGTGTAAATGCCATCATATTTCAGGTTCGCCCTGAGTGTGATGCACTTTATGCCTCCTCCTACGAACCATGGAGCCGTTTTTTGACAGGCAGACAGGGTGTGGCACCATCACCTTATTGGGACCCTCTCTATTGGATGATTAACGAATGTCACAAAAGAGGTATGGAACTGCATGCATGGATTAATCCGTTTAGAGCAAAGACAAAAAATACCACAGAACTAGCAAGCAACCACATAGCCAGACAGAGACCGGAACTTGTCTTTCCGTATGACGGATTATACATACTTAATCCTGCATATCAGGAAAATCGCACATACATCTGTAAGGTGGTAGCCGACATTCTGAAACGCTACGATGTTGATGGATTACATATTGACGACTATTTCTATCCTTATCCGGTACAGGGATGTGTGATACCCGATAACTTTGAATATAGTTCCAACAACTATGGTTTCGGAAATATCAACGACTGGCGCAGAAATAACGTCAACATGTTCATAAAGGAGCTCCATGACACGATAGAAGCTGTTAAACCCTGGGTGAAGTTCGGAGTGTCGCCTTTCGGAATATATCGTAACAAGAAGAACGACCCAGCCAGAGGTTCTATGACTAATGGCCTGCAAAACTATGACGATCTATATGCAGACATTCTTCTTTGGGTGGAGAAAGGCTGGATAGACTACTGCGTACCTCAAATTTATTGGGAGATAGGTAATAAGGCGGCAGACTACAAAACACTTATAAACTGGTGGACAGCAAACTGCACCAACAGACCTCTGTTCATTGGTGAGGACATTGAGAGAACTGTAAAATTCAATCAGCAGGATATAAAACACCAGTTGCATACTTCACTATTGGGACACAAATCACCATTGCAAGGAACGGTACTATGGTATGCAAAGGCTGCTGTTGACAATGTCGGCGGATATGGAACAAATCTTAGGAACATCTATTGGCGCTATCCAGCCCTACAACCTTTGATGCCGTTTAAATATGGTGACAAGCCGGGCAAGGTAAGAAAGGTGAAGCCAATATGGACCAGCGATGGATATGTCCTGTTCTGGGAAGCGCCAAAGAGCCGCAATTATAAGAATATTGCCAACAAGTATGTAGTATATTGCTTCAAAAAGGGTGAATCTATAGATATCGAAGACCCGTCACACATCGTGGCAATAACCCCAAACACGTGGTATAATCTGCCATACGTTAATGGCAAAGAAAAATTCGTATATGTTGTTACGGCACTTGATAGAATGAGTAACGAGAGTGCACATGTAAAGAAGAATGTAAAACTATAAATATATTTTATAATATGGAACGCGACAACAAAATCTTCGAGCTCATTGAGAATGAGCATCAGCGTCAGCTCAAAGGAATTGAGCTCATCGCATCAGAAAACTTCGTAAGTGATCAGGTAATGGAAGCTATGGGCTCCTATTGCACTAACAAGTATGCTGAGGGCTATCCTGGCCATCGTTACTATGGTGGTTGTCAGGTAGTAGACCAGATTGAGCAACTTGCCATCGATCGTGCATGTGAGCTGTTCGGAGCTGAATATGCAAACGTTCAGCCTCACTCCGGTGCTCAGGCAAATGCGGCTGTATTGCTGGCTGTATTGAAACCAGGTGACTGCTTCATGGGACTCAATCTGGATCACGGTGGCCACTTGTCACATGGCTCTTTGGTTAACACTTCAGGTATTCTTTATCGTCCTGTAGGCTACAACCTGAACAAGGAAACTGGCCGTGTGGATTATGACGAGATGGAAAAACTGGCTAAGGAAAACAAGCCAAAGCTCATCATCGGCGGTGGTTCTGCATATTCACGTGAATGGGATTATGCAAGAATGAGAAAGATTGCCGACGAGGTTGGTGCTCTACTCATGATTGATATGGCACACCCTGCTGGCCTTATTGCTGCAGGATTGCTTGAGAATCCTGTTAAGCATGCACACATTGTAACAACAACTACGCACAAGACACTTCGTGGTCCAAGAGGAGGTCTTATTCTGCTTGGCAAAGACTTCGACAACCCATGGGGGTACAAAACACCGAAGGGTGTTGTGAAGAAGATGTCTCAGCTGCTCAATTCTGCTGTATTCCCAGGTCAGCAGGGTGGTCCGTTGGAGCATGTTATAGCTGCTAAAGCTGTTGCTTTCGGCGAGGCTTTAAAACCAGAATTCAAGGTATATGCAACACAGGTAAAGAAAAATGCCAAGGTTCTTGCTGATGAACTCGTAAAGCGTGGATTCACTATCGTAAGCGGTGGTACAGACAACCATTCTATGCTTGTTGACCTGCGCTCTAAATATCCTGACTTGACTGGTAAAGTCGCAGAGAATGCACTTGTGGCTGCAGACATCACCATTAACAAAAACATGGTGCCGTTTGATACCCGTTCTGCATTCCAGACTTCAGGCTTCCGTCTCGGAACACCTGCTATCACCACACGTGGCGCAAAAGAAGATCTCATGATAAAGATTGCTGCATGGATAGAAGAAGTGCTTAACGATCCAGAGAATGAGAACGTAATTGCAAAGGTTCGTGGTGAGGTGAATGCCGAAATGAAGAACTACCCACTGTTTGCATGGTAAAAATTAAGAAACGTCGCTGGCGCTGTCTTCCTAACCAGGAACTGACAGAACTGGACAAGAAAATAATGTACTGGGAGAATAAGGGTAAGCTGGTACCTACCCGCGACCTTATAAAGACTCCTGAACAAATAGAAGGCATACGACGCTCTGGTGTGATAAACACCGGAGTGTTGGATGCAGTTGCAGAAGCCATACGTCCTGGGATGAATACTCTGGAAATAGACGATATCTGCATGCGCTACTGCAAAGAGCATGATGCCATACCTGCATGCCTGGGATATGAAGGATTTCCTAAATCGGTGTGTACATCCATTAACGAGGTTGTAGCCCACGGAATACCCAAGGAGGAAGATATTCTGGAGGAAGGAGACATCATAAATGTTGACTTTACCACCATCAAAGACGGATACTATGCAGATGCATCCAGAATGTTCATTGTAGGTGGTAAGACAACCCCAGAGAAGGAACAGCTCGTAAGAGTAGCAAAGGAATGTTTGGAGATAGGTATGGAGGCTGCCAAGCCTTTCTGCTTTGTCGGCGACATAGGGCATGCCATTGAGAAGCATGCAAAAAAATATCACTATGGTGTGGTACGTGACCTTGCCGGACACGGTGTGGGACTGAAGTTTCATGAAGAACCCGACATAGACCACTATGGACGCCGTGGTGAAGGAATGTTGCTCGTACCTGGAATGGTATTCACCATCGAGCCGATGATAAACATGGGGACGTGGGAAGTATTCGTTGATGCTGACGACCCATACGAATGGGAGGTGATATCCGGCGACGAGCTGCCTTCTGCTCAATGGGAGCACACTTTTTTAATGACTGAACATGGAGTTGAAATCCTCACATACTGATTACATACTTGCCATCGAGAGCAGTTGTGACGACACCTCTGCTGCCGTCATGAAGGGTACTACACTGCTGTCTAATGTGACGGCATCACAGGAAGTACACAGAATATATGGCGGAGTTGTACCGGAACTGGCATCAAGGGCACATCAGCAGAACATCGTACCTGTGGTAGATCATGCTCTGAAGAGTGCCGGCATAAAAAAAGAAGAGCTTGCGGCAATAGCCTTTACCCGTGGGCCTGGACTTATGGGCTCGCTGCTTGTTGGAGTAAACTTTGCCAAAGGTATGGCAGAGGCTTTGCACATTCCTCTGATAGATGTAAACCATCTACAGGGACACGTTATGGCCCACTTCATCCGCGAAGATGGTACAGATGCCAATATTCCTCCCCTGCCCTTCCTGTGCCTGCTTGTCTCTGGCGGCAATTCACAGATAATAAAAGTGAATGCCTATAACAACATGGAGGTGTTGGGACAGACTATAGACGATGCTGCAGGAGAGGCTATAGACAAATGCTCGAAGGTTATGGGACTCGGATATCCTGGTGGCCCTATCATCGATAAACTGGCTCGTCAGGGTAATCCAAAGGCCTATACCTTTGCTGAACCTCACATACCGGGATTGGACTATAGTTTCTCTGGACTGAAGACATCCTTTCTTTACTCTATGCAGAAATGGGTCACCGAAGACCCGAACTTCATCGAGCATCACAAAGAAGACATTGCAGCCTCGCTGGAATGGACTATCGTGGATATACTGATGAAGAAACTGAAACTGGCTGTAAAGCAGACAGGCATAAAGCATGTGGCAGTGGCAGGAGGCGTATCTGCCAACAACGGATTGCGCAACGCATTCCATGACCACGCCAAGAGATACGGTTGGACTGTATATATACCAAAATTCTCATATACGACAGACAATGCTGCAATGATTGGATGTGTGGCAGCATACAAGCTGAAAGACAAGGACTTCTGTCCCGTCACAGCACCTGCATTCTCAAAAGTAACAATTAAGTAAAAAAATATAATTATGGAATTTGAAAGCAAAGTTCTAAGTAAGATTATCTTAGAGAAGTTATACGAAAGCGGAAAGACAATTGCAACCGCCGAGTCATGTACGTCAGGTAAGATTGGCGAGGTGATAACCTCTACTCCAGGTGCTTCCGCATACTATAAGGGAGGTACGATATGCTATTCCAACTTTGCCAAGACAAAGGTTCTGGGTATTGATGCAGGACTGATTGAGGAAAAAAATGCCGTTTCAGAGGAAGTAGCCCGTGAAATGGTAAAGGGTATTATCGACCTGATGGAGGCTGATTATGCTATAGCAACGACAGGCTTTGCCGGTCCTGGGGCAGATCCGGGATTTAAAGTCGGCACGATATGGATTGCCTACGGCTCAAAAAATGACATCCGCACATTGCTTATAGAAGAAGATGAAGGCAGGGAGGAGAATCTGAGGAATGCAACCTTCAGGGCATTGCAACTTTTTGTAGAATACCTGCGTGAGATTTATCCTGACCCAACAGACTTTGACACCATTCCAAAGCCTGGTACAATACAAGAATCAGAGTAAAAAGAAATTGTGCATAAAGAAACAGTGAGTTAGGTGCTTACGGCTTACGGCTTACGAGCTTGCGCGCAGGGCTTTTAAACAATTTTTTTTCTGTACTTTATTTTGTAGAGTGCGGAATTTTTACTACATTTGCAGCATAATTGCCGCGAGCAGCCTTGCAGGCGAACCAAAACAACAACCCGAACAGTTTAGACCAGGGGACGGTTCTCTGATCCATTAGACACTGACAGAGGAGGGCAGCGCCGAAAGCCACGGCGGACGGCACCGCCCTCCCTCTTTTTTGCCCCTGATGCGGACGCTCGGAAAAGCTCATGCGCATCACCAGAAACAGTGATGCGCATCATCGGAGGCAATCATGCGCATCATTTGAGCAAATCATGCGCATCATCGAGGCAAATCATGCGCATCAATGGAAATAACGATGCTGATGACCTTATAATTCACTTAATTTATTAACATTTAAATCTATTCGTATTATGATTAGCTTAATCAAGAAGAAGGGTGCAAACCCTCAGACGAAGGAAGTGATTTACTTCCCGCAGTGGACACGTATTTCAACTGTTAACGAGACTCAGCTTGCCAAGCGCATGGCTCGCGGCAGCACGTTCTCGGTGGGTGAGATAAACGGCGTGTTCTCTGACTTTCCGCAGTCTATCATCGACGAGCTGCTGAACGGCAACGCGGTTAAGATAGATGGTCTGGGCATATTCAAGTTGCGCGTACAGGGCAAGAGTCAGAAGGAGAAGAAGGATGTTACGAGTGCCGGTGCAAAGATCAGCGTGGTATTCGACCCGGCAGCCGAACTGACGAGCCGCCTGAACGACGAGAAGGAGTTCCGCTTCGTGGAGGTTCCCACGGAGGAGGGCAAGCAGGATGCCGACGAGGGCGGTGATACACCGAGTGGCGGTGATGACGGTGGTGATACACCGACTCCTACGCCGGATAACCCAAGCGGCGGCGGTGACGACAATAACAACCCCGGCGGGGGAGGAACTACGGTGAACGAGTAACGACCCCACCCCGACCCTCCCATGTGGAGGGGAGGAAAATAGTAAATCAGAATTATTTATGGCAGGAATTGCGTGATGAACGTGGTTTCTGCTTTTGTTTAAGCTCCTAAGCCGTAAGCCGTAAGCACCTAACTCACTGTTTCTTTATGCACAATTGTTTTAGGTCGTAGTAAGAACCATTGTAGATATCAAAGTCCACGTGTCCTTTGATACCCGGCAGTTTACCTGCATCCGTATGCTGCCAGAATTTCCATGCGCCCTGATACTTCATCTCCGTGACATAGTAGTGGGCTATCCAATATGGATAGTCGTCGAAGCGGGCATCGGAAAGATATTTCTCCTTGAATTTATGGTAAGTATAAAGAATGGGCTTCACATGGTATTTGTCCTCAACGATATTAAGCCATGTGAGTATTTCTCGCTGGAAATCCTCAACAGAGAGCGTATCAGGCTTGTATTCCACGTCCAAGACCGGTGGAAGGTCTCCTTCCTCAAGGTGTACGTTCTTCAGGAAGAATGCCGCCTGCTCACGTGCCGTTGACTTTGTGCTGTAGAAATGATATGCCCCACGTATGAACCCGTATTCACGTGCCTGATAGAAATTCTCCTTGAAATTCTCGTCTATCATGCTGCTGCCCTCTGTTGATTTGATAAAGACAAACCTTACAGGAGCATCCTTGATGGTGGCATTGCGCAACTGTTCCCAGTCAATTACGTTCTGGTAATGCGAAATGTCTATGCCGCGTATATCTCCGTCTGGAATGTTTCCATCTCCGTAAAGGGCACGCCAGCGATAGTCCGTAGACCCCACGAAGAAATAATAGAAAAATGCAACGTAGGTTCCAAGAACTAAAAATACCCCCATCCACCACCATTTACTGTGTGGTTTACGGGGGTATTTTCTATAGAATTTCTGATGTATCAATTAGTCAAGTTCCAGTTTAAGCGTCTTTGTTGGCTGGTCGCAAACCTCTGTTGGGCCAAAATACTGAATTGGTCCAGGATAGCAGAAGCATGTGTCTTTAGCCCATGTCTCACGCTGTGATGTGAAATACTTGAATGGTTTGCCGTCAAGCTCTACGAGAGCCTTCTTGATAACAGGCTTCATCTCGCCGTTACGCTTCTCCATGTTCATCATCATGGTGATAGGAATACCTCCTGCCTGCCATTCGTCGATAGGACGATTGGTCTTTGTTACTGATGACATATAGCCTGACTTGCCTGCTGCCATGAGCATAGAAGCATTGAAGCCGAGAGAATAGCAGTAGTCAGCATCGAAGTTAGATGGAGCTGCACAACGTCCCTCGTAACCGAAGAAGTGTGTCAGGGTACTGAACTTACCGTTAAACTTACCTTCCTTCTTCCACTGGTCGAGCTTGGTGGCAACCATCTCAGCAAGCAACTTCTCTGTCTCGATAGCAGATACCTGAACGTTTCCGTGAGGATCGCGATCAAGAGCCAGCTGACATGCGACAGCCTCTGGGAGAGACTCGAATATAGCGAGGTTCTCCTTTGAAAGGCTCTTCTTTACAAAGGCAAGAGCCTCTTCCTTAGCAAGACCCTGTGCCTCTGGCTTTGCAAGGAGGTCGTTGAGTTCTGAAATAAGCACCTTGATAGCAGGGATAAACTCGATAATACCTTCTGGAATGAGGGCTACACCGAAGTTCATGCCCATCTCTGCACGCTTGGCAACAACACCTGCCATATATGTAACAACATCGTCAAGAGACATATTCTTAGCCTCTACCTCTTCACCGATGAGGGTGATGTTAGGACGGGTCTGAAGTGCACACTCAAGAGTTACATGAGAAGCTGAGCGTCCCATGAGCTTGATAAAGTGCCAGTACTTCTGAGCAGAGTTACAGTCGCGCATGATATTGCCGATAACCTCTGAATATACCTTTGTAGCAGTATCGAAACCAAAAGAAGTTTCTATTTCAGAGTTCTTCAGGTCACCGTCAATAGTCTTAGGACAGCCGATAACCTGAACGCCTGCGTTGGTAGCCATATAATACTCAGCCAGAACACATGCATTGGTGTTAGAGTCATCACCGCCAATGATGACGAGAGCCTTTATGTTAAGTTCCTTAAGAATTTCAAGACCCTTGTCAAACTGATCCTTCTTTTCAAGTTTTGTACGTCCTGAACCGATGATGTCGAAACCGCCGGTATTGCGGTATTCGTCAATAATATCAGCTGTCAGCTCCTTGTACTTGTGATCTACAAGACCGCCAGGGCCAAGTATGAAGCCATAGAGCTTGTTAGCAGGATTCAGTTTCTTAATACCGTCGAAGAGACCAGAAATAACGTTGTGTCCACCAGGAGCCTGACCACCGGAAAGTATTACGCCGACATTAATCTGAGCTGTCTGCATAGCACCGTCTGTAGGTTCAAACTTCAGGTATGGCATACCATAAGTGTTTGGAAACAATTTCTTTACTTCTTCCTGATCAGCTACTGACTGCGTAGGTGCTCCCTCAACAGCCTTCAATGCTCCACGCAGAGCCTTTGGTAATTTTGGCTGGTAAGCGGCACGGGCAATCTGTAATGCACTCTTTTCCATTTTCGTGTTAATTTTATTACTTTAGTGTGAAAAAAAACAAATTTGTTGCAAAGGTACATTTTTTTTTCTACCTTTGCAAACCAAATAAGGTAAAAACGTACATATTTAACACTAATTATAAGGTATAATCATGAAGCATGTAAAGATTTTGACCCTCATAGTGGGTTTGTGTGTAGTGCTGTCAAGCTGCAGCACATGGAATAACATGAGTAAGACAGGCCAAGGTGCTATCATCGGAACTGGCGGTGGTGCAGCCCTCGGTGCTATCATCGGCGGCATAGCAGGAAACGCTGGTATCGGTACTGCCATTGGTGCTGCCGTAGGTGCTGGTACAGGTGCTATCATCGGTAACCGTATGGACAAGGTTAAGAAACAGGCTCAGAAAGAATTGCAGGATGCACAGGTTGAGACCGTTAAGGATTCTAACGGTCTGGATGCCGTAAAGGTTACTTTCAACAGCGGTATTCTCTTTGCTACTAACAAGGCCGAACTTAACGATAATAGCAAGATGGAACTTAACAACCTTGCCAATATCATGCGCCAGAACAGCGATGTTTCTATCGACATTAAGGGTTATACTGACAGCACTGGTTCTGACAAGATTAACAATCCTCTTTCTCTGAACCGTGCACAGTCTGTTGCTAACTACTTGACACAGAATGGTGTTCCCTATGCTCAACTGAAGAACGTTCAGGGCTTCGGTTCAAGCAATCCTGTTGCAAGCAACGACACAGAGGCTGGCCGTCAGCAGAACCGCCGTGTTGAGGTTTATCTGTATGCTTCTGAGCAGATGATTAAGGCTGCTGAAGCACAGCAGAATAAGTAAATATGAAATTATTACGGAACATAGTTGCAGGGATAGTGGCAGCGTTTTTTGCTTCTACTATCCTTGCGGTTGTTTTCTATAAGGTCTTTCCTGTATGGGTAACACCGTTGATGGTCATACAGTCGGTAAAGACTACGAGTTTCTGGCATCATACATGGGTTCCGCTCCGCGATATCTCACACGATATGCCCGTTGCTGTCATGGCAAGTGAAGACCAGCGTTTCCTTTCGCATCATGGTTTTGACTTTGATGCCATACAGTCGGCAGTAAAAAAGAACAAGAGGGCAGGCCGTAATAAGTACGGCGCGTCAACAATTTCGCAGCAGACGGCAAAGAATGTCTTCTTGTGGCCAGGACGTTCGTGGGTAAGAAAGGGACTGGAGGTCTATTTCACCACCTTGATAGAGTTTATATGGGGTAAGGAACGCATCATGGAGGTCTATCTCAACTCCATCGAGATGGGCAGGAATATCTATGGTGTCGAAGCATGTGCCCATTATAATTTCCGTGGTAAGACAGCCAAGGAACTTTCACGTCGCGACTGTGCCTTGATTGCTGCTACCCTACCCAATCCCCGTGAGTTTTCAAGCAAGGAACCTTCAAGCTATATGTACAAGAGGCAGGCTTTTATTCTGCGTCAGATGAAGTATGTTAAGTGGACTGAATGAAAGCCAGCGTGCAGCTGTTGAGTATATTGACGGTCCGTCACTGGTAATTGCCGGTGCCGGTTCGGGTAAGACACGTGTTCTTACTTATAAGATAGCCTTTCTCATATCTCATGCCGGCATAAGGCCGTGGGAGATTATGGCGCTTACTTTCACCAACAAGGCGGCACGCGAGATGAAGGAACGTATAGCAACTCTTGTGGGGGCCGACGAGGCTAGGCTGCTCAGAATGGGCACATTCCATTCCATTTTCTCTCACATACTGAGAATAGAGGCCGAGACGATGGGATATTCCCGTGACTTCACCATCTACGACGATGCTGACTCTAAGTCTCTCTGCCGCACGGTCATAAAGGAACTGCAGCTTGACGAGAAGATTTACAAACCTGGCGACGTGCTGAAACGCATCTCCGCTGCTAAGAACAACGTGTCTCCCACCCCGTCTGCCACTCCATACAGGATTGTGGGCTACAGCGATGAGGAAACGCGCAACCTTTCAGCCATATACGCAGAATACGCCCAGCGCTGCCGCAAGAGCAACGCTATGGACTTTGACGACCTGCTCGTAAAAACTTACCAGCTTTTTGAACACCATCCCGAAGTTCTTGAGAAATATCGCAAGCAATTCCGCTTTATCCTCGTCGATGAGTATCAGGACACTAATTTCATACAGCAGCAGATACTCCTGCAACTTGTCCGCGACGGAAATATCTGCGTCGTGGGCGACGATGCCCAGAGCATATATGCTTTCCGTGGTGCCCGTATTGACAATATCCTCAACTTCCAGAAACTATTTGCTGGCACACGCCTATTCAAACTGGAGCAGAACTACCGCTCCACACAGTGCATAGTACGGGCTGCAAACAGCCTTATTCATAAGAACGTAAAACAGATAGACAAGGACGTCTATTCACGCAATGAAGAGGGTGATAAGCTGATTCTCCGAGAACTGTCGTCTGACCGCGAGGAGGCTTCCTTCGTCATTGGCGACATTAAAAAGAAGGTCGACAGCGGAATGTCCTACGACGACTTCGCCATACTCTACCGCACCAATGCCCAGAGCCGCACCTTCGAGGAAGAACTGCGCCGCAACGGCATCGATTTCCAGATCTACGGTGGCATGAGTTTCTATCAGCGCAAGGAGATAAAGGATGTGGTAGCCTACCTCCGCCTTATCGTCAATCCCAACGACGAAGAGGCTTTCAAACGTATCATCAACTATCCCGCACGCGGTATCGGCAACACTACTGTCAACAAGATTGCCGCCGACGCCCGTGAGCAGGGTATTTCGATGTGGGACGCTGCGGCTGCCGTACCTAAGTGTGCCGACTTCCGAAACCTCATTTCTTCTTTCCACGAACGTATATATACCGACGATGCCTACACCATAGGCAAGGACATCATACGCCAGTCGGGTATTTCTCAGGATGTTCATTCTTCTATGGAACCTGAATATCTTTCCAAACAGGAAAACCTTGAAGAGTTTGTCGGCTCCCTACAGGAATTTGTTGAGACTCGCCGTGAGCAGGGTGAGCCCACCGACATTGTGGATTTCCTGAAAGATGTGGCTCTGCTTACCGACCGCGACATTGAGCAGGAGAAGCCGTGCGTGAAACTGATGACCATACATAGCGCCAAGGGACTTGAGTTTCCCTGTGTATATATCGTGGGGCTAGAGGAGAATATCTTCCCCTCGCCGCAGTCCGTTGACTCCATGCGCAAACTCGAAGAAGAGCGACGACTCTTCTATGTCGCCATCACAAGGGCCGAGAAACATTGCATCATGACCTATGCCAAGATGCGCTACCGTTACGGCAAAATGGAGTTCAGTTCCCCAAGCCGTTTTTTAAGAGACATAGACAGCGACCTGCTCGAAACCGGCAGACCCAGCAGCAAAAACTCTCTTCCTCCCCGCCGCCAGCCAGTTTCCGTAGTTCCGTCTTTCCGTGAATCCAGAAATCTAACTCCAATCCGCCAACAGCCATCATCCTTCAACCCTCAGCCTTCAGACATCATACCTCATACATCTTCCATCTCACGTCATCCATCCGGGGGCTTCTCCGTCGGCGACGCCGTTGTTCACGAGCGTTTCGGCGATGGTATAGTAACAGCCATCGAAGGTTCCGGAGACAGTCAAAAGGCTATTGTCAACTTTACCTATTCCGGAACAAAACAGCTCCTCCTGAAATTCGCAAAACTAAAAAAGAAGTAAAAAAAATTTACTTCTCTTTATCTTATAAAGTTTGTCCATTCTGGGGTCTCTGCCACAGGATGTCCTTCTTCGCTGATGTTCAGGCGCTTGATTACCCACGCCATGTTCTGCCCCAGGGTGCGCATGGTCTGCATGCCTTCTTCGTCTCTCGTCACCTCTCCGGGTGTCTGACCATAGGCCATATTCCAATACTGTGAACTGACAACGGGCATCTTCATAATGGTGAAATATTTGTTCAGGCGGTCAAAGGTGGCTGATGCACCACCTCTTCTGCATACTACCACACTGGCGGCAGGCTTGTACTCCAGCTCCTTGCCAAGGGAATAGAACACTCTGTCGAGCAATGCGCACAGCGAACCGTTAGGACCGCCATAATATACTGGAGAGCCGACAACGATGCCGTCGATGCCGTCTTTCACAGCACGCCATATCTTGTAATACAGGTCATCATTGAAGGTACACTTGCCCATCCTGCTGCACCATCCGCATGCTATGCATCCCTGAATGGCACGCTTGCCGATGCTGACAATTTCCGTGTCAACACCTTCTTTGTTTAATGCTCCTGCGACTTCACTTAGTGCCAAAAAGGTATTGCCGTTGTCGTGCGGACTGCCGTTGATAAGTAGGACTTTCATAATTACTTTTCTTCTATTAGAAATTTACCATCCGGTCGGGCTTTCCAAACGAACTGAAACAGGCTGTGCCATTGGTGATGTAAAGCACTGCCATGTTGCCGTCATCTGCCTTGTACATAGACTTCAAACCCTCATTGCGATTCAGAAATTCCTCCTTTACGCTGAGCGTCTCGTCGTTAACCAGCGTACCGCTCAGGCGCATCCATTCCGTGCCTGATTTCTTCATGGCACAAATCTCAAACTTGCCGTTCTTGGCCAACTGCTTAAAAGTTCTCTTCACCTTGCCCGTCATGATATACAGACGGCCATCGATAATCTCTGAGACGCCAAAGGGACGCACACGGGGCTGGTCACCGTCGGCGGTGGCGATGAAGAAGGCACCACACTCCTTCAAATATGCCTGAACTTCCTGCATGTTTGCTTCTTTCATTTCCTTACTGATTGCATCGTTAGTTACTTCGCTGCTCCCTGTCTCAGGAACTGCTGCTTGTATGTTACTACTTACTGCCGCTATCATGACAGCAAAAATAAATAATACTTTTTTCATAATATTGTCCAGTCTTAAACTAAAAATGAGGTGTGCAAATATTTATCATTCCCACACCCCATTGTTTTCAATAAGTTACGCTATATTCTGAAGACTAGTATTCTTCCTCGTCGAAAAGAAAGTCTTCTTTCGTAGGATAGTCGGGCCAGATGTCTTCAATGGAATCATAGATGATGTCTTCTTCATCGTCCAGTTCCTCGAGGTTTTCTATTACCTCCATTGAGATACCGCTGCGGATAGCGTAATCGAGCAACTCTTCTTTGGTCGCTGGAAATGGTGCATCCTCCAAACGTGATGCAAGTTCTAATGTCCAGTACATAGTTTTCTTTTTGTATTTTTATTAATTAAATGCTTAGTATTTTGTAATGTTCTGCTTCTCTGTCATAGGTCCTTATGGCTATGCCAAAATCGACCATGTCATAGGTTATGTATCTCCCCTCTATGTACTTCTGCCATTCGTCGCTGTCGGCCAGACGGCCTTCTACTATGGCGTAGTCCTTGCCCTTCAGGGCATTCTCCACTCTGTATCTCAACTCTCTCTTGCGTCTCTCCCTGTCACTGTCCTCCGGATGCTGCCTCTCCATTTCGTCATAGGCATAGTAGAGGTTCTCCTCCTTTATCACGTCCATAAGAAAGGCATAGTCAGTCTTCGACTCTATTCCAAACCCCTTATTCTGCCACCACCGAGACAACCATTCCTTCATTATTTCATTATTTCATTATTTCATTCTTTCATTCTATAACCTTTAACCGCTAACCCTTAACCGCTAACCCTTAACCGCTAACCCTTAACCGCTAACCTTTCGCTCGGCTTTGCCGCTTTTACAAAGGCTTCAGCCGACTAAAAGAACCGCTAACCCTTACTCTCCTCCGGATAAGCAATACGGGTATGGTATATGCTCTTGAGCTTCTCTATGAGCACCGTCTTTGCCGTTGCAATGTCCTTGAACGTCACGGGACACTCATTGAAGAAACCTTCCTTTACCTGATTGTCTATGATGTTGTTCACGAGCTTCGTGATGTTCTCCTCGGTATATTCCTGCAACGACCTTGACGATGCTTCTACGGCATCGGCCATCATCAGCACGGCCTGCTCCTGAGTATATGGATTAGGTCCTTTATACCTGAATGGTGCCTCGTCAACGTCTTCATCCTTGTGCTCGTTCTTGTATGTGGTGTAGAAATAACGGGCCATGCCTTTTCCGTGGTGGGTCCTGATAAACTCCTGCAGCACAGTGGGAATGCCGGCTTCCTTGGTCAGTCTGATGCCTTCTTCTACGTGACCGGTAATGATTCTGGCACTCTCCTGTGGGGTCAGGCGGGTGTGGGGATTGACGCCGTTCTGGTTTTCGGTGAAGAAAACGGGATTCGACAGCTTACCGACGTCATGATACAGGGCACCGGTCCTGACCATCAGCGCACTGGCACCTATCTCCTGGGCTATGGCTGACGCCAGATTGCTTACCATGATGCTGTGCTGGTATGTGCCGGGGGCTTCTTCCGAAAGACGGCGAAGCAACTCCTTGTTGCCGTCTGACAGCTCTATGAGTGTCACTGGCGATACAAAACCGAAGGTTTTCTCTACAAGGAACATCAACGGGAAGGCAAGCATCAGCAGCAGACCGTTGATGATTATCGTGATATATCCGTGTTTCAGCAACTCAAAGCTGAGGGCATTGTTGTCAAGGTATTTCACCAAAGTGTATATCACAAGGCATGTCAGCGCTATTGAGGCGGAAGTGGTGATTATCTGAGAACGCTTGGTGATTTCTCTGAGGGCACAGATGGCGATGTATCCGGCGGCCATCTGCATCACGATATACTCGAATCTCTCAGGCACAATGGCACTGCATATCAGCACAATGGTGGTATGGGTCATGAAGGCAGACCTCGAGTCAAGGAACACTCTCACAAACATCGGAACCATGCATATCGGTACAAGATAGACACTCCTCGGATCCCAGCGCACTATGAGCGAATTGATTATCGGGAAGATGGTCAGCAGCGTGAACAGCATTATCAGCGAATTGTTCTGACTGAGGTACTCCTTCCTGAAATAGTGAAGGTAACACATGTACAGCACTATTACCATCAACACATACAGCCACTGCATTCCGTTGTGCATAAACAGCTGATAGGCGGACCTGTTCGAACCGGTGCTGATGAAGGCATTGTAACTGTCTATCATTCGTGCCTTCTCTTCCGTAACAATATCTCCTCTGTTGATGATCTCCTGACCTTGTTTCATCACACCGCTGTTGGTGGAGATAATCGAGGTGAGGTCTTCCTTCGACTGCTCACTTCTCTTGGCGTCATACTCTATGTTCGCCGTAAGGTATTCGTTGATATTAAGACCCTGAAGCAGAGGCCGCACATTCTCAAGCATCGGATCGGTCATCAACACTTCATAGGCTTGCTTCGTCGTCAGAACATCGGCTATGTTTACCTTCGTGGCTTCATTGTCCTTCACAAGCATTATCTCGGCATTG
>JAEEGL013849088.1_pt1 | contig 28012 bp, 12 predicted proteins | sample 9134231 | NCBI WGS metagenome assembly JAEEGL01 (sample SAMN16246548, study PRJNA631951) | gut metagenome | biome: gut microbiome; feature: rumen; material: fiber-attached | host: Bos | place: Iran: Karaj | collected 2018-10
GAAGCCGTCTCTGTCTTCAGGAAGCTCTTTCTCACCTTCCTGCAAAGAATCCAGTAGCTTGTCGAGATCATACTTCTCTATGTCGGGGATTTCATAAGGATCATCTTCGGTTTTATTCTCTTCAGTCTTATTCTCTTCTTTTTTCTCTTCCGGTTTTTCTTCTTCCGTCTTATAGATTACAGGTCCGCTCTCAAAAGGATTGATAAACTCATCCTCTTCGTATGCATGGGGCAGAAAATCATCGCCAGGTCCCTCATTCCCGGCTTCATCTACGGGAAACAGCTCGGGAGCTGCTTCGACGTAAATATTCCTGACACTTTTCTCACCGTTTTCAAAGGATAAGTTTGCATCCTTATCCATCATGGCGCGTAGAATAACCGGTCTGATAAAGCTTCTTATTGTTTCGTTATCGGCATCGGCATACAGCGGATCCTTCTTCAGTTCGCTTTCCACTTCATCCCAGATGTTTACAGCTTCACCGTCAGCTGTCTTCTTGTAGGTAAATTTATGAAGCGCGCTGTCGGAATCAAATACCGGCGTATCTCGTAAGTCGGTACCAAAGAGATCATTACAGATATTTTTTGCATCCTGTCTTTCTTCTATACTTATTTTTTTAAGATCAAGCTTCTGTGAAGTCATGAAGCCAAGATCCTCAAACAGAGCGGCGCCGCCCAGCTTTATCATTCCCATGCCGTTCTCAATGGAATTCTTCCATGAATCACCGAGATCTGCTTCAAAACGCTGTTCTGCCGCAGTCATTTTAGGCACATAGTCAGGCACACCGGGATCTTCCATTACCGGATCTAAAGGCCTGTTCAGCTTATAGTAGGTATTATCTGTCTGTCTGAGACGTCTTTCCTCTTCATTTGAACGGGCCGTTGCTTTGTTTTTAAGAGCCGTGGCATTCAGCTTTTTCGGAAGATATGCCTTCTCTGTCTTCACAATACCGTCAGTCATCAGCGGTCTGTAATTCTGTTCGGGTCTCGTATCCTCTGTACCTGCATAACGTGATACGCCGATGCCTTCTTTGTGAATAGCGAGTCCCCCTTCAGGAAGGCCGCCGCCTGCAAGTATCGGTCCCGGCTGTCCCTGCACTGTTCCGTCAGGCTTCATGCGCACATAGTCACTGGGCACGCCGAATATGGTCCTGCCGTCTTTGGAAAGCTGTATATCCTTCATCCATGTCAGCTGTATTCCGAATACTCCGGGATTGCCGAGTATTTCCGAAGCAACCTTTGCAAGGGAACCCGTATAGGTATGATCCGGATCGGGATGCCTGCCTGCGGAATCCTTGAATTTGATAGTATCCCCGTCTATCCCTACTATGGTAAGATAATGCTTTCCCGCAAGAAGTCCCACGGGAGACTTATCTTCCTTCAGTGCGTGCTTTATCGTAGTCTTTAACTGCGCTACAGCCTTCTGTTCAAACTGCTCGCGTGAGATGCCGTTCTTTTCCTGTTCCGGACCGTACTGGTTTATCTCCAGTTCGCTGAGCATGGTTCCCGGCATAAAACTTAAGATGCCGTCAGCTCTCTCCAGGGCATTGTTGATGGTATCCCTGTTATATGCATCATCAACCAGATGCTTTGCATTCCCGGCCTCCTGCTGTTTAAGTTCTGGCCTGTAGGCTCTGATCTCTTCCTGTGTAAGATTTATTCCCCTGCTTGCTGCCAGGTTTGCAAGGAAGACAGACCAGCAGCCTGATCCGCTGCTCTGCTTTGCAATCTGATGGATACCCGTCAGTTCTATTGCTTCGTCACCGTCAGGACGGGGCTGCGAGTTTACCAAAGGAAGGGTATAAGGCGCTTCACCTTCAGCCTGTCTTTGCAGCTTCTTATCCGTAGCCGCAATGTGCTGCCTGATCAGATACTGCTGCTCATAGCTGAGCTTATCCTTGTTCTCCTGCAGATATTGGTTCAGAGCATTCTTATCTCCGGTATTCCTTACCCATTTGGGCAGAGTCCATGCTCCTTTCTCATGATCATCCGTATCACTCGAGTACTCATAAAGTTCCGGATTGTCATGGAGCAGCTGATCATACTCAGCATCCAGCTGTTCATCGGACATTTCCTGATAATGCGCCATTATCTCCAGCTCATCGGGAAACGGCGGAAGCTCAGCATTATCCCCCGGATTCCAGCTTCTGAGTATCCTGGCGTGATCGGCAAGGCGGGCATCCCGATAGCTCTTAGCGCTTATACCGTTTTTGATATTGTTCTTTTCCTTTGGCATTATGGCACCTCACTCTTTCTTATTTTTTTCCACCCGGAAGATGATTCTGCGGCAGTTTATTATCTTCTTTCACTTCCGCATCGCCCTTCTTGTTGTTAACGCTCTTTCTGCCCTTAGGCTCATTCTTATTTGCATTATTTTCTTTATTCGCATCCTTTTCAGCCTTTATCATATCATCAAGTTTGATGACCGAACGTCTGCGTTCCCGTCCGGGCGCCTGCGGTGCAATGATCTCCTCGTTATTGATGATCTGCTGAGGCTGCTGCACGGGCTGAGGCTGCGGTGCAGGCTGCGGCCTTACCACATTACCGTTCTTATCGATGATCTCGAATACGTCCTCAGTCCTGAAGAGATGCGTCCACTGCTTCCAGTTCTCTGGATCATCCTTCCTGTTCTGCTTAAGGTCTATGTTTGCGCCCCTTAAATTAAGCAGATTGTCTCTTAAGAAGTTTGACCTTGCCTTCTTATCGGCCGCATTATGTGCTGGATCTCCGAACAGCTCGGGCAGTCTTTCGTTCTCACGTCCCTCATCCAGCTGTTTGAGTCTCTCTTCCACATACTTCTTCGGAAGCTTTCCGTCCTTGTACTGTTCGGAAAGTGTGCGCATCCTGCTGACTCTTAAGTTTTCACGCTGTTTTTCAAGACGTTCCTTTTCTTTCTGTAACTGCATTTCCTCTCTTGATAAGGGAGCCATTTCATCTCGCCGCCCTATACGCTCATTCAGCTTGCGTATCTTATCGTTAAGCTCCTTCATTCCGTCAGTGAAGGCCTTTTCTTCTTTCTTAACGTTCTTGACGATCTGATCTTCCAGCTTATCCATGAGCTTTTCGGAATTGTTCTTAAGCTCCAGATAGTTCTTCTTTGTTGTCTCTAACTGTTTCTTCTGCTCATCGGTCAGTTCCGGCAGCACCATATTCGGATTACTCTTTCTCAGAGTCTCGTAACGTTCTGCCATATTTAACAGCTCGTCCTCAAGGTTCTTAAGCTGCGGTGTCTCATGATACTGGGGCTGTGACTGCTTTAATACCAGCATCTCCATCAGTGCCTGCTGACGGGCCTGTACCAGCTGGAACGGATCATATACAGTGAGATTAAAGGAATCACCGTTTATGCCCGGATCTTTAGTCGTAGGCTCCTTATCATATTCCGCCTTCATCTTTTTCTGAGCTTTATCCGCATCCTTAAGTATCTTTTCCAGTCGTCCCTGCTGCGCTGTCAGAAATGCTGCTTCTTCTCCCGGTGCCATGATACCGGTCTTTGCTTTCAGATAGTTACCGAAATTGAAGGGTTCTCTGAAGCTTCCGTCCGCATTCCAGGGCACCTTCACCATCATCAGATCCGGATCGAATTCATTCTCGGGTACCATCATCACTGCCTTAAGAGCATCGTTGTTGTCCTTCCCTCTGAATCCTTCTTTGAGCTTAAGCACATTGCTCATCTGCGAGAGGCCGAACTGGGATGCGTAACCCCGGATATTTTGAGTGAACAGATATTTATTCCGGGATTTGCGTTCGGGATCATACTCCTCGGGTTCTGCCTCCAGGAGTCCTCCCACTCCCCGGGTATACTTGCCCATCAGATTCACATTCTTGCTCTTTATCACACCGTTATAGTATCCGTTTGCGGCATATGCGGTCATCTCACCGATGCTGAGTCCCCTGGTCGCAGCCTTCAGGGTAGTTGCTTCCTCTATTGCCGTGGTCTTCAGCTTTTGTATCATATCATCGGGATGAGCCGCAAACTCATCTATTGAAATATTGTTGGCTTTCAGCAGGTTTCCGAACTGCCATACCGCATTGAGCTGGGAAGCGCTCACCCTGTCACGGGCATAACGCCAGGGTATTCCGTCCTCTCTGACATTATCCAGATTATCCATATAATCTTTCTTGGAGAAGGTCAGCTTCGCCATTTCCATGAGTTCATCCGTCTCTTTCTGTACAGTTTTCATATTGCTCACGGCATCGGCGAGTTTTTTACGGTTCTCTGCTACAGACATATCGGCCTTAAGCGCTTCGCTGACAGCCTGCTGCGCATCCGCCATTTTATGGAAGGAGTATATCTTTCTCGCTTCCTCTGCAGCAGCATTAGGTTTAAACAGCTGCAGCTCTTCCATCTTCTTCATGATCTGAGCTACATTCGCAACATACCTGGGATCCAGCTTAGGATTGGTTTTAGCTGTGCGGCGCACATCCTCAGCACGTTCTTCTTTCGTGACCACTATGCCGTTTCTTGTCTCATACAGATCCTGAAAGAAGCGGTTCTCTTCTTTTTCACTTCCCTTTTTATGGTCAAGATCCATAGTGGAGTTATAACGCTTCATATCAGCATACTGAAGATTCAGGGCTGCCTCCTTAACTTCCGGCCTGGCAATGGTCATCAGTTCGTTTGCTTCATAGAGCACATTCCTGAATTCATCAAGCTCTTGCTGTGTTCCTCCTCCGCTCATCTTGGACCAGTTGCCGCCTGCCTGATTCAGTATCTCCTGTACTCTGCCTGCCTCGGGATGATCTACCTGGCTTTCAAGATTAAGCTTATCCTGCAGGCTGTCATCCGGCATGGTACTGAAATCATAGGACTTGATCGGCTTATATGCATTGTCCATATCGATGAGCCTGTCGCGTTCTTCATTCGGAAGGCTCGCTACCAGGGCTGCGAAGAAATGACTTCTTTCATCTTCCGTCAGTATTTTAAGTTCGTTAGCCGTAGGCACCTTATTTTTGAATTTACCAAACAGCGCCGCAGCTTCCCTTGTTCCCAGCGTATCGCTTAACACATTCAGCAGATTGTCCGCAGATAAGGATGCCTTTATCTCTCCGTACATATTCCTGAATCTGTGCTCGGCATCATTCTCATTGATCGTTGCAGCATGATAAGCCTCAGGTTCCGAACGATCGAGCTTCGCAGTTTTCATTGCGTCGGTTGTTGCGAAAGCGTTCTGCCTTTCATTGAAACGCTGGGTGAGTCTCTGAGTGAGTGCCTCCGGAATGAGTACGTTCAGTTTTGCATCCCTTCTGTTGTTCTCATCAAGGATCTCCTGCTGCTGACGGGCATCTTCCTGCTCGGCCTGCTGTATTCTCTGCCGGCTTTCCTGCTGCAGCCTGTTATATCTTGCTACCGGATCTTCATTCTTATCAAGCTCAAGAAGCCCGTTAAGCTTTGCTTCATCATGTTCATACGGTCTCGTGGTAAGTTCTTTCACCTCTTTAGTATGCTGAATATGTCCTGCATGGGTATTCTCTGCATTCTTATCCTGCAGGCCGTATGCGGGCAGCTTCGCACTGTCCGTATCCTTGAGGGCAAGAATCTCGGCGAGACGTTTTTTTGCATAATCCGTGGTAATGTTACCTGCTTTGGCCTCATCTATCAGCCAGCTCCTCATGGTGCTTACATGGGCGCGTTTCTGCTGTAACACCTGATTTACCTGTTCGTTGTTGTTCGCTGCGGCTGCAGTCTTACGCATCGTCTCCAGCTGGTTATAGCTGTTTACGAACTGTTCCTCATGCGCTTTAAGTGCAGTCTCCAATTCCGTGATATGCTGCGCTGTCTGCCTCTCAGCAATAGCAGTCTCATTCTTTCTTTCCTCTATTGCATGCTTCTGCTCGGCCGTAAGCTTGCTTTCGGCAGCCTTCAACTGTGTCTTGAACTGCTTTGCATTCTCTTCGAAGGTCTTTCTCTGTTCCTCACTGAGTTCCGGCATAGCATACTCCGGATGCGCAGCGCGTATGGAATCATAATACTGCGCTGTATTGTTTATCTCTTCTTCCAGCAGCTCGAAGCCCGGCTTTCCTCTGTCCGCAGCGCGCTTGATCAGCAGCATTGAAAGAGCAGCCTGTCTGTTTGCCATGAAGGCCACGGGATCGAATTTCTCTCCGCCGGTCTTTACGGCATCCGCAAGTATCTCTTCCGCCCTTAAGCTAAGAGCGCTGTATCCGTTATAGTCAGGATCAAGGCCTGCGATATAATCCGCAGCAGTTATCTTCGCAACAGGTCTTCCGTCTGCGCCGAGAGGTTTATTCGTCAGCATTCTGGCCCTGTTGTTTTCAAGATCAGCCATATCAACGATGGACAGCAGCTGCTGCACCTCATTTTTACGCTGCTTATCCCTGAAGGGATTATTGTTCACATGATGCGTTATCTGGTTCATACGCAGCTGGTCACGGACCTTATAATTCCTGAAGTTCATTTTCCTGCGCTCCGGATCCTCATCCATGAACGCAAGAGCTTCCTCGATACGTGTGATGGTCAGCTGTAATCCCGCCACCTTGCTCTGTATATCTGCTGTTTCAAAGCTGTCTTCCTTACTGAACTCTCCGAGCAGTTCACCGGCGCTCTTGCCGCGGTATCTGGTCTCCGGCTCACAGCGTTCAATGTTCTTCGCCGTCATGCGCTCGATCGCGGCATTGGGATCATCCTTGAACTCCTGTATGCTGATGTTTGCCCATTTCAGCGCGGAATATAACATATGCACCGAATTGACCTTACTGTTGTTATAGAAGTCTTTTCCATATTCAAGCGGCACATTAGCCTCTCGCACGGAATCGATATTTCCTGCAACACTGTATTTTGAAAAGTGGTTTCCGTCATTCAGGAATTCAAAAACCTTATCCATATCGGCCCTGGCTTTTTCATAATTACGCTTGGCCGCGATTATGGCCTGAGGGTCTCCGTTGTTGACGGCATTTATAAGTTCTTCTTTTGTTCTGCATACTACGTCAAAACCCCTGGACTGCGCGGTACCGCCGGGGAAATCGTCACTCGCCTGCAGCCCCATGTCTTCCATCATGTTAAGCATGGTCACAAAACTGTTAAGATTAGCTTCCGACAGGTTGAGCTTAAGCTGCATCATCTTATCATAACCATCTTCCAGAACAGGAGAAACTCCGTATGCAACAAAGTCATCACCGTTGGCCATCAGGTCATTGACTACCTTCTTAAGATCTTCATCCTCTATCGCAGCAAAAGCTTCCTCTGCTCCCTTCGCCGCCACGGCAGTTGATACTCTTTCTTCTATACCGCGATTTAAGAAATAAGCATTTCTCACAGAGGGATCCGATGCTGTCACGAACTGATCCGCATACTCAAGCGCATCCAGATATTCCTGTTTCTCATCATCATTCAATGCATTATTATTTCCAAGCCCTTTCTTAAGCTCTTCGACTCTGTCATGGAGTATGTGGCTTACCTGTTCTTCCAGGTCGAGTTCCGTGAGGGATCTGCTTTCAAGCAGTTCTTTTTTAAGCCTCAGCATATCACCGGAATGAAGGTTTTCGCATATCTCCCCTAATAACTCATGACGATCATTAACAGGAAGGTTCTCCGTAAGTTTTGTGTTTATCTTTGACCGTATCTCTATGGGATCAGTCAGTCTGCTCATGGGTCCGGCCAGATTAGTTTCATACCACTCGGGCCACTTGCTCTTTATCCTGTTAAGCAGCTGAGTGTCGGAAAGCATAGCCGTTACCGAACAGACCATCTTATCATAACGTTTCGACGCCTGGATGCCGGCAATACCGAGTTCGGTTTTTTCATGCATCTTTTCGGGCGAAGTATCATCCTTAAGGGCAGTATATTTATTATTTGTATCTGTCATCTCGGCATAGGCAAGTTCCATGATCCGGCCTACGCTCAGCTTGAGCCGCTCATCATCATCAGGAATATTTCTGATCTTTCCGATCATGACATCATTCAGCTTTTCTGCGACTTCTCTTTCAATCCTGCGTTCTTCCCTGATGCGCCTTCTGTCGCTTCCGAAAAGATCTGCAGCGCCCTCTGCATAGAGATCCTGTGCAGCGTACTCATCTCTTCTCTTCTGACGCTCATCGGCGATCTTCTTCCTGGCTGCCTTCTTCGCTTCTTCACGCCGCTTTTCCATCTCTGTATGGACAGCCTCTACCCGCGGCTTTCCGTCTATATTTACGACTTCCAGGACCTCAGGTACGTTATTTTTGTAGTATTCCTGTATTTCTGCCCCGTGAACCGGATCCAGCGCAAGCAGATGATCACGATGAACATAGAGCTTACCGTTTTCTTCAGCGAAATGGTTCTGGACAAGATACTGCCTTAAAGCTTCAGCCTGCTGCTGTTTAGCCTGGGCTTCCTGCTGCTTTCTTGCGTTCTCCTGCTCTTCCTTATGCAGATCGACTTTTCGTTTGATCTCAAAATCTATGGATGCGGTATGCGCGCTTCTCATATGACGGATCTGATCCTGCATTGCCGTGAAGCTGTCTAATACACGCTGCTCCTTATCCGAAAGTTTCCTGCCGCTTCCGTTATCTATCTTACTTATGGAACGGCCTACCTGCTCCACCAGTCCCTTTGAATCCTTTACAAGCCTGTCAAAAGCAGCATTCCGCTGGGCAGCATTAGCCGGATCCAGATATGCCGTATTCCTGTAGAAATCATTTACCTTCGCGAGATAGTTGTTCATATCCGTCAGGGTCTTGCCGTGTACCGGATCGGAGCTTAAGCCTTCTTTGCTTAAGCGTCCCTGCATCGTAAGCAGATTTCCTATACGCTCGACATTTAAGAATGAACGTTCTATATCCGTCTGAGGTCCGCTAACCGTGGGGGTATCGGGATTCGCTGAATTCTTGCGTGTCTGATACCTCTGATACTCAGCCCTTGCCTCCTCCAGCTCCTGAGGCGATAAGAATTCTTCGGGTGACGGCTTCCTGTCACTCAGCCTCTTTATCCTGTCACGCATCTCATCACGTTCATTCGGTCCGCCGCTATCCGCGCCTGCCGCTCTGTAGAACAGATCTCCGTATCCGTCCATATACTCCAGCATTTTCTGTCTGTCTGCAGCATTTGTTATGGGCGTTTCCTCAAGCTTCTTTATCACCTCGTCCAGTGTCTTGATCTCGCGCAGCATTTCTTCCGCCCATTTTTCGCCATTAAGCTTCCTGTATTTATCGACCGTATTCTTCTTATCCGCGCGATTGACATAGAGAAGGCTTAAGGTATTGATATCCTCTATCGGCCAGCCGTTTGCGAGCATAGCTCTCTTTCCCTGCATATCCTGCCAGTCTTCGTATGTACCTCTCGGGAAATATTGAGATGCTTCAAACGCTGAATTATTAAAATACTTGGGATGTTCGCTGTCATCCTCCATCTTCTCACAGTATTGTGCTTCGGGAGTCCCCGGTATCTTACTCTTTAAGGCAAGATCGTCTACTCTGCGAAGCTGTTTTTCCAGCTCATCCATTTCGGAAAGCATCATGGTCCTCAGCAGTCTGTCCTGAGTCTTAGTAAGCGTGCCTTCCTTTCTCATGCGGTCATGCTCTGACATTACCAGGGTAGATCTTCTGGCAGCAAACATAGCCTGAGGCAGTCTGAAGGAAGGATTCCCGGAAGGGTATCCCATACATGCCAGCAGCATGTCATTGCTGTACTCGGGTGCCCCGGCATCAATATTATCCAGACCCGGAGCGGACAGGCCCGCAAGCTGTCCGAGTGTGTTCATATACAGGTTATTACCGAATTCCATATCGAGCCAGGTGAAGCCGTCTTCCGCCGTTCTCAGATGATCGGTATGAAGCCTTATATATTCTGCATATACGGGATTGGTCTTTTCCCACTTATCAGCGATCTCATTAAGTTTATTCTTTGTTGCTGTAAAGAATTCCTTAACTGCGGCAAGATTTTTCTTACCCTCCGCATTAAGACTTCCGTCTTCCTGAGTACCTCTGAGGAAATTATGCTGTACGGTTTTTTCCTTAGCGTACATGGTCGACCAGAACTTCATGAACTCAATACCGCCAATGGGTGAATCATACCCGGCGATATCATAATAGAGATTTTCATAAAGCCCTGTTGATTCGGTGCCATGGCGCTGATCTTTCATCGCTTCTTTTGCCGTTTCATTCGGTATCAGATTCTTATAATCGACAGAGGGATCGAAGGACGTAATAGCCACGAATGAACAGGTCATTTTGAACAATGCGGCATAATATTTTGCTCCCTCATTATCCGGGAATGGCGCCCGGATATAATTACGCTCGGTACCCAGATCAGACATAGTCACTTTTGCATCAAGAGCAATGGGCTTATCCTCGACCTGATTGCCGTTCTTATCCATCATATAAGGTACAAAGCTTACTTTCTTTGAAGGATCCGCCATGGCGGTCATTATCGCTGCTTTGATAATGGTATCAAGCTCCTTTGCATCAGCATTCTGGGCTATGGCAGGATAGCCGTTAGCCGCAAGATACTCCAAGGGCTTCTTTCCGTCTATGCGGAAACGGTCCGTTAACTTCTCACCCTTTCTTATGCAGTAATCATACTGTTTTCCAGATCTGCTCCTGCCGGTCAGATGGCCCAGCACACGGTCATAGGTCTTAAGTGTCTCCTTTTTCTGTGCATCGGTAAGCGCATTAAGATCAGGCCATGTCTGGGGCACAGCCGTAAGTATTCCGCGCTGGTCTTTGGTCTGACGAGGCATCTGTATGTAACTCATATCGAATATGGGACTTGTATCAACTATTCCTATCGCATCCCGGTGGTATACAGCTTCCTGGATTGCTTCATTTGCGCGGTTTTCCTTAAGCTTGGCATCGAGTATATCCAGATAAGGCTTTTTAAAGGGTGAATTTGCCTTTCCTTCAAGATAGGCTATCAGCTCCTCATCCTTAGGTATGTCCTTATCGGGAAGCGCCTGCTTTGGATCCAGCAGGAAACCTGCCATAGCTATCGTATCTATGGTTGCTCCCGGCTGTAAGGCTCCCGGTATTACCATGCGCGCATCCAGTTCCTGCAGACAGTGCCTTGCCAGCGCTCTCTGCTGCAGGCTGTATATTTTATCGGAAGTGACGACCATAGCAAGCATCTTCATTCCCTGCAGTATATCCTGGGGATCCCTGAGTCTGGCATTTTCAACCATGCCTCCGAACTCATCAAGATAAGCCTCCCTTAAACGGTTGCGTCTGTTTATTTCACCGCTGGGATCAAACTGGGTGAACATTTCCGTATTCTGTATATAATCCTGGGCGAAAACGGTCTTAAGGAAGAGTTTTGATCCGCCCCTGGCCAGCTTCTCTATATCCTCCGGGCCGTTAAAATCTATTCCCTCGTAATCGGAGAGTTTGATCTTCTGCAGCGCGCTCTTATGGATCGAAGCATAGTAACGGACATTTGCTTCAGCCGTGGCCTCATCAACATCCGGTCCGAAAGGATGCTGTTCCAGATCGCTCATATACGCATCCGCAAGCTGTCTCCTTGCTTCCATGGGCAGACGGTTAAGCTCCAGCACATCATCAAAGTTATTGAAAGTCAGAGTGTGCTCAGTCTTAACGGTCTTTACCGCTCCCTTTTCATCCCTTACGGGATTGCCGTAAGCATCAAGCTCCGGCTCTGTCAGAGTATAGGTGCAGGATCCCTTGCCCAGATAGTAGGTCCTCATATCATCCATCATTCTGGCAGGAGCGTCTTTCTTCAGCATGCCCGGAGTCTTTGTGGTATTGATCTGTTCCAAACGGTCCAGGACTTCCGGGGTATCAAAATATCCCGGCGCCTGGGTACGGAGAAGCTTGGCATCCCATGCCTTCTCGCTGTTTGCCTCAGCTTCCTGCAGCGTAGGAACACTGCCTGTCTTATAAAAGTCTTCATCATGCTCAAAGAGATCCAGCAGAGCTTCCGAAAGTTCCTGTTCTTCAAGCTGCGCCTCAAAGGCATTCCGGTTCTGTACATATTCGGCGGAGTATTCGCCGGTGTTAAAGAATACCTCGGGTATGTCGCGCTCGATCTGACCTGCTTTTTCATAAAAAGCTGTCAGCTGGTCGAGATTCTTAAATGACGCAGCAGTCGGCGTATGGCTCATCGCCTTTTTCATCTCTGCCTTAAGGGTATAGAGCTGTCCCTTGTCAGGCTGGCCCGCATTTGCAGCTGTCTCATTGTAAAGCCCCGTGCCATGAGCATGGATATTATTAAGGGCATCCAGCCTGTCTCCCGCGCTCATTATGACGTGGGACTCTACATGACGGCAGATATCATCCATGGTGTTATAAGCCTTTTCAAGATCACGGTATTCCCTGCTCTCCTGAGGCTTATCTGCCATGGCATCCTTAAGCAGCTGACGCTTCACATAGAAAGATGAAATAAGATCCATATCCTCCACAGGCCAGCCCATGGTAATGGCCATTTTTCTTCCTGCCAGATCCGCGAGTATCATCTTCGATCCCGGAGTGCCGTTCACAAAATTCTTCACGGCATCGGGGGATGTAAATACTTTTGAAAGTTCCTCTTCCCTGTTAAGCTCTGCGGCGTTCAGCCTCATTTCTTTTATCTTATTTTCCAGCTGCTCTATGGATGTCAGAAGATCCATCTTGGTATTAAAGTCATTCGGATCTGCTTTCCCCTGCGCGCTGAACTTAAGCGCAGTTCTCATGCGTTCGTTCAGATCCCGGGCAGCATTTACGGCATCCATCAGGGGGAAGGGCGCACCCACTCCCGCTTCATTCGCCAGGGTGCCGAAGACAGTATCCGCTCCCTTGTTCAGATCAAGAGAATCCAGCATATCCTCAAGCAGCTCACAGTCAGCGTTTACATACAGCCTGCCTTTTTCCTGCTTCTTGATATCGGCGAGCCTGAGATTCTGTACATTCGTATACTTAAGCATCTCAGCATCGCGCTTTGCGCTCGGCAGATCCTCATCGACCGTAACCGGTTTGATATTCTGAAGCTGCTCACGTATCTTCACGGCTTTTGCAGTCTCTGCCTGAATATACTTCTCATCGCTTATGGGTTTGGTATGCTCTTCGGGATCCATCTGATAGAAGGGCTGTGCATAAGCTTCGTATATAACCTCCGCATCAGCTGCAGGGGGCGCGGGAGGAAGCAGGGCTTTTAATTCTTCCTGCTTCTCAGCCGAATAGAACAATGCCGGATCCACTGTGGCCTTCATTGCCTCATTCACCTGGGTCTTAAGTAATGCAAGCTGACCCTTGTCGGCAAGCCCCGCTGTTGCTACCGTATCGTTATACAAAGCGTTACCGTAGGAGTTGATGAACTTAAATACATCTGTTCTCTCCTGCGCATTGGTGATGGGATGTTCATCTATATGTTTGCATATCTCATTTACCGCGCGGAAAGCGCGCTCATATTTAAGTCTGTCCGTCGAACCCGGCACCTTGCTTTCTGCCGCAGTCTTTAAAAGCTCACGCTTAACATAGAAGGAAGCTATCAGATCCGCATCCCGTACGGGCCAGCCGTTAGCAAGCGCATTTTTCTTTGCGCTCAGCTCAGTAAGCAGCGTCTTTGATCCGGGACAACCGTTAATGAAACGGTCTACTTCCTTAGGATCGCTGAATATTCCTTCTACCGTTCCTCTTGTATTACCCTTAGCTATATTGCTCCGCAGCGATCTTATCTGCGTCTCCAGCAGATTCATCTTCTCAATGAGAATCTTACGGTTATTCTCTTCAGTCGCTCTTAACTCATCCGCAGGCTGAGTTCTCATGGTATTCTCTATGTTCTGTATCTCGTTGGCAGTCTTTGCCGCATCGATAAGAGGGAAATCCTTAAGTCCTTTAAATACTTCCGAAGGAGTGTGCTTAGCTCCCGCTGCAAGATCAAGCTTATCCGTCAGGGCATTAAGCAAACTAACGGCATAATTTCCCGCATTGCCGCCAAGCCCAAGCAACGCTTTCGTTCTTTCTGACTGATATCTTACAAAGGCAGCTTCCTGAGCACGTCCCTGCTTTTCAAGGCCTACAGCAAGGGCCCCGGCATCTGCTGTGAACCTGTCACTGTACCCCTTCTTTGCATATTCTTCCGGTTCCAGACCGTCTATGATAAAATCACTGCCCAGTTCCCTCACCCTGTCAAGCTGCGCATCAAGATAATCCGGCCCGAAGGATCTGAACACTCCGGGCATGAAAGCATTAAGCTGGGCGGTGCCTCTCTTTATGGCATCATAATTAGCCTCTGCCTGCTGCGTTTCAGTAAGAGGCTGTACCGAAGACATATTCTCCATATGAGGCTTTGCCTTGGGCAGTATCCTGGGAGCCTGTTCCACTATGCTTAAGCTCTTATCATATTCAAGAGCCACAAATGATAATTCTGCGCCGGCATCAGCCATAGCTTCCAGCAGCAGCGCTTCCATTGCGGTCTCTTTGTCTTTTCCTTCAAGACCCGGATATTTATCACGGACTATCTGTGATATCTTCCTTCCGTTTATCCTGTAACGGTCCATCGGATCTTCTTTCAGCATTACAGCCAGATCGGCCTGGAAAGTATAACTGCTTATCATGGGTCCCAGCAGCTGCTGGAAACAGGTATGTATGTCTTTCTTCTGCTTATCACTGAAGCCTTTGATATCCTCGGCCGAAAGATCTTTCTGCTCTGTTTCCCTTAAGCTTATGAAGTCCAGATTATAAACTCTGGCAAAATCGATCTCCGGTTTGGTGTAGGAGCCGAACATTTTTTTGACTTCAGTGTTGGCTTCACTTGCCATCCACTCATTAACGTATTTATCCACATTATTATTTAAATATTCTTCGCTGAAAGGTGAAGGTCCCTTTCCTTCCAGATAAGCCTTCATTGCGGCATAGGAAGGCGCACCCTCCTTTAAAAACCTTTTTTCATCTTCACCGTCCCTGAGTGCCAGACTGACGCTGCGCAGATAATCCCAAAGTCCCGGATCCACATCTTCGAGTTTTTTATCTTTGATACTCTTATGGATGTTTTCAAGATAAGCAAGCGCCAGAGCCTGCACATGCACCGGCTGTTTCGGATTGGTCACTATGGCGGCCAGATCCTGCAGCTGGTTGATCACCTGCAGCTGTCCCTGCATCCTTGCATACTCTGCTCTTCCGCCGAAGGCATCAAGATAAGCCGCTTCACCCTTGCGGTTCATAACGGATACGGACATGATATTTGTGATATCCTGGGTATAATCCATGACAAAATGAGCCATCAGACCAAGCTCACTCTGCTGGGTTGCCAGGGCTTTCAGATCATCAATGTTTCTCGGATCAAAGGCAGGCAGAGGTTTTGAGAGAATGTTCTTTATTGCCTTCGCATCGATATCACCGTACCAGGCCGCGCTGTCTTCCACCACCGACTGCGGCAGTCCGTTATCTTTTACCGGATGCGCTGCATATGCTCTGTAGAATTCCGTTGCAAGTGCCTTTCTCTCTTCATCGCTTCCCTTCTCAAGCTCCACAGCCTCTGCGAAGCTGAGTCCCTTCTCAGCCATAAAGTATCTGATCATGTCGCTGTATGCGCTCAGGGGCCTGGTCAGTTCACCGCTGGCAGCGGTTGCCGCTTTGCGCTCCTGCTCCAGCTCATCATAGAACCATCTGTCCTTCATTCCGTTCAAATTAAACAGTCTGTTCTCTCTCTCCTGTGCCTCCTCATCTGCAGCCTGCGGTGCCTGTGCCGGCTGCTGATGAACGTTATTAGCCGCAGCCTGCCTCTCTGCGTCAAACTGCTCTATCATCTGGCCTAAGGCGTCACTGCCCATCAGATCTTTCTCTTCCTGAGGAAGCTTCCTTTCAAGGATACGGTCAAAGGTATACATTCCCATTTCAAAACCGTCTCCGTTTTTACTGATGAATTTCCTGTCATAGCCTTCTCTGACCAGGCCTCTCATTTCGGTCAGCAGCGCCTTGCGTTCTTCCTCTGTCCTTACGACAGTAGTTTCTATCTTATTCCAGGTTTTTTCCAGCCGGTTCAGGTAGTCACGTTCACCCTCTTTAAACACAGGTTTTTCCAGGGGTTCTCCGGTGCTTCTGTTATAATATGCTTCCGAATAGATTCCCTCTCTTACTATTTTAAAGTGCGAAAGAGCATTAAGATCCTCTATAGCCCAGCCGTTACGCAGTCCCGTAACCCTCGCCTCCGTATCGGCGCGCATCCGACCGAGTCCTCTTAAACCGTGACGTGTGAGTGTCTCAACATAATTGGACATATGTTTATTGATCTCTGCAGCTTCGGGTGAATGAGGCTTAACAGTATCCATCTTTTCATATGCATCCAGCATCTTCTGTTCATGGGCCAGTATGGCCTTACGAAGTTCCAGGTCCTGTTCTAAAGTCAGGGTACCGTTATCCAGCGCGTCAAAATATTCAATATGCCGCTGTATGGCTTTATCGTTCTCAACCATGGCCCTGCTGATGGGATATTTCTCGTCGAGTATGCGTATATCTTCCCTTGTCTTATCGTTAAATGCTACGGGCACAGATGTCTTGAAATTGTATGCCAGAAATCTGGAATTCAGCCTCATATCCAGCTTATTGATCGTCCAGCCTTTGATTGCATTCTCAGCCTGATTGATCCCACCTGCATAAATAACATCCCTCAGAGCGTCATCACCGGGCTGAAGGAAGTCATCAACCTTCTGTTTGAGCTTTTTTACATAGTCGGCATATCTTTTTTTATATTCCTTCGTATCAAAACCTTCATGAAATACATAGACCTTATGGGCAGTTGAATCAAGACATGGCCTTGCCGGGCTCTCCTCACTGGTCTGATCAAAGACCTGCTTTCTTCTCACGAACGATCCGGGTTCTCCATAAAGATATTCCATATCCTCGGATACCATCTCCTCCGCTCCGACGCTCCCTCCGACAAAAGACTGCAATTCCTCCACATCCAGGCCGAGGCTTTCATCCATCCTCTTCTGGCTTTCCTTATCGAATTTGTTGTTTTCAAGTTTAAAACGCATATCCTTTTCCTCCTACCGGGAAATACTTTAAGCTTTCATCTTTATTATACTGACAGAGTGTAGCAAAAGCGAAACAAACTGCTCCGGCTAAAAAAACTTCTCGTATTCCGCCTCCGGCACCGGCTTGCTGTAGTAATAGCCCTGTATCACTTCGCAGCCAAGCTCCCGCAGTCTGTCTACCTGTGCCTTACTCTCGGCGCCTTCTGCCAGAGTCACAAAGCCCAGCTCTTTAGCCAGAGTGATTATGTGCCTGATCACCGTGATGTCTTCTTCTCTCTCATCCGCCGTAGATACCGGATCCACAAAGCTTTTATCGATCTTCAGTGTATCGATGGGCATACGGGTGAGCAGGGACAGCGACGAATAGCCGGTTCCGAAATCATCCATTGAGATCTTAAATCCCTCATCCCTTAGTTGTCTTAAGACACCGAGCATATGATCGGTATTATCATAGGTCGCGCTCTCCGTCAGTTCGAAATCAATAAGTTCATGGGGAATGTTACTCTCATCCACTATCTGCACCAGATGTTCTATCAGATCCTCTTCATAGAGACGCTCCCTGGACAGGTTCACCGATACCGGATACAGCGGCTTTCCTTCCTCTTTCCAGCGTGCCAGCGCCCGGCATACTTTTCTCAGCACCACGTCATCGATCTCACCGATGGAACCGTCCCTCTCAAAAAACGGAATGAATTTTGAAGGCGGCAGGAATTCCCGTTTCTTATAATTCCAGCGTATCAGAGCCTCCGCCCCCTTCACCTTTTCTGTCTGTATATCAAACTTCGGCTGGTAATATACCACAAACTCATCTTCCTTGATGGCAGTCTCCACATAACCCTTTATATAATTGCCCCAGGAAATATCACCATGCATCCGGTCAGTATATACCGTGACCTGAGTCCGCGCCCGGCCGGTTCCCAGGGCCTGGGCCATCTTGCCGGCGTCGGCCACACGGTTTCCCGACAGCATGGAACGCTGCATGGGTACCACACCGCAGCGGTAATAGATCCTGTAATTCTCATCCTCTTCCAGCCTGGACAGGCCTTCAAAAAAGTTCTCCAGCGTCCGGATCATCTCATCATCTGGCATGTCCTTTATGATCATTGCAAAATTGTCATTATGGCATCTGGCGCTGGCATAGACGAAATCCGCGCGGTTCATGGCATCGACCACATTGCACAGCACCTTGTTGGCCGCGATATGACCGAAGGTTTCATTGATCACACGGAACTGCTTGATATCAAAATGCGCAAAGGCATAATCCCTGATCCCTGCATTCATAGGCATTTCCAGGAAGCCCACCAGATGATTCCAGGTATAATGCCCGGTGATGAAATCCACATATGCAGCATTGTATAAGAACTTTTTGTCAAAATGCTCCACATCATCGTTGATGATATAACTGGCTCTGTCGCTGTACACCTTTGCTTCATAGAGGATGCGGATCTTTTTATAACTGGTAAATACCGAGATCAGAGAAGGCTCATCCGTGATGTTCAGATCAGTATAAACTCTGTGGGCATCATCATCCTGAGCGATCTTGGCAAAGAGCTCACTGATAAAGGCCCGGTCCGCTTTGATCTCCTCATCGAGCTCAACAGAATAGAAAAAAGCTTCCTCCAGGATGATCGAAGACAGATCGGAGGGATAAACGACCCTCTCATCTTCCGGCCTGAATTCGATCCCTATCACTTCTTTTTCCAGGGCCTTAACAAAAAAAATACCGGGAAGATCATAAGTACCAAACACCGCCTGATGCGCCGCGATCTTCTCCGGTATCACGCCCTGATAGAAGGCATCGATCTCACCCTTTGATGCTTCCTGATAATACAGTATACGTTTCGGTTTATATAGCTGATTCAGCTTGTTGATAAACATCCCCCGCCCCCCTCAATACATTTCACGCAGGATCATTTAAGAATAGTAATGTCTTTTCCAAACCATTTTTCCGAGATTTTTTTAACTGTCCCATCAGCGGTCATCTCATCAATGATCTCCTGTACTTTATCGCGCAACGCATGATCATCTTTCCTGAAACCTATTGCCAGCTCCTCTCTTGAGAAAACGGTAGGCAGAATAAGAAGACGCTCATCGCTCATGGAGCTGTAATAATATGTACTGATCGTATCTATGAAAGCAACATCTACTTTTTTCTGTTCAAGATCCTCCATGAGTTCCTTATTATCGCCATATTTCACGATCGTGATATCCGGCATCAGCGCGGAATCCCTGAGCTCATCCTCAGTCGTCGATCCCGACTGCACTCCTACTGTTTTGCCCTTTATTCCCTGCACGTCTTCTATACCGCTGTCACTCATTACCACAAATACAAGCTCGCTTCTTAAGTATGATCTTGACAGATACATTGACGCGGCGCGTTCGGGTGAAACGGACATTCCGTTCCATATACAGTCTATATTTCCTCCGTTCAGCTCATCTTCCTTTTGGTCCCATTCTATAGGCTGTGTTACAAGAGTGATCCCAAGTCTGTTGCATACTTCCTGCGCCATATCAATGTCAAAACCCACGATCTCTCCCGACTCATCCCTATATCCCATCGGCGGATAATTCTCGTCAAGGCCAAGGACCAGCTGTCCGGCATCAAGGACCTTCTGAAGCGAGCGGTCTTCATTGCCTTTATTCACGCCTGAGCATCCGACGGCACAAAGCATCAATAAAACCAGAGCTATATAAACCGTTCTTCTCATACCCTCCTCCTTCTGTCATGTTTTTGGTAATACTCCTGTTTTGCCTCATACATCTTTTTATCAGCGTTTTTGCCCAGCTCCTCGATCGTCATATCGGGAAACTCACTGTGTGAGGCATATCCGGCGGAAACAGACAGCGTTTCAACGGTATCTCCCCTCCATCTGTCCGTCTCTGAATTCAGCTTTTCCTTAATCTCCGCGAGGGTCTCTTTATCTGCATGTATAAGCGCAACAAACTCATCGCCTCCGGTCCGGTATAAACGTCCATAAGGTCCAAAGACTTTCTTCATGCACGATGCAGCACCGGAAAGCAGTTCGTCTCCGGCTGTGTGTCCGAGGGTGTCATTGACCCGTTTCAAGCCGTTTACGTCAGCTGCTATATAAATAAAATCATCATCCGGGCTTGTCGATGACAGTTCCAGTATCCTGTCTTCATAAGCCCGCCTGTTGTAACAGCCTGTCAGTACATCCGTAATTGACAGCTGCTGTAAAAGAACATTGCTCTCCCGAAGACGGATTATCATATGTGTTAACACACCCACAAAACAGGAAAGGAGCAGAATGATCAGCATCGATATGATAACATTCCCTGCAGAAAACCAGCCTTTACTCGGCTTTACTTCAAGCTGCCAGGTCAGATTACGGACATTGAATATCGTTTTCACCGCATCATTTCCGAGACCGGTATCTCCATACATGAACTGTGCGTTTCCATCCGCATCTATATACGACAGTGAATAATCCACACCCATGCCATGCAGTTTATCCAGTCCGAGCACTTCTATCAGATTTTCAAAATCTATCGTAACCGTTACCAGCCCCCAAAGAGTCTGAGTATCACCATTCCGAAGCAGCACCGCAGCCCTGCCGCCCATACCGATACCGCCCTGTATCAGTTCAAAGGGGTTTGTCAGTATGGTGCTTCCTTTTTCATACGCCTCTTTTGCCTCAAGATTGCCTTCACGGCTGGTATCAAGGAAATCAAAACCGATAAGCTGCGCATTTCCTTCAAGGGGATAAACATCGGATACGACTCCGTCAGGCGCGATAGCAAAATTCTTGGGTGAAACCCCGGTCTCATCCTGTATGGAAGTATAGATATCTTCAGCCACATGATCAAACCAGGCTGTATCCCCGTTACTTTCCTTTATCAGAGTTTTCAGCGTATTCGTACGCGACATTACACAGTCGACCGTGGTAACGATATGATCAGCCTGATTCTTGGCGATATAAGCGTATCTTTCTTTATCCGCAGACAGATCATGCCGGAGAATGAAACAGTAAAGTACCACAAGCAGGAAAAAACTGATGATCGCCGTAAGAACGACTTCTTTTTTTATACTACTATTCAACATCTTGCCAAAACCCATCCTGTTATTATTGTCCACCTTAAATTATAGTATATTGGGGGACTAAAATACAAGTTTTTCCTCTATCAATTCCCGATCTGCCGGTCTCCTGTTTGAACTCAAATTATACCATATTTATCCCAAATCCTCCTCTTGACTAATCAGAACATATGTTCGATAATGTATGCATGGAAAATCTCAGAAATGTTGATGTGATCTGCCAGCATTGCGCAGACGGGACGATCATCCCGCTGCGGGTACGTCTGACAGACGAGGATGGCTTAAAACAAGCCTTCACAATAAAAGGATATAAAGATATGTCACATCAGGGCACCAGGACGATGCCCGACGGTGTTTATGTTACGGATAAAACACTGGTCTTTCAATGCAAGATCTATGTGCTCAACCGTGAGCGTATCATCATGCTCTATTATGATCCCTCGGGTACAGTATGGAAGATGACCGACTGAGCAGGGGATGATCAGGCTTCCTTTCTTTTTTAGGATTCGATATATGTATATTGTCTTGCTATCCTCTGCTCCGGTCTCAGATCAAAGGTATAGAGAACTATAAGAAATATCCACTCCAGCGGCTTCATCATAAAATATATAAGATCTGCCCTGATGGGTGTAGTGATCTTTCGCGATAAAGGATAGCCGTATTTATCATATGCCCCTCTGATCTTTTTGTGAAAGCGCGGCAGCCTCTCCTGTATCAGTTCTTCAAAGGCATTTGCAATACATAACTGGCGATTGACAACTATGGTTTCGTTTCTCCTTGTCCCCAGCCTTAAGGGCTTTACCACTTTCTTATGTCCTCCTGCAGCCACAGTGCAGAGATAATGCCCGTCATATTCCAGCGGCGGTGGCGGGATCTGTTTGGAAAAGGTCCAATCCGCAGTTTCCGTAAATGCCTTGATGGGCGCGTCCAGCCCCTGTCCCAAGAGCACAAAGACAAGCTCGATAATGGCGATCACAAAGAACAGGACAACAAAGATCAGGATCGAATACTTCGACAGGCTGTCTATTATATTGTAGATCCGGCTAAGGTTTTTATGATCTCCGTTCGATGATAACCTGTCCCTGAACAGCTCCGCCTCTTCCTTCATATGTCTGTGGATCGCTCTCGCCGACAATAGCAGGATATTGGCATGATACACATACAGAAGGCAATCCATACCATCCACATTTTTGCTGATCTGAAGCGCATATGCGATCTGTAAGATATTCATAAGTATCAGAAGGCTGATAGAGACTGCGGATATCAATGGCGGCAATCTGTCTGCTCTCACATACAGCAGAACAAAATATCCGATAAATCCTAAAAAGACTATCAAGCCGATCATCCCGTATTCCGACGAAATGCTGTAATGATACTGCATTACATTTACCTGCTCATACCAATCACCTGCTTCTTCATAGTTCAGGGTATATAAAGCCGCATAAAAAATCCCTCCGATAAAAACGGTCAGGCTTGATATAAGTTTCTCCAGCTTCGGTTTCTTCGCTATACAATTATATATGTTCCATATGGTCAAGGTTCCCGGAATTGCAAAATCTACAATTCCAAAGATAAGCCACCCCATAATATTACCTGCATACATTGACCGCATTTTATATATCTCCTTTTTCTTCAGTTATTTTAACACCACGGGCGCAAAAAGCAAAAATACCTCCTTATCGGCTTTTATAAGCTATACGTATCAGGAGACTATACGTCATTTCCAAGCAGCCTTTTCAAAATCTGTTCTCTGTTATTGATAAACATCTCCGTTACCTGGTAGCTTTCCGTTTCCTCGTAGCTGCAGGCATGTATCTCACCATCGTCAAAGCTTAATATCTCCGCATCAGGCATTCCCAAGAGTATCGGTGAATGCGTCACAATGATAAACTGCGATCCCTCCCCGGCACATCCGAAAATTTCCAGCAGCAAAGTCAGCTGTCTTTGCGGGGACAGCGCAGCTTCCGGCTCATCCAGAAGATATATGCCATTCCCCTTGAAATTGTTCTGCGCCATAGCAAGAAAACTCTCACCATGTGATTTCTCGTGAAAATGCTGCGGAACGCCGCCGGGGCCTCTGCTGTATTCATCCTCGGCAGTAGCCACATTATAGAAGCTCTCTGCGCGAAGAAAATATCCCCATCCGGGCTTGTTATATCCTCTGATAAGACGCATGGCATTATACAGTTCCGAATGAGAATCATATGTGGAAAAACTATAGTTCTTTGTTCCGCCTTCCGGATTGAAGCCATCAGCAACAGCGATTGCTTCAAGCATCGTAGATTTTCCGCTTCCGTTTTCTCCGACAAAAAAGGTAACAGGTTTATGAAAAGAAAGCGTATTTACATTTGAAACAGCCGGAATGCTCCTCAGATAACTTCCTCTGCTGATCTTATCCCAGTCTATAGTTATGCCTTTTATATACAACTCCATGCTACGTTTTTCCCTGTACATTTTATCTACTCCCCTGCCAAAATCATACTGTTCTCCTCTTATTCCCCTGCCAGTATGAACTGCGCCGTCAGAGGATATGCGGGATCATTGACGCTCGGATTGTTTCTGTTGCTGTCTGTCAGAATCTTGGTGATCCGGTAGGTTCCGGGAGACAGCGTCCCATACAGCCACTCCCAGTCGATCTGCTGCTCAGCCTTTCCCTCCGGCTGAAGTGTATATGCTATATCATTAAATCCCCAGTTTTCAATGATCGCCGGCACATCCTCCCAGTCGCTGCCATTCTGCGCCTGCAGATAATAGCCATCTCCGTAGATCAGCTCCCCGCAGTCACGCTTGTCATACTGCTCAAAGTGCACCGTAAGTCCTGTCGGGGTCACATTTGTCACACGCATCTGTACTGCTATATTGTCGTCATAAGACTCTTCTATGCTCTGGCCTACACCGCCCTCTCTCTTTCCTTCGTCAAAAACCGCCGTATCCAGTATTTCAAGAGCCTCGTCCCACATCTCATCCGTCCATGAATAACAATCGGTGTGCTGCGCCACCAGATCCGGATTATCATCCTTCATGACTATATAATCCCAATGTGCATGGTCATCATATGTGCCTACACAGGCGGCATTCCCTGCAAGCGTGATCCATTCGGTTTCAAGCCCGGTTCCGCATACTCCAAAACCGTCTATACAGAACAGCTCGATCTGACCTTCAGCCACATCCGCAGGTCTCAGGATCAGCCCGTACAAACCATACATCAGTTTATCATCGTCAACCTTAGCTGCTTCAAACGTCCAATCTGCCGGAATAGCGGCTGAAATTTCCCCATACGGACCACCTACAGCCGCTGTAGTCAGCTCCCGGTCAGTCTCTTTCGGCTCGTTTTCTGTCAAATCAACAGCCTCCGGAGCCTGAACACTCACATCGCTTATCTTCACCGGATCTGTCCCTGCCTGCCGGCTTATCAGACCATTCGCGCTTCCTCTTATTCCTGCCGTTACAAGATATAAACACAGCGCCACGATACAGACAATGATCGGGATCGCCCTTTTCTTTCCCTTCATAATAAAACATGCCTCCCCTGCCCGCTTTTACATATGATACGGATTAACTTACCACATCACAGAACAGTTTGAAATCTATCGCAACATCTCCGTAGATAAAGCGGTAATCGCCTGAGTATTCCGGTTCCTGGTGTATACGATAACGCAGTGTCAGGAATCTTCCCATTATCTTCTGTCCAGGCGCGATAGTGAAGCAGTCATCTTCATTTGCCAGCTTTATTTCCGTTCCGTCTGCCTCATCCTTAAGATATATGAGCTGCATATCCCTTACATGGCCTTCTTCAGTGATCATATCATTGTCGTCATCCATATCCGTATATTCGCCGTCTATCTTTCGCTGCAGACGATATTCGCCGCCTATGATCTTATTTTCACTTCCGCTGTTTGTCATATATACCGTGATATATTTTCCGTAACGGGTCAGCCTGTAATGTACCTCATCCGCTTCTGCCGCATAAACCTCTTCCCCCTGATCATCAAGGTGCAGCCAGAAACTGGTGGGCACGCCGCCACCGCCATCGTAATCATAAATTCCCGGATCAGCAGAGCTATCCTCACCCCCGCATCCTGCCGTGAATAAAAACACAAATATCAGAAACAAACAAAGGTAGTTTCTCTTAAACTTATATGCCACATCTTTCATCCTATTATTCCTCATACACAAACGGATCGGCACTAAAGCCGGGATCCACATCCTTCAGAAACGGTTCCGGGATGTTCAGACCCTCAATGATCTCATCATCATACTCCGCAAAGAATTCTCCATCCTTGTATGCTTCGTTCTTATCCCGGTACGCGCAGAAGAGATAACTGCTGCCGGCGTAATGATAAATCAGCACATGGTCATACATACTGATATTCGTTTCCCCGGCATCCCGCAGTTCCAACTCTGCTGCCACTTCATCGTATGTTAGGGGGACACAGGATTTCACATCTTTCAGGAAATAATCATGCAGATATCCGGCTATACCGCCATCAACGATATCCACATCAGCCACTACTCTGGCACAGGTTCCCTCTTCCAATTCCGGATAATCTGTTCCGGAAGTATATACGTCATGCAGTCTCAGATACTGACCATCTCTGCGGATATCAAAGTATTCGTCTTTGATCCTGATAATGATAAACTCGAGATCCTTTGCCTGTGAAGTGCTCATAGCATCTTCTATATCCATATTGACTTCCCGTAGCTTACCTGAGGTTTCAGGCTCTTCCACGGTCTCAGCCTCCCTTTCCGGGGTAGCTTCCGGGCGGTTCCCGCATGCTGCCAGCATACACAGCAGCAGTGACAATATGACCGCTTTCTTTCCATATCTTCCCATAGACATAAAAATACCTCCTTATCGGCTTTTATAAGCTATACGTATAAGGAGGCGAGATTTTATGGACAATTTACATAAGCATGCTTCCCGTCAAACTCCCGGTTCAATCTCACATCATCGCTGTCTGCAAAAAACCTGTAATCGGTATCCGTTGCAACGATATCATTGATTTCTGTCATCGCATTTTTGTTCACAACTTACAACATACTCTTGATTATCTGGTGGGAAATATTATCCCCTTCCCTGTGATCGCTTGCCGTCTTTGAGATTGATGTAGAATAACGGTCATCTCCGTAATACTTTACTTTATAATGCGTTCCATCTCCGCTTATTACCATTCCCATGGATTCAAGCTCACGCCTCATGGTACTGCTCATTGTTTTATAGCCCTTAAACATGTCCTTGATCCGCTTGCTCCGTTCAGCAGAATATCCTTTATATCCGTTAGCTGCAATGATATCCTCCAGGATATCCGCTCTGCGTGAGTCACCCGGCACATTTTTCTTAGCTTCTATAAGAATACTCTGGATAATATCCTTTATTTCACCGTCGTAGAGATCTTTTTCATCTCCCATATAGAGAAGCGGCAGGGAAGTAAGTCCGTTCATTTTAGCCCTGAGACCGATATTCTCCGCCTGAAGAGCTTCCGCCAGATTCCTGTATTGATCTGCCTGTTCTTCCAGCGACCTGATTTCCTCGTCAAATGAGGCGATCAGTTCATTTGCAAGGATCTTAGCTTCCTCTCCCTGCTCAAGTGCCGTCTGACGTTCCTCTTCCATACGTATACGTTCATCACGGGCCTGCTGTATCCTCTCCTGCAATACAGCCTGTCTCACTCCATTCCAGGTATACTTCTCATCAACTTTCTGGATCTTTGCATAAGAGATCACATGATTGACCACATGTTCAAGCAACAGCTGCGGTCGCTTTTCATATCTGTCATTCTTAAAAGTCTTATGCCTTTTTACAGAAGAAAGATAGTATATTCCTATAACTCCGCCGGTCTCCACCTTGGGATTACATTCTTCACTGAATAACTTGTCACATTTTTTTGAATCTGCAAGCAGGACGTGGGCCGCACCTTTCAGACGTGAAGCAAGCCAGTCAACATCTACCGCCGGTTCCCCTGATCTCTTTCTTGATACGTAGACAACCGGGAGACGATACTCTTTTTTACCTTTGAATACTCCTGATAGCCATCCGATATCATTTTCGCCAACTATGACCGGCCTACGTAATACCTCCAGGCCGTAATCATCCTTAAGATATCCCTGTTCTATCAGCATAGTGATAAAATGCGGAGTAGAAAAGCTGGAATCAGTGATCAAAGCTTCATCAGCATAGCTTCTGTCCAGCTGGATGCTGATCTTCTTCTCTCTGAAATTGACCACATAATCAGAGTCCCATATCCTGCCATCCTCCGCCTTCTTTTCATAGCGGACAGCCACTGTCTCTTCGGCTGCATACTCCATGATCTCCATCCAGAGTTCATCTGTACCGAACCTGATATTTCTCTCTCCGTTCCATTGGATGCCATGTATGATATTCTCCGGATGGATACTCCCACTGTTCCAGTCTATTACCAGCTTAATAAACTTCTCCGGTGTAAGTTCATCTGTTATCGATAATACCGTTGAAAAAAGCAGCATCAGAGTCTACCTCCCTCCGTTGTTATTTTCCTTCTCCATACATTTCACTATTCACCCGTAATGATCTCTACAACTTCCCCGATGTACATATCATGCGGTGCCTGTCCTTCATACATTGACTTTGCAATATCCTCAGGCATGTTCGTCACTGACAATTCCTGTCTGAACAGTTTGCGGCACACAAGCGTCACTTCTGCTTCTTTGAAAGAAACCGAATCCCCGGCTTTCACTGCACTTAAGCCTGAATCATTGATCTTATCCATCTCCCTGCCGGATTTGGATCCAAGCATGCCAAGGATCTGCTTATACTCCTCAGGAAAGAAGCTGATAGTAAAATATTCATTTGCATCCATATAATCATGCGTATATCTGGATGTACGAACGTATACCGTAGCAACGGGTTTGCCCCAGATTGTCCCGAGTCCGCCCCAGCTGATCGTCATAGTATTAAAATCCGCTTCTTTTCCTGCAGTCAGCAACGCCCATTTCTTGTCATACTGTGAAAAAATCTCTGTATTGAACTCCATTTTTTGTTCCTCCTTTATGCACTTCCATTTATTATGATCATGTCATATTAC
>JAEEGL015129294.1_pt1 | contig 28012 bp, 28 predicted proteins | sample 9134231 | NCBI WGS metagenome assembly JAEEGL01 (sample SAMN16246548, study PRJNA631951) | gut metagenome | biome: gut microbiome; feature: rumen; material: fiber-attached | host: Bos | place: Iran: Karaj | collected 2018-10
CATACAATCGACGTCGGTTTTTTACTTCATACATAGGGAAGTGAGGTGAAATTATGAAAGGTAATAAGAAAATCTTAGTTGCAGCATTACTATTACTTCTAATTTCAGTAAGTTTTGGTACATATGCAATCTACAGATCTAATGCAACTGCTACAGGTACATTAACACCAGCTAAATGGTCAGTTAAGTTAGATGGAAATGAATTCCAATCAGCTTCATTTACTTTTACTGCTGCTGACTTAGTATGTGATACTAACCCAGCTAAAGCATCTGGTACAATTGCTCCAGGAGCTTTATGTCATATCGATATTCCTGTAGATGCTGATGGTTCACAAGTTGATGTAGTTTTAACTGCAGAAATTGATACAAATGCAAGTACTGTAACAGATGATTGGGAAGTAGGATTAGCTCAATCTCAAATTTCAATTCCATACAGCGCAACTGAAGGTCAAATGGAAAAAACAGTTACAATTAACGTTGAATGGCCAGGAGCTGAAAGCGATACTACTGCTAAAGACACAGCAGATAAATCTTTAGGAGCTTCACCAGCTGCTAAAACTATCGTTGTTAACTTAACTGCTAAACAAACATTAAGCTAGAAAAAATAATATTTTTATTATTTTTTCTTTTAAGGACTATTTATTAAGTAGTTCTTAAAAGAGGAAATAATGGAGGAAAGGATAACTATGAAAGACAAGGATAAAGACAACAGTAGTAAAAAAACTCGTGATAGAATAATCATCATAATAATCATTATTATCATAATTCTTCTATTATTACATAGTTGTTGCCCAGGAAGAAAACATGGAGGTAAAGGTACTACAACAACAACTAAAACAGCTCAAATAATTGATATTACTACTAATGATAGAACAAAGAGAACAACTACTGAATCAAGTACTACTGAGACTATATCTCCTGATACAGATGATACTACTAGTACTACAACAGAAGATATTTTGGATACAACAGTTACAACAGTTACTACTAGCAAGAAAAAGACTAAAAAGACAACAAAGAAAACAACTAAAAAGACTACTACTAAGTCAACAACTAAATCTACTAGTAAGACAACAAGCGAGACAACAACTGTTAAGCTAGATGTATATGATGAAACTCATAATTCAACAACATGGAATGGTTCAGCTGACTTAGATATATTTAATGCAACATCTACTAGTTATGCTGGTACAGTTGCTCCTGAGTCATATGGTTCATATCAATTTATTATAAGAAATCAAACTAGTTATAATTTTAAATATAGTGTTACATTCGTTGAAACAAATCCAATGAATATGAACATTATGTATAAATTAAAGAAGAATGGAACATATATAGTTGATCATTATGTATATTATGATGAACTAGATTTAAATAATATACTAATTAATAAGAATAAATTAGATACATATGATCTTGAATGGAAATGGGTAAGTGCTGATAACGATGCTGAAGTTGGAAAAGCTGGTATCGATTATAAATTAAAAATTGATATAAAGGCAGAAAGTGTAGAATGATAAAGATTATTAAAAGTATTATTAATATAGTATTTATTATTATATTAATACTACTAGGAGGATATTTTATACTTAGAGTTACTGGAATTGTAACAACATATCAAGTTAAATCGGGTTCTATGGAATCTAATATTCATGTAGGAGATTATATAGTAGCATTGAAACAATCTTCATATAAAGAAGGAGATGCTATTACGTATAAATATAATGATTATTATGTAACTCATAGAATTATTAAGATAGAAAAAGATAAGATAATTACTAAAGGAGATGCTAATGTTGATGCTGATGAAGAAATTAGCATTGATCAAGTAACTGGAAAAGTAATTGTTAGTGGAGGAATAATAAATATATTATTCAATTATAAATTAATAATAGTAGCCTTTATGCTAGCTTTATACTTATTTAGCTGGTATTTAGATACTATAGAAAGCAAAGAAAAAGAAGAAAAATAAATAAAGGAGATGATATTATGAAAAATAAATTAATAATTGCATGTGCTATTTTAGTAACACTTGCTTTCGTAATACCATTATCCTATGCAATATTAAGATCAGCTGCTAATGCAACTGGTCAAATAACTCCAGCTGAATGGAGTGTTGAATTAATTGATACTGGAGATAATAATCATTTATCAGTTATCTCAGGAGATAATAATTCAAGTGCAAGTTATAGAGTATCAATTACAAGTACTTCTGAAGTTGATGTTATTTATTCAATTGTTGTAGATGATTTACAAGACGGAATAAATGTTACTTTAGATGGAACTAATACTCAACCTTCTGATAATGATAAAGTAATATTTAGTGAAATAGGTACTATTAATTATACAGATCAAAATAAAACTAAAGTTCATACATTAACTTTTACAGCAGATGCTGATTCACAAGCTGTAATTGATAAAGAAGTAAATATTAATGTAATAGCAAGACAAGTACTACCAAATTAAAACAATAAAAATTAAGAGAAAGAGGTGATAATATGAAAAGAGCAATTAAAGCGGGCTTAATAGTTTCGTTCCTTTTCGTATGCGTTCTCTTAATTAAAAGTATAACTGGTACATTTGCTATTTATAGAGATGTATTAAATACTAAGATATATTTAACAGTAGCAGAACCTGGAGATTATACTTTAAGGTTCTATGATGGTAATACTTTAGTTGATACATATGCTAGAACAGCAAATCAAGCAATTGGTGCATTCCCAACTAATCCAACTAAAGCTGGTTATAACTTTACTGGATGGTATACTGATCCAACAGGTGGAACAAAAGTTAAACCAACAGACATTGTTACCGCAAGTGATGATTATTATGCACGTTGGGTAAAAATAGTTTGTATGAAAGAAACAGATTCAACAAAACTACATACTGAAAAATGTACTTCAGGAGCTTCATGTAATACTAAAGCACATTATGCAGTTGGCGCTGATTTAGTTTACGGACAAATATCTCAACAAACTGTTCCAGCTTTAGGCGATGCTTATAATTGTGATGTCAATGCCGATGATGTATTTAAATCAGACACAGAAAGATTCTACTTTATAAGAAAAGGTAGTATCAATGATGAAGAGACAGCATCATTAGTTATGTATTCAAGCATAGATGAAGACGGAATAATGGAAGATGAGGTAGACCCTGTTGGTAAAATTTATCCATATACTAGTGTACCAGATATACTTCCAGTACCTTCTGGTGATCAAACAATTCCTGATGATAGAATTTTTAGCAATCCTGGATTAATTCAATTTGGTTCACATGCTGCAAGATTATTAGATTTGGATGATTTCCATGCTGCTATTGGTGGAACAGGTACAACATATGGCAATGACGGGTCATCATTACCATCATCACCAAATAGTATATTTATATTTGAACATACAAGATTCCAAAGTACTACAAAAGGTCGTTCCGGAATTTGGTTACAAGATATAGAAGGACAAATATATAGAATACAAACAAGTTCTTGGGCTATTAATAACCAATCTAATGCAGACGCTGTAAGACCAGTTATTGAAATACCTTATACGGCTATAGAAGGTTATGTTGAAAAAACTTCATATAATGTTATATATAATACTATGGGTGGTAATACAATCCCTAGTGTTGGAAGATATGAAGGCGAAGAAATTGGCGCATTACCAACTCCAACTAGACAAGGATTTAATTTCTTGGGTTGGTATACTACTGCTGGTTATGTTACACAAGTAACTCCATCTATGATTATTTCAAGTAATACTACTATTTATGCAAAATGGGAAGAACAGGAAGAGGAAATGGAATATGTCTTCTACATACCAGGAACTTGTACTTTTACTTCTACTGGTATTACAAGTGCATCAGATGATTGTGTAAGTATTATTAATCCAACTGGTTCAGATATTAACTATGTTGGTTCAAATAGATATATTGATACTCAAATAGCTTTATATAATTTAGCTAATTTTAATAAAGATTATGAAGTTGGATTTACTATTAATGAATATGCTAGTAGTAGTAATGAAAAACAAGCAACTTTATTTAACTCTAAGATAGATTTAGAAGCAGCTAAATGGCCAGGCATAAACTTTAGAAGACAGGATAACAATTCTAGACAAATGAATATTTCTAGTACGGTTGATATGGATAATCATCAAATTAAGAATATACCTATAACTGATCCATTAACTACTAATGATACTCCTTTTACAGTTGTCTTAAAAAGAGAAGGAAAAGATTATAGCTATAGTATTAATGGTGGAGCTATGACGTTAATTCAAACAGCTTCAGATAATCAGGATTTATTTGATTTACCTGCATGGTTTGGTGCTGCAGCTAGTACGACAAGTAGAACAGTTACAACATCAGGAGCAATGCGTTACTTTACTGGTACATTATCAAATATGTATATTAAATTAGGTGTTGAGGAAGTTGTTCCTCAAACAGTTACTTTTGATGGCGACAGTCCTACAACTATTGAATTTTCTAGTAAGACAGTAAATAAAGGATCTCAAGTAGGACATTTACCAACTGTTACAAAATCAGGATTTGCTTTTGATGGCTGGTATACAGCACCAAATGGTGGTGGTACTAAAGTAACAGAAAGCACAATTATCACTGACGATATTATTTTCTATGCAAATTATAAATCAATATTCTTAGTTACTTTTGATGGACATGATGGAACAGTATCTATTACACCAAATGTTCTTGAAGTAGTAGATGGAGAATCTATTGGAACAACTAATTTACCAACCGCATCCTTAACAGGATATGCTTTTGATGGTTGGTATACTACTGAGAATGGTAATATTAAAGTAACTGGATCAGAAATTATTACAGCAGATGTTACATATCATGCTAGATATCTTCAAGGTTATACAATTACTTTTGTTGATAATGGGGCAGATACTATAGAGTATATAACTAAAGTAGTTCCATTTAATACACCAATAGGATCATTGCCAACAGCAACAAAAGCTAATAATACTTTTGAAGGATGGTATAAAGATTCTGGGTTCAATACTTTAGTTGACCCAACTGAAACACTTTCCGGTGATACTATATTCTATGCTAGATGGAGACCGGCCGATGCAGTTGCAGAAGTAAATAAAACATATTATACAACTCTACAAGCAGCTGCAGATGCAATTACAACAAACGATTTAACGACAATATATGTTTTAGCCGATATTGAAGATAGTAGAAGTGGCAATCAGGCTTGTGTTCTTAATTTATATACTGACGGTTTCATTGGTAAAAATATTATTCTTGATTTACAAGAACATACTATTGAATATAAAGGCGCTGCAAAAGTATACGTTATTAGATCTAAAGCAAATTTAGAAATAAAAAATGGAACAATTAAATCAACTGCTGACGGAGCAGCTGCTGTAGAATCTAACGCTGGAACATTAGTTATAAATAGCGGAAGAATTGAACAAAATAACAATAGACATGCTGTTTATAATGATGGTGGTACTGTTACTATTGGAGGAACAACTGAATTAGTTTCAAAAGCAACAGGCAACTTCAGCAATGTGGATAGAGCGACAATTGCTAATTTTAACGGAACGATGTATATTGTTGGCGGAACAATTATTAATACTTTAGGACCAGCTGTTGCAAATGGAAGAACAAGTAGATTAACAATAGGAGATGCTACAAACGGGTTAGATATTACAACACCAGTAATGCAAGGCGCAACTTATGGTTTAGTTGTTAATTCTGGTACTGTTTATGTCAATGGTGGTATATTTAAAGGAAAAACACGTGGTATCCAAGATACAACCAAAACAACTCCTTTAAGCGGAACATCATATAATACATCTGACACTGAACCTATTGGCTCAGATACATATCATTTAGCATACTTATATAATACAGCTACTCCTAGCCACACATATAATTTTAATGCTAATGGTGGAACAGTAAGCCCTGATCATATAAATGTTAATGTTGGTGATAGCTTAACAAGCGGAGATATGCCAACTCCAACATTTGGTTCAAATATTTTTGATGGATGGTATACTGATTCGGGTCTAAATACTCCAGTTACTTATCCAATTAGCCCTAGTGCAACAGGTATTACAACATTCTATGCTAAGTGGAACACTCCTGCTGTTAATACAGTAGTATCATTCAATAATGTTAATCCAGCAATGCAAACATATTATGCTAACATTGGTACTTGGAAAAATAGTTCGTCTAATTTCCCTTCATGGAGCGATTCAAATAAAGCTTCTACTTGGGCATTAGATGCTACAGAAAACACAGTAATGATGCAAAACTTTAATGCAAATAATTGTCAGTGTGCTGATAACCAATGTACATCATCTGGAACAGTTGAGTGTGATAAACCTTTAGGTTATGACACAGGTACAAATGCAGCTGTTAATGTATTCTTGTATGATGAAGTAAATGAAATAAAAGGTGCACAAGTTACTTATGCTAAAGCTACGAATGGAGTTATATATAACTTAATTCCTAACCAAGTTTATAAATGGGAACTTGCTAGTGATCCTAATACTTATGGTTTTGTTAAATTCACTGGTGAAAGAAGAATCTTAAATACTGGTGATGTAAGAAATACACGTGATTTAGGTGGACTTCCAGTAGATACTGATGGAAATGGCACTATAGATGGTCACTTAGATTATGGTAGACTATTTAGAGGTATTAGATTACCTTCTTCAAATAGTGTTACGGAATTAACTAATTTAGGTATTAATTCAGAATTAGATTTAAGAGAATCTAATAGTGATACTAATCAAATATCAAGATATAACAGAATCGAAGCTCAAAACTATTATGTTAATCCGTTTACTACAGCAAATCATACTCCACTTGCTGCAGAAACAACTTACTATAATATGACTAGAGCTGCTGTTAAATATGCAATGCAAGAAATCGTTGCTAATAAGAACTTATACTTCCATTGTCGTATTGGTACAGATAGAACAGGTACAGTTGCTTGGGTACTAGAAGGATTACTTGGAGTACCTGAAGAAGAAAGAATTCAAGATTACGAATTATCATTCTTCTATGGTTTAGTAAGAATTCATAGATATCATAATCAAAAACCTGGTTCTAATGTAGGAACAGGACATGAAAGATTTACTTACATGCATGATTTCATGCCAACGAATACTGATATATATAATTGGTATATGTTTGGAAGTACAAATACTGCTGAAGACAATCAATTAATTAATGACTTCAGAGCAGCAATGATAGTATCAAATTAAAAAGAGACATAAGTCTCTTTTTTATTTCTCATTTATTATATTTTTCATATTCTTTAATAATATATCTGCTTCTTCTTTAACTTTCTTTTTATATTGATCATGATAAGAATTAATTAAGTTAATAGACATTAATAAGTAGCCATTTCTATTATTACTTGATGTCATTTCCGTCATAGCTTTATTAAAGTATAATTTAGCTAAATCGAATGATGCTTCAACTTCATTATTATTAATAGCTTTTTCATAATACTTAATGGCATCATCTGTTTGAAGTTTGTTTTCATATATCTTAGCTAACTTATATTGGAATTCACCATTACATTTATTTGGACCATCAGCAATAAATTTAACATATGGTTCAGCTTCATCTGGTTTATTTTCACTTAATAAGATTTTAGATAAATAAACACAGGAAGCAGGATCTTTTAAAGCTGCTCCTACTTTAAGTATTTCTTTTAAATCAAAATTACATTTAGTTTTATTTTCATAGTAATAAGTAGCATAATTTTGGATAGCGTTTATATTACATAATTTAATAGATTCTTTTAGATATTTTAAACCAAACTCATCTGTTTTCTTTTTATCTCTTTTACCTTTAGAGTCTATAAATGATACGATTCCAAGTAAGAAGAATTTGCCGACACTGTTATAAGCTTTTGATAATTTTTTAACATTTGCTAAATAAAGATAAATATTTAACGCTAATAGAGTACAATCAATTTCAAATGTGTTATTAGTAATTATTACTTCAACAGGACTTTCTAGGAAAGATTCTCCTATGTTTATAATATCTTTAAATTCTTTCTTAATTTGGTCATACATTGATTGACTTACATTAAAATGTTCGATAACAAATGCTAGTTCCCATATGTTTTGAGGTAATGCTTTACCTTTAATATAGTATTGAGCTTGAATATATCTATCAGTTATTGAATTAGCATATAACTGACAGGCATATTCATTCCCTAGATCAGCTGAACACTTAAGCATGGCATATTTAACATCTTTACCTTCTAGGATGGAGAAGGAGTCTTCTAACATCCTCTCAGCAAGAATATTAGGTGTATTAGTTCTATAATACTTACAAGCATGAACAAATAATAAGTATAGTTCTTCAATATAGTCTTCTTCTTTAAAAGCTTTTTTAATTTCTTCAGTTTCTTCAGTTTCAAAATAAATAAACTTACATAGCTCAATTAACTTCTTATAAAACAAGTTATAATGTTGTACTTTACTTATATCATCATGTAATTGTTTAAAAGCAGTCTTTATTTCTTTCTTATAAATACCATTACTAATATCATCCAGTATTAATATTTCACTAGATTCATTAGCAGATAAGTATTTAAGTATTCGATTTAAATAAGAATCTTTTACACTTTCATTAATAGAACTTAATAATAAAGAGTAAAAACTACGTAAATTACTAATCTTACTATCTATATCTTTCGTTTTTAAATAGTCAATTAGTATCTCTGGGAAAGTTTTAATACTTACCTCATCTAACAGCATTCTATCGTTCATTTTGCTTCACCTCATCAATTTCATTATAGACTATATTCTTATAATTGTTAATACAATTCTTGGAATTATTATAAAAAATTCTAAAATTATTCTACTATTTTTTATTAATAATTAGTTTTAAACTCAAATTAACAAAGGAGGGATTTCTATGATAATAGGAGTAGGAAATAATTATAATAAGGAAGGAAAGAGATTAATTAAAGAATTTATATCTGATAAGAAGTATCAATATATTAATTGCGATGAATTAATTGATAGTATGGAATTTAATATTAATACTAAAGGATATTTAGATACTAAATTAAAAGAAGTATTAAATACATCTCATAATGTATTAATTGATTTTACTAATTTATATGAATATAAAGATTATGTAGATTTATGTGATTATATAATTGATATTAATCATATTAAACAACCAAATGAATTAGGTATTGAAAGAAATGAATTTGAAACAATTAAATATTCACCTGAAACTAAACATTATCACAAAGTAGTTAATTTTAATAATAATGATTGGAAAAAGGATTTAGAAGATACTATTAAGTTTAATTTCTATAATGATATTAAAGTATCTGTAGTAGTACCTATATATAATGCAGCTTTATATTTAGCTAAATGTATTGATAGTATTCTTAACCAATCATATAAGAATCTTGAAGTAATACTTGTAGATGACGGATCTTTAGATAATTCATTAGATATTATGAAAAGATATAAGAAGTTAGATGAAAGAGTTAAAGTATATCATAAAAAGAATGGTGGATTATCAAGCACTAGAAACTATGGTATGGCTAAAGCTACAGGTGAATATATTATGTTTATTGATTCAGATGATTATATAGATAATAATATGGTTGAAATACTTCTAAGAAAAATATTAGAAGAAAAAGCTGATGTATCTGAAGGTGGTATATTTGTTCATAATAAAGATAAAACTATTAATGAAATATATGACTTCTTAACTATTGATAAAACATGTAGTGATAAAAAAGAATTACTAGAAAAATATGCTAAGGGTTTTATAACTATTGCAGCATGGTCTAAAATGTATAAATTAGACGCTATAAGAGATATTAAGTTTGATACAACAGTATTTAAAGAAGACTCTGATTTTATTCTTAGATTATGTGAAAAAGGTCTTACATTCACTCAAGTACCTATACCTCTATATCACTATGTTAAAAAAGAAAGTGGATCATTAACGGGTAATAAATTCTCACCAAGATTCTTTAATCTAGCAGACTGGTGTGAATCTATAACTAAAGAGCTATTATCTGATAAAGAATATAAAGATATCGTTAATCAATTATTATTCAATACTTATGTTCATATATTAAAATACTATCTAAGAGATTTTAATAAAGGTATATTAGAAAATAATGAGTATCGTAGTGAAATAGTAGAAATATATAATAAACTTGTAAAACTAATAGCTAATACAGAAGATGTATCTATATATAGATTCTTTAATAACGTAATTCAAATATTACATATTTATATTGATAAAGGAATTATTAAAGAAGAAGAAATATATAAACAAAGACAACAATGTATTGGTATTATATGGAATTCATTAAATCCTCAATATAAACAAGAAATATTAGATTATATGAATAAAGAAGGTAATATTAAATACGCTATTAACATTGATTTAAAAGATCAATATGAAGAATTTATTAAAGATATATATGTTGAAAACCATGAAGCAGAAGGAATATCATTTATGAAATATGCTATTTTAAAAGACCAATTCCCAAGTAATGAAATAGAAATAGTATATGCTACTTTTGATGTATCTTTATATGAATATACTAATAAACTAAAAGGATTCCAATTCGAAAAACTAGCTGAAATAAAAAGAAATATAAGAAATACATATAAGAATAAAATATCTAAATATGCTTTTGATAATATCTTCCACTTAACAATGAATGATTCAGAATATGAATTAACAGATGATGTAGTAATAAAATATTTAGCAGGAGCTAAGTAATATGAAAGAAAGAATAATAGATCCTAGTGTTATTGAGCATATGTATTATGCAGCTTTTCATAAGAATAAAAAACATATTGGAATACAAAAACTAAGTGGAGGACTTAAAAATAGAGTATATTTATTAGATGATGGTAAAACTAAATTAATATTAAAAGTTGAACCAGTTAACGATAAACTTATTAATCCGTTAGATAAAAATACACTATGGTGGGAAGCTCAAGTATTACAAGAACTTGAACCATTAGATATTAAAATACCTAAAGTATTATTCTATAGTGATGGTATTAAAGATTATCCATATCCATTTCTATTAATGAGTTATATTGATGGCAATAATTATTTAAATTGTAAAGATAACTTAGCTAAATCAGCTAAAGAAGATATATCATTTAATATAGGTCTAATTTCTAAGAAGATATGTTCTAACAAGAAAGATTATTATTTCTTACCATCATTACCTAATAAACATTTTAAAAATAACTATGAATTTGTATATTATTTATTTAATTCATTATTAAAAATATATAATAAACATAATATTAATATCGATGGTATTACTAAAGAAAATATATTAGATTTATTAAATAATAAAAAAGATGAATTAAACTCAGTTAAAGAAATATCTATGTGTAACATCGATTTATGGGATGGTAATATCTTAGTTAAAGAAGGACATATAAATGGAATAGTAGATTTTAATGATACATTCTATTGTGATGAATTAATGTCATTTTACTTTCATCCAACAGATAAAAAATATGATGAATACTTCTTATTAGGTTATGGTAAAAAGAATCTTAAGAGTGATGAAAAAGTAAGAATAGAAATATATAGATTATATGTATTCTTAAAAATGATAGTAGATAGTGAAATAAGAAACTATGGTAGATTTAGTAAAATATATACGGAATTTATTAAAATATATAATAAATTATTAACTATATAGAAAAGTCAAAATATTAGTCGGTTAAATATAAAAAAGAGAGTATTAACTCTCTTTTTATTTTAATAATTCAATAAATTTCTTAATTAAGATATTATTCTTTCTATTAATATCTATAGTACATACAAGATCTTTTTCTTCGATATTAAATGCTGTTTTTAATTCGAATAATTCTTTATTATCTAATCTATTTTGAACATATTCTTTAACTACTAAACCAACACCTAATCCATTATAAGCACAATCTTCAATTATTAAGTCGTTACCTATTTCCATTAATGGATTAATAACTATGTTGTTAGCGGCACAGAATTTATTGAAGTTTTGCCTATTACTTGCCTTTGAAGGTAATAATACTAGAGGTAATTCTTCTAGATCTTTTTTATATATAGTTTTATTTAAGTATTTACTATCTTTATTAACTACTAATATATCATGTAGTTTTTTTATGTTAATAACTTCATAGTTTTCAGGTATGGTATTAGGTAAGTGAGTAAATACAACATCTACTAAACCTAATTGAGCTCTTTTAAATAATTCTTCAGTAATTAAAGTATGAACAATAACATTTATATTTGGATATAATTCATGGAACTCTTTAATAAATGGCATTAAATATCTTTGCATGATTGTGTTACCTGCTCCGATATTAATAGTACCTTGTTCCATATTATTTAAACTAGTTAAATCTTCTTCGGCAGATATAATTAATTCCATAGCTTTCTTTATCTTATTATATAGTAATTCACCTGCTTGAGTTAAAGATACACCATTATTTAATCTATTAAAAAGGACAGTATCCAAATCACTTTCTAATACTTTAATAGATTTACTAACAGCTGGTTGTGAAACCATTAACTCATTAGATGCTTGAGTTATATTTCCATTCTTTGCTACATAATAGAATACTTTATACAATTCTAGATTTGTTTTCATAATACCCCTCATAACTACAAGTTATACCAACTTGAATTTTTTTTGCTTTTGATTATAGCACTATTTTATAAAAAGTCAAATAAAAATGATATAACAATTCATTATGTCACATATGAAAAATAAATATTTTAACTATTTTTAGTAAAAGAATATAATACAAAGCAAGTTTGAGGGGCCTATACAAACTAAATTAATAGAAGGAGGGTTTTGGATGCTAGGAAAGAATATGTTCGAAAATGTTAGAGAAGCACAAATCAATCATGAAATAGCTTGCCTATGTGTATTTAATGATGGTACTACAGAGACAGATACATACAGCAATTTTAAATATATTAATGTAGGTTGGCAAATGGAAGATTCTTTAAAACATGTTGAATGGGTACTTTGTGGAGCTACTGAAAGATATGCTGAACAATATCCTATGGATCAAGTAGAAATGGATATTAAATTAGGTTTAGTTTATTCAATTAATGACATCGATGAAAATGGCAAAGTTAAAGAAGATGCTAAACCTATGAAAGATATTGTACGTTTCTATACTGGTAAGAGTAGAAGCTACTGTGATGGCGAACAAACAAACAAAGATGACTATAGAGGATTAGCATATCAAGGATATATATCATATAGTAAGTTAGTTAATAATGTTGTTAATGGTGGATGTGAATTCAAAGGACCTAAAACATTTAAGGAATTTAGTGAAGCTGTTAAAACAGGAGAGCCATTTAGTATTCAAATAGCTGCTACTTTACCTAAGAAGAATACACTTGCAGAAGAAGTAGTAGAAACAGTAAATAAAGAATCTGAAGTAAAAGAAGAACCAGTTAAAAAGCCTATGGCTGTAGTTGAAGCTAAACCAGCTAAACAAAAAAAGACTGAAAGAAAAAAACTATTTAGATTATTTAGATAAGAAAGAGAACCATTACGGTTCTCTTTTAATTTCATTAAAATTTCACAGGCTTTTCTAATTTAATTCATTTTTAACTACTATAATGAACGTGTGAAAGGAGAAAGAATATGAAAGAAAAGATAATTATATTTATAGGAGGTTTATTAATCGGAGCAATTATTTCTACGGGAATATTATATGGTTTATCACTTACAAGTAATGATACATGTGATTGTGTTCCTACTAATATGCAAGAAAGACAACGAGGTGAAAGACCAGATTTTAAAAATGGTGATATAGGTAATCCACCAGAAAAACCAGATGGTGAACCACCACAAGAAGGAGGTAATAATGCGTAGGTTATTAACATATTTAAGTTTATTAGTTATATGTTTAATACCGTTAGTTAGTGTTAATGCTGAATCAATTACAACAATTAATTTAGATACACTAAAAGGTATTAAAGAATATAAATCATATGATGATTTTATAAAAGCATATAACTCTAATAGTTTACCTAATGTATATATTACGAATTTCTTATTTGATGGTGTATCTAAAGTCTTAACACCAGATCTAGATGATTTTATTGAAGCTTCATCTAATGATACTAAAGTAAAAGAATTAGAGATTAAAGTAATAAATATAAATAATACAGGTACTTATGAATTAAAAGGTACTATTAAAGGGGCTATGATAGCTGTTAATACGAATAATTTAAAAGGTAATATAAATATATTACTTAATGGAGTAACATTAGATACAGACTCTAAAAAAGCTCCAGCAGTATATGTTTATAATAAAGATAAGAATTATACTGATTGTATAGTAACTATTAAAACAGTTAAAGGAACTACTAATACACTTGAAGGAGGTAAATTAAAAAAAGTAAGTTTATTAGGTTCAGATGAATTATCTAAATATACTAGTTATTATTCAGGAGATTCTTTAACTAACTATAATAGTTATTCTAATTATTATGGAATATATACTAGTGAACAAATAAAAGATATATTATTTGCAACTGTAACAGCTGATAGAGAAGACTTACAAGATGGAGATCCTTTATACTTCTATAAAGCTAGTGGAGCTATAAGTTCTGATATCGATTTATATTTTGAAGGAGAAGGATATCTTAAAGTAACTAGTAAGAATAAAGAAGGTATTGAAACTAAAGGTAATTTAACATTTAGTGGTGGAACTGGAGATTATGAAGTAATATCACAAGATGATTGTTTAAATACAACAACAGCATCTTCATCTGGAACAACAGTAAGAAATGATATTGTGATTGATGTTAATTCATTAACTGCTATTGTATCTACTGATGGAGATGAAGGAGATGCTATTGACTCAAATGGTAAATTAACTATTAATGGTGGAACTATAATAGCTAAAGCACATCCTAATAGTGGAGATGCCGGATTAGATTCTAATAATGGTATATATCTAAATGGGGGGACTATATTAGCTGCAGGTAATATGGCAGATGCTATATCTAATGAATCTAAACAAAAATATATTTATGCTAGTATAAATGATCAAATAAAAGAAAATACTTTATTAGTAATAAAAGATCAAAATAATAAAGTATTAGTAGCATATAAAACAGATAGAAGTATAAAAAATATATTATTTAGTACATCAGATTTAAATTATACTTCATATAAAATATATTCAGGAGGTAATATTACAGGGGAAGAAACTAATGGTTTATATACCAAAATAGATAATTATACAGATGGTGAAGAAATATCTTCTAGTAATGCCTCAAATGGAATGAGAGGTGGTAATAGAGATAATAAAGTAACTAATAATAGTACTAATAAAAGTAATAACTTATTAACAATATTATTAAGTGAAATAGGCGTATTAGTAATATTTATTGGTACAGTATTTATACTATATAAAAGAAAGAAGGTATAAGGTTGATATCTAAAAGAGATGTAATAGCTTGTTTAATTGGATTTGCTATTGGTTTAAGCCTAATGTTAGTTATTAATTTAACTACTCATAGACCAAGAATACCAGTACAACATAATCAAATGAGAAATGTTGAAATAAGAAATAACAACAAGAGTAATAAACAGTCTATTAAAGAAAAGAAAACAAGAACAGCCAAAAATAATACAACAACAACTACAACAACAAAAACAACAACAAAATAAAAGAGAATCACTAAAGTGATTCTTTTTCTATGATATAATTTATATAGGTGAAATATATGGGATTATTTAATTGGTTTAATAATGATATTAGTGAAGAAGACTTAACAGCATTTTTAAATGATAATGAAGATGATGATGATGAAGATGAAAACAATTCACCATATGACGATGATGAATTAGATTCATATGGTTTAGATGAAGATGAAAAGAAATTAGTTAAAGAAGGAACATATGATCCTTGGCAATTCGAAGAAGAAGATTTAGACGAGGATGATTATTATGCCGAAGATGACATCTAATATAATATTTATATGTTGGGGGAATATATGTAGATCTCCAATAGCTGAATATATATTTAAAACTATGTATAACGGTAATATTATAAGCCGTGCTTTATCAAATGAAGAATATGGTAATGATATATATCCACCAGCTAAAAGTGTCTTAAATGACCATAAAATACCCTTTAATAAACATATAGCTAAAAAGATAACTAAAGAAGAATATGATAATGCTTCTTATATAGTAGTAATGGAACAATATCAAATAGAGTATTTATATGATTTATATGGTAAAAGAGATAATGTTATTACTTTATTAGATAAAGATATTGAAGATCCTTGGTATACTGGTAGATTTAATAAAGTATATGATGAAATATATGAAGGATGTTTAAAACTAAAAGAAATAATAAAAAAAGAAGGTTAAACCTTCTTTTATTTTGCTTTAGTAGTTGTAGTTTCAAATAATCTACCTCTATTATCTTTATTACAATCTATATGCGTTACAACTGTACAATAATCATTAATTGTTCCCGAACATGATTCTCCTTGTGGATAATTAGCACATCCATCACTATAAGATTCTACTAAAGGATTTTCATTACCATTAGTACACTTATATCCTTCACCACCACCAGATGGAGAAAAATGATAATGATGGAATATATTATTACTACAAGTAACTCTAAAACATGTTACAAAATATCCTTCATCAGTTATATTTAAACTTTTAGTTTCAGATCCCGTACATGTTTTAGAATCTAAACCATTACGTCCTTCAATAACTGGTTTAGTGGTTTTAGTAGTCTTAGTAGTACTTGTTGTACTAGAAGTATTATTAATACTATTAGTATTAGTTCCACTAGTAGTACTAGATGGATTACTAATATTAATATCTTCTGAAGTAATACTACTAGTACTTGATGTACTAGTTATAGTACTAGATTTTTTTCTAGTAGAAGTAGTATCTTCTTCTGTAATAGTAGTTCTTCTAGTAGTATCATCACTAGAGTCATCTTCACCATTATCTTGCATAATAAATATAATTCCAATAATACATATTATTAAACCTATAACACAAGCTCCAATAATTAATAATCCTTTTTTCTTGCTGTCTTCCATTGATATCATTCCTTATTAATTTTGAATAACTGTATATTTACCAACTAAATCACCTAAAGTATCTTCAGTATAAGTATTAAATTGAGAATAACTAAATTCTTTAACTAAATTAGCTCCTCTATAAATATATATTGAACCAAATGATGATTGAGGTAATCTCTTGAATGCTATACAATCCAAGTTATTATATGTAGTTAAATATTTATGTTGATAATCATCTAAATAAACATATAACTTACCATCTTCAATTGAGAATAAAACATTACTCCAAGCAATTCTGTTATTATCATCACACTTTATTTCACTAATATCAGTAATTCTTGTTGTAGTAGTTGTTGTTTCCGTAGTAGTTGTAGTAGTCTTCTTTGTTTTCTTAGTCTTCTTTGTAGAACTAATATATCCAGCTGGAATAGTACCAGTTGATGTTGTAGTAGTAGTCGTAGTAGTTGTAGTAGTTGTTTCGGAAGTAGTAGGTAATGTAGTTACTTTTTCAGAAACAGGTATTTCTTCATTAAATGCTTTAGTAGTAGTGGTTTTATCTAATTTATTACTTTTATTATCTAAAGCCATAATTAAAATAACTACTAATAAAATAATTATAACCATTACTAAACTACCTATAATTACACTTGTTTTTTTCATATATATCAATCCCTTATTCTTTATTAATATATCATAAAATTTGTAATTGTTAAATAGACTAAATAAATATATAATAACTCTAGGGAAGTGATACCTATGAAGGTAATATGTAGGTTATATGAATTACAAGATCCATATATTAAACATGAATATACTTACATAAATATTAGTGATATTCATAGTAACTATAAAGCAATGCTTTCAATTAAAGAAATCATTAATAACCTTAAACCAGATTTTATAGTTATGACTGGAGATATACTAGATACTACTGATAATAGGAATAATCCAAAACTATTCGAAGTAATAAACTCTATATCAGAAGAATATCCTTTATTTATATCATATGGTAATCATGATTGTGTTGATTCTAAGCATAGACATGTAATGACTGGTGATTATAGTGCTTTAAATATATTAGATAGAAATAAAGCAGTTATATTAGCTAGTAGAGGTTTTTATAATATAGCAGATGATCTTAAAGTAATATCTTTTAATACTAAATCAAAAGATTGGTATTATGAAGATAAAGAAGAAAAGAGTATATTCTTAGAAGAATTTAATAAAGAATATGAACCATCTGAAGATAAATTTAATATATTATTAACTCATAGTCCAAATCCTTTCTTTGATGATAAAGGGTTGTTTATCAACAATTCATTACTTCGAAATACCATTATTAATTGTGGTCATAATCATGGGGGATTTGTATTACCATCAATTCAAGATAAAAGAATTGGTAAGAAGAATTATGGTATAGGTTTAGTAGGCCCATATCATCGATTATTTCAACATCATGCCTATGGTTTTTATCAAAATAATAGTGCATCATTAGTAATAAATAATGCTGTTACTAAATGGTCTGATTCTAATGGGGTATTATTAGGTAAAATAGCTAATTCGATATTAAAACCAGAAATAGATGTTATTACTTTAAAACCAGGAGATACTCATGTTTTAGAGTATAAAGGAAGAAGGTAATATAATGGATCAAGATTTACTTAATCATTATGCTAAAGGAAGAACAGCAGGTTCAAAATATAATTTTGATTTAGAAACTTTAATGAAAGGTTTCGACTTTTATGAATTTTGTGATAATGCTGGAGAACAAGATTCAAATGCTTTTATAGTATTTACTAATCACCAATATATTATGGGATATACAGCCGGTTTTGGTGAAGGATCTCATGTACATGCTTTTGCAAGAATATATAAAGAATTACATGGTGGTGGAGAAATAAGATCTGAAGGAGAAGCTATTAATTATTCTTCTTTATTACAAAGAGATTACTTAACAGTAAGAGTATTTTGTGCCGAAACACAAGGATTACGTGGACCATATCATCAAGGTCGTATATATTTTGATACAGATAGTATATATCGCCATCAACCAGATATAACACCTAGTCAATATGAACAATTTTTAAAGTTTTGTGAAAAATATGCTGATGATATAAAAAGAATATGTGAAGAATATGGTATGGTAGTAGAATTTCATACTACTGAAAATGGTAAAATAAAAAGACATACATCTAAGAGTTTAGATGAAATAGCTGAATACTTACAAAGTATTGCTATTGCACCAGAAATAGAGAATGAAGAAGAGGTTATATTAAATAAAAATCAACAAGTTTTGGGGTGATCCATATGGATCAAGAAGCAATTAATTATTTTCGAAAAGGAAAAGATAATGGCTTATTATATAATTTTGATTTAATACCTCTGATAGATGGTTTTGACTTTTATGAGTTTTGTGATAATGGTCAAAAACAAACTGGAGACTATGGAGGATTTATCGTTATAACTGATAAACAATATATTGTGGGTTATAATTCGGGATTTGGTATAGGTTCTCATAGAAATGTTTTTGCTAGAGTCTATCGAGATATCCATGGTGGAGGACCAGTAAATTCGGATATTGAAACAATGGAATTTGAAAGAAAACTATTAACTTCAGCTTTAGTAGGTAAAATACATTTCGAATTAACTGCGCAATTAGATGCACCTACACATCATACGGGTCATATTCATTTTGATTTTACGGCACCAGGTTCTAAAAACCAAATAAAACCAATAACAGAAAAACAGTTTAAGCAATTTAAGAAATTTTATGAAAAATATAATAAAGATATAAAATATGTATGTCAAAGGTTTGATTTCAAAATTATATTAACTTATCATGATACTTTTGGTGAATTAATTACTGTAACATCATCTGATTTACAAGCTTTATATAACTTTATGGAAAATCATATCTATCCTGGTTTTGTTTATCCAGGAACAGACACTGAAACAATATTATTAGAACAGAAAATAAAGAAGTTTGAATAACTTCTTTTTTTAATGTTCTAAAAGTGATAAAATCATAATAGGAGAGTGTACTATGGATTATAATCTTGTATTTGAATTTATGAGAATTTGTGATACAGCATGTTCTAAAATAGATGCTACTATTGCTAATGAATTACAAGCTTTAGTACCTCGTTATAAAGAAAAGATAGCTAAAATATGTGAAACTAGAACAGATAAACCATTTAACTTTATTGATACTTTAGTAGATCAACATATATATCAAGATACTAAAATATATATAAGACAATATAATAGAGTATTAACTAGTGTAATATTCGATGTTGGTAATTATTTAACAGCTATAGCTGAAGATTCACCAGAACAATTAAAGGGTGCTTGTTCTGACTGTATTAACAACATTAAGAGTGTTAATCAAATAAATAAGTTTCACATATATAAACGTATCCCAATATTTATTAAACCTTTCGTAAGACGTGTAATAGATACATATAAATCTGTACTTAATTCTGAAGAAGAAAAGAAATTATCTAATGAATTAAAGAAACATATAACTAAACAACTTGAAAAAGATGTTGATCAAATGGTTGAAAGAATTCAAAAGAATAATCAAGAAAGCATAGACCAATTAGAGCAAGAATTAACTAAAGTAAGTGATTTTATATGTGATCAATCTTCTAAAAAGAATAATAAACTATTAAAAGAATATAATTCTAAATTAAATATCATAGATTATACTTTGGATGAAACATATAATTCTTTAATAATTATCGAACCTAATGGTAAAAAACATCGTGCTTATATTGATGGTAATCAAATAAAGACAGCTGATAATATTATTACTATTAGTGTAGATAAAGATTTAGTAGTTTTATATAACTCTCAAAATTATTATAAGTTTATTACTATTAATAACGATAATATAAGTATAAGAAATAATGAAACAACAATATCTATAGATAGAAAAGATAATTATTTAGTTACTTGGAATAGAGCTCCAGTAATTAGTTTAAGTCAAAAATATTTTATATTTAATCATATTGGTAGTTTCTTTCCAACAATATTTGATTTATTAATAAATGATCCTAAATTCCAACATTATTATAAGAAGTGTCGTAAGACTTTTGAAACTAATAAGATGTTTAATGAAAAAGGATTAAATCCTATTAGAGAAAAAGAAGTAATAAGAAGAATGGAATTACTAGGTTATAAATTAACTACTGGTAAGAAATTAAAAGTTAAAGATTCTAAAGGAGAATCTCATGATTTAATTATTGAAGGAGATACATTAGTATTTGAAGATAATCCTAAGATAAAGATTAACTTACAATCTGTATCATTAAATAAGATAATTGAATTTGAATATATATTTATGAATGGTTATAAGAATACTTTAATATCTAATGCTAATTTAGACCATTTTGAATTATTCTTTGATTATGATGATAAAGTATATATTATTTCTATAGAAGATGAAATGATTATTGGTGAAATAGCTGATCAATTTGGAAATAAACAAAGAAATGATGGTTTAGTAATTCAAATATATAATGATTTCTATCCAAGTATAGTAAAAGCATTACATAAGAGAGTACAAGAAATAAAAGAAAGTATACCTTTAGATGTTCAAATAAAGAGATTAGAACAAACACAAGATGTTCAACAATACCTTGCTTTAATTAATAAAAAATTAAAGGAAGAAGAAGAAAAAACATCAAAATCATAGTAGATTATTATTAAGAAAGTATGCTATAATAAAAATAATAGAAAGAGTAGAAGAGGTGCCCTATGGCTGATAAAGAAAAAGATAAAGCAAAAGATGCTGATGAATTAGAAAAATATCTTAATGATGATGTCGATTCTATTTTTGCTGAAGATGAAGAAGAAGTAGATGAAGATATGTCTAAAGAAATAGAAAAAGAAGAAGTAGAAACTGTTGAAAAGGAAGAAGAGTCTAGTGATTTAGATGAACCTGAATTAATTGATGATGAGGAAGAAAAGGTAACTCCAAAAGAAATTCCTGAAACAGAAGATGAAGAAGATATCGAAATCGAAGAAAAGACTAAAGAAGAATTTGAAGAAGAAATAGAAAAAGAAATTAAAGAAGAAGAGAAAAAAGAAACACCAAAACCAGAAAAAGCTAAAAAAGAAAGAGAAAAAATGATTATTGAAAAGATATCATGTGATTCTTTAGCAGTTATTAATGGTTACTTAATTGGTGTAAGTGCTATTGAATTTGCATTCTTCTTCGCTATGCAAACTCTTTTATCTACTACTCTTGTTATTAGAACAGGATTAGATGGATTCTTCGAAAACAGTAGAGCTTTATTACTTCAATCATTAGAATGCTTTGCTGTAACAATTATATTATTCCTAGTTGCCTCTTTATTTAATAATTTATTAAAAGAAAGAAAAGGTAAAGTAGGATTAGCTATCCTATTATTGGGAGAAATGATTCTTATAGGTTGTTTCTTAGCTGAAATCATTGTAGTAGCTAAATCAGTATTATTAATGTAATAAAAAAGGTGTAAACACACCTTTTTTTTATGAAAAAAATATTTTTATTAAAAAATTATATAATATAATGAAAGTGGGGAAAGACATTTTAGGAGATTAATATGAATAGAATGTCACAAATCAACTCTTGTATGTTTAATCAACGGAAACGGCAGAGATCTGCTTATTTAGTAAAACCTAAGTGTAGAACCCGGGTGAGAAATGAATAAGATTGAGAAAGCCGGAAGTATTCTTTTAAGTAAAGACCACAAAAAAGCTTGTTTGGTTCATAGAGAAAAGCTTAAAGATTATACTTTCCCAAAAGGGCATGTTGAAGATAAAGAAACCTTACTTGAATGTGCTCTTAGAGAAACGGAAGAAGAAACAGGTTATGCATGTAAGGCTCTTAGTACCAAACCCCTAGGAACTATTATTTATAATAATTTCGAAGGTACTGTTATAACTTATATGTATTTACTTGAAGAGTGTGGTTTAACTACTAAGGATATTCCTGAATATGATAAGGAAGAACCTTTATGGTTAGAATTAAAAGATATTGAGGAAAAGCTATCATATTCCAATTTGAAGGAATTTTGGAATAATATAAGAGAAAAGATTGAAGAGTAATCTTCAATCTTTTTTTGTTTCTTAATAAATTATATTATTAATTATTGTTGACCATATGATCTAAATTGTGATTGTTGTTGAGCCATTTGACTTGCATCATATTGAGGTTGTTGAGTACTTTCTTCAGGATTTTCTTCAACAGCATATTTAGCAATTAATGGTACTAATTGATCACTCATATAATCTAATGGGAATAATATTCTATTGTTTATATTACCAGAGAAACTATTTAATGTTGAATAGAAGGCATGTACATCATATGAAGATGTAATAACTCTATTCAATAAATGAACATCATTTTCATATTCATGTTGAGCACTATTAATTCTACCTATTTCAATAGCTATAGATAATAAATCACCAGCTAAACCTACTAAACCATATGAAGCTAATACTCTAAATAAACCATTACATAACATTTCAGATATTCCATCTTTTTTATAAATAGTTTTATAAGCATCTATAGCACCATAGAAATCTCCAGATCTCTTACATTTAATAGCATCATTTATTTTTCTAGCATATTTATTATCACAAGATAACTTAAATGTATTACCTTTAGCAAATCCATCATTAGCCGTTTTTACTATATCACTTACTAATGGTTCAGCTAAACTTAATATCTTTAAATATCTAGTTTTAGCTTCTTTAGTACCAAAATCTAGATACATATTATCTCCTAATCTATTGGAATAAACAGCTACAACACAGTCATTTAGTAACCCCGTATTATTTGCATATTTCATTTGTACTTCATCTAAAGTTAAATAAGTATACATAATAATTCCTCACATTCTTTATAAAATTATATCATATATTCTTGTTAATAAATAGATAGTTTTAAACATAATTATGTCAAATCTTCTATTATTTATTGCAAAAATATAGTATATTAGTTATAGGTGAATAATATGATTAAGAAGGTATTATTGGGAATTGCAATATTTGTATTAATAGTATCTATGACTATTTTATTAACAAATAAGAAACAATCATTAAGTGCGAATACTATATATACTAATAGAGGAGTTAAGAGTGAAGCTAAAGAAACAACTCTTAAAGTTTTAGTATTAGAAATAAATCCTACTATGGAAACTGTTACTAATTCTACTCTATATCCTAATGAAGGTAATCATCCTAAAGTATCTGATTATTTAAATGGATATGGTTCTGATAAGAAAGCACTAAATGAATTAATTGAAGATTTAGAATACTCATCTAATAAATATATTAAAGTAGATTATAAACTTGAAGAAGTAAATGAATATATTAAATATCAAAATCAAATTACTTTATCTAATGGAAAAAAAGCTAATTCTTTAGATGAAGCATCTATTATTAAATATTCTGATGGTGAAGGTTTAGATAAAGGAACTCAATCATCTTTAATTAGTCATTATAGTGAAGAAATGACTAATAACGCTATTGATTATAATTATTATATTCAAAAGTATGACTTAATTAATAAGAGAAATGAAAATGAATTTGATCAAGTATGGTTATTAACTTATGAACCATCTGGTACATCAGAAATTACTATAGTAGGTAGTAAAGACTTAGATGTTGATGGTAATCATATTAAAGAAGATTGTACTGATTTTATCTTAGCTAGTGTATCTACTAAGAATAGAAATAGTAACTTTAGACATTTATTATATGGTTTAGAAGCTATATTAAATAAAGTATTTAGTGTAGGTCAAAGTAATAATAATACTAAAGGTATTCATAATGTCTATACTGAATCACAATTAGCAGAATTAAATCTATGGGAAAGATATACTTTATCTGCTTATAACAATAATAAAGACTTTACTGGTATGGGTACATTAAATTATCCTCCTAATGCTGAAGAAATGGGTATATTTGATAGTACTACAGAAGTTAAGAGTGAATATGCTAGATGGAATAAATATCCAGAATTAACTGGTGATTTTAATAGAATTTCTAGTACAGTATGGAATAATGATGAAGAAATAGATAAGTTAGCTAATAATGATAATTATAGTGCTGAAAGATTATATACTAGATGGTGGGCATCACATATTCCACATGATGTAGGTACTAATGATGATGGTTATTATAATAACTGGTGGAAATATTTTGTTGATTTAGATTTTGCATCTTCTGTAATGGTAGAAAATACTGCTGATTTAGAATATGCTCCAGGTAATAAATTAATTATTAAATATATTATTGGATATAATTCTGGTACTTATGTTAAAGAAAATGAAGTAGTAGCAGGTAATAATGTTACTATTACTAATCCAGATGCTATTGATTTTGAAAATGGTTGGTTAGTAGCTAAAGAAGTTGGAGAATCAGAATTAATTATTAAAGTAGATTCAAGAGAAGTTAAATATAATATCGTAGTTAAAGAAGGAGTTGTTACTACAACAACTAAAGCTTCTAGTGATGATGATGTATTAATTATTGGTGGTAAACCAAATACAAAAACTACAACATCTCCTGATAGTGAAGAAGACGATATTATAATTAGTCCACAAACTGATGAAGAAAAACAAGAAAAGATGGTTATGTATATTGTATTTGCTGGTATATTAGTCGTTGGATTAATATTCTCAGTAGTAGTATATAAAGTTGTATCTAATAAAGATGGAGGATACGCTTATGACTAAAAGAAAATTATTAGTATTAATTCTAGTATGTACTCTTTTAGTAGGATGTGGAAAGAAAAAAGAGGAGTACAAGTGTGAAGATGGTTATAAACTAATTGGTGACTTATGTACTAAGGAAGATATAAAGAATCCAGTTATATCTCCAGGATGCCCTGAAGGATATGATTATAGTGGAAGAAGTCATAAATGTGAAAAACCAATACCTGAAGATCCTTTATTTACTTATACTTGTGAAGAAAAAGGATTCCAAATTAATAAAGATTATAAATGTGAAGGTATAGCTGGTAAAGCAGCTACAAGAAATTATATATGTGATAATGGTGAATTATCTGGTACAGACTGTATTACGAGAGTAAGAAATGATAAAGTAGTTATATCAACAGTTAATTGTGAACATGGTACAAGAAATAAATGGAATAAATGTGAAGATATATTAACTCCAGATATTGATAAGTATCCAAGTAATTCTGGATGCCCAGATGGCTATGTAACAAATGCTGAAGGTAAATGTTATTATGTATCTGATTCAACACATACTTATTCTTGTCCAGATGGTTATATATTAGATAATAATACTTGTTATGCTGTAGATATTAAACCAGCCAGTGTTGTATTAACATGTTCTGGTGATGAAGTACTTTCAGGTAGTGAATGTCGTGGTAAACAAGTTAGAGATTCCGTTATTAAATATTACTGTTTAGATGGTATGGAATTAGATGAGATAGCTAATAAATGTATTAGAATTGAATATCGTGAATTAGAAGATTTACCACAATGCGAAAAAGATTATCAATTAATAGATAATAAATGTAAGAAAACAGAAACAAAACCAGCTGAAAAAAACTAAGCTAGGAGAGTGAATTATGAATTTTAATTTAGATGGATTATTTGGTGTTAAAACAAAAGCTAAATTTGATCAAAGCGAAGTTAATGAAAAACCAGTAGAACAGGCAGCTCAACAACCAGTTCAACAAAGACCAGTAGTATTATCAGTTAATGTAATACTTAATAAGTTATTAGAAGGAGTAGATGAATCTTCTATTAATAAATATCGTACTGGTATGGTTAAAATGGAAGATATATTCCAAACAGATTTAGAAAAGCAAAAAGAAAATATTGCTGCTACAGCTAATTCAGTATTTGGTTTATTCCAAAAAAGCAATGACGATGATGTAACAGCTCATGATAAAGAAAGTTTTACTAAATACTGTGATAACTTTAAAGCTTTAACTAAAGAAGAAAAAGACTATTTAGCATCTAATTTAACTGATGAAATTAAACATCAAATGTCTAAAGGAGAAACTATTCTTATTGAAGAATTAATAAGTAATCATTCTCATAGAACAGAAATGGATTCAATGAACCCATTTGCATTCTAAATAAAATAAAAACATCTATTATAGATGTTTTTTTATTGTACCTGACTAAGGAATGCTTCCTTATTATCTTGTAATAAGTTATAACTTAACAATATAGATTCTTCTAAAGAGTGGTTAGAATATATATCAGTTAATATACTAACAATATCTTTATTATTAATATATGTGTTATAGAAAATATCATAACATTTAAATGTATGATTATATATTTCTTGTAATTTAGAATTATTTAGTAATGGATCAATCATTATTTCAGATATATACCATAGTATATTTGGTTTATTAAACATATCATATGACCAATTAGGTATTATTTTTTTACATACTTCAAAGAAATAGAAGTGACATATTTCATGAATAGTTGTTTCAATAAAGAAGTCTTCACTTTCTGGTATAAATATAAAAGATAAGTCTTCAATATTTCTTGGACATACAGGTATATTAGCTATATATGCTGTTATTTCTTTATCTAATTTAACTTTAAATAACTCTTCAAAGAAAGATTTAATCTTTGAATCATATTTATTCCATATATCAGTATATTCTTCGACAAGACGCTCATTATCTTTATAAAACTTATCATATCTATCTTTAATAGAAGATTTAATATCAGTAGTATTTATTAATTCAGGATACATTTCTAATGTATCATTTCTTAAAGGCATAGTGCCTTCAGTTTCTTCTAAACACCATGATAATACATCTACTGTATCATCTAAACTAAGCATGCTTATTTTCATGTTTATCACCTAATCAAATTATAACACAAAAAAACAAGACATAATCTTGTATTATTTGCATTCAACTAAAGATACTTTACTA
>JAEEGL015800892.1_pt1 | contig 28012 bp, 20 predicted proteins | sample 9134231 | NCBI WGS metagenome assembly JAEEGL01 (sample SAMN16246548, study PRJNA631951) | gut metagenome | biome: gut microbiome; feature: rumen; material: fiber-attached | host: Bos | place: Iran: Karaj | collected 2018-10
GCCCGCAACTACGACCTATGGTTTTGGACACCGACATCATACCAACTCAACTATGCTCACATCCTCGAGGTGGCGGGACTCGAACCCAAGAAGCCGAATGGCGGCAGATTTACCGCCCGCTCTTGTTGCCGCTGGAGAACGCCCCAATTTTGAGTGGAACCTCGTGGAGTCGAACCACGTTCTCAGGATTTTCAGTCCTGCGCATACACCAAGTCTGCCAAAGTTCCCTCTGCGGAGGCTAAGGGATTCGAACCCCTGAGACGTTTCCGTCTGCCGGTTTTCAAGACCGGTGCAATCGACCAACTCTGCCAAACCTCCAACATCAGCGGAAGCAGAAGGATTCGAACCTTCGGAGCCTTGCGGCTCGGCACGTTAGCAGTGTGCTGGTATCGGCCACTCACCCATACTTCCAAATTGATTTCGTTTGCAAAGGTAAATATAGTGAATGCAGTCTTTTTGCGTAACAAAAAAAATCTTCGAAAAAAGTTCGTTTTTTCCGAAGATGAATGTATTTTAGCGTATAATTTATCTATTTCTCCTTCTTTTTGGGGTCTATAGGCTCAGGGAATGATTCTTCATACTGTTCTGCAGCTTTTTTTATTTTCCGTTTTATTTCTCGAACAACAGAGTTCGGAGATAGAATTCGTACACCAGGTCCAAAGCCAAGCATCAGCGAGAAAAATTCCCAGTTTGGCTCTACTATAACAGAAAAGACTTTACTACCATCCTTCGTTATGTCTTGGATTATCTTTTGAGACGGATGAATGGGTTTTGTCGCTATATAAAGTGCCTGTTCTCTACTTGCCCAAAATGTTATCTCTGTCGCATTTCCCCACTTAGTCACGCCTATCAAATCGTCGAAATAGGTATCTGGATCGAAATCAGGGTTGTCTTTATAAGCTATTTCAGGTTCTGTTTGGATTGAGAGTATGCGGTCAAGTGCAAAATTATATAATAATCCTTTCGTGTTTGTACAGAACAGGAACCAACGGTTTCTATATTCTTTTAAGAGATGTGGGAAAACTGTATAAGCGTAAGGTTTTCGGGCAGAAAATGATTGATATTCAATTTTTATGGTTTCTCTACGGGCTATGTGGTTATAGAGAGGATTCAAATAGCGCAATCCTTTCAGATTACTATTTCGCTCAAAGTCCACTATCTTCTTCTTACCACGCGCGATGGCCAGATTGTCCTGTAAACGGCTCACCACATCAGACATCTCACTGAAATGGTCGAAGTCTTCAAACTGCCGTAAAAGATTGACCGCTTCTGTCATGGTTTCTATGTCATTATGCGAAAGAGGCAGATTCATTATGGAGTAATTCCGGTCAGAATACCTATAATACTTGTGGTCATAGACTTCGATGGGCGCATTATATCCGAGTTTATCACTACGCATCATCTGCAAGTCGCCTTGGATGGTACGGAGTGATACACCACGTCGGATGCCTTCAAAATCATATAATGCATCTGCACAAGCATCGACTAAATCTTCTACCGTCCAACGACGATATGGATTCCGCAGACAATTGTCAATCGTCTTATATCGGATAAGGGCGTTTTTGTTTACTGGCATATCTCTGGCTTTTACAATTCAAACTGTTTCTTCCTTATATCAATCATAAGCTGATTTACGAAGTCGTTATCAATCTCATCACGGATGGTTGACAGTTCCATCAGCTGGTTCATTTTTTCCTTCTCTTCCTCTAACTTTTCAATGATCTCCTCATACTCAAACTTGTGGCTTCGCACATCCATCAGGAATTGCCGATCCCAAGTCCTTTGCAGGATCATCCCCTTTCCTTCGGCAATCTCACAAGCCATATGCATTAACCGGAAACAATGCATCATGTTCTTCGAGTCGTAGTTCTTGTCGAGATTTGACTCATAGCGCTTCGGATTACGTTCCTTCACCCAGGTCTGATACTCGGCATAGAGTCTGCAATGTGACGAATATCCACTTTGGTTGTATGATATGAAGCAAATCGGACGGGTATCCTTGTCATCAATAGATGACAGGCGCAGCTCGTTCCCGTCAGCCTCTACATTGATAACACCACGATAGCCGATGGGAGTCATGGCGTTCAGCCTACTTTTTGTAGCCGTTATACTCTCATCACCATAATATTCGCATGCATACGCGAGGAACAGTTTATCATTCCTCCAGTCATCGTATGCAGCAATATGTGCACCAAAGTCATAATACACCCCGTAGATGTCGTGCATATTTGGCACGTTCACCAATCCGCAATACTCCTGATGGAGGTTACGGTTTGAAAGCCAGTCACGGAACTTGGTACTACCTTGACCCTTGAAAGTATATATGAAATCGTAAGGGGTCAACCGCTCTGTAATGGGGTTTACGATCTTTTTGTTCAATCCCCGCGCCTTTTCAATCTGCGACTTTGCATAGCCGAAGAATGGGTTGAAGCATTGCTTGCTAATGAATTGCTCCCTGTTGTCAAGAACCATCTGCATCAGTGGATGAACCTTGCACAACACCTTGTCATTAGGCACAAACAGGCTTTCCATCACTGTTGGATTCGACTTTAATAGCAGCCTAATCAACTCGCCAACCTCGAACCAGGTGTTATCATGCCGAGCGTCCGTTACCTGTGGCTTATAACCGAAGCATCCGAAGAGTTCTTCCTTTGTGCAGACATATACGCCACTGGTATCAATATCCGAATCTTCATTGTTCAGACCATAAAGATGGCTACCACGTATGTACTCATACAATAGTCGTCCATCATTTCTTATGCTATCAAATTCACTCATTTTCTGCATTTATTTCGATTTTCAATTGCAAAGATAGTGATTTCTGCGCAACCTATTTGCGTAGTAGAACTTTTTTTGCATTTTTTCGAAAGATTTTTTTAATTACGCAAATAAGTTGCGGTGTGGTTTTTTAATTTTGCGCTCAGAAAACAAAAAAGTGATCTTTGAAGGATTGAAAGAAAAGGTGGTGATTGCCGTAGTGAGGGGTTACTTCGTCTGATAAACCGGAAAGGTGCAGGATTTCGGTTCCTGATTACCCCCGTTGGAGTATTCCAAAAGTCCGCTTGCGTCTGTTGCATCCCACCTTATTTGAATATTGTGAGTGCCGTAGGATAGGAATGCTTCGCAGTGGTTAGAACGTCGGATTCCGGTTCCGAAAGTCGCTGGTTCGATTCCAGTCACCAGCTCGCTGGTGTAGTTCAGAACCCTCTCCGCCTGTTGCCTCACTTTTTTATATAGGCAAGTGCCGTAGATAAGACATACTTCGGTCTTGTAAACCATGTGTCGCTGGTTCGAGCCCAGCTGTGGATTTATCCATGTAGCTCAGTTTGGTAGAGCAATGTAAGAGTCTTATTGTTTGTTGCCTTGCTTAATTTAGCGGAGTAGAGCAGTTGGTCAGCTTGCAAGTTTCATAAGCTTGAGGTCGCAGGTTCGAATCCTGCCTCCGCCACAAAATGCAGAATGCCGTAGGGCGACAGTTACTTCGCGCTCTTGATGGGGATAATGTGCGTACCCCGGCTGTTTCCCGACTGTTGCTTCTGCTACTTAAAACGGTTGCCGTAGTGAAGAGTTACTTCTAGCTATATAGAGCACCAGATTAGTAACCTGGATTACACGGTCTCTCCACGACTGTCGCACCGCTTCTTTTGAAAAAAGATGTATAATAATTAAAGATGTAACGAAGATGAAGTACAATTCGATGTTGAAGGAAATAAAGACTGAAAAGAATTATGAGGGTGCCAAGGCTTATGCCATGACTCCCGAGTTGGAACTCTACACTGCCGTAGTGACTGCATCGCTCAGCGATACTTTCTACGAAAAACAGGATGAGCGAGTTGATCGTATTGCCCAGCTTATAGGCAAAGTGTCGCCAGAGTTCGTGGCGAGGCTCGCAGTCTATACCCGCACAGAGATGCATCTTCGTAGCATCCCCTTGCTGTTGCTGGTGGAGCTTGCAAAGATTCACAATGGCGATGATCTCGTGGCAAGAGCTGTTGAGAAGACTGTGCTACGCGTCGATGAAATCATGGAACTGCTAATGTGCTATCAGTGGCGTAATCCTTCAAATGATGCACGTAAGAAATTGGGCAAGCTATCTCGTCAGATTCAGAACGGACTGCAGAGGGCATTCAACCATTTCGATGAATATCAGTTCGCCAAGTATGATCGCGACAATCTCGAAGTGAAGCTCCGTGACGCTCTGTTCCTTGTTCACCCCAAAGCAAAGGACGAGCAGCAGCAGGCTCTCTTTGACAAAATAGTGAATCGTCAGTTAGAGGTCCCTTATACTTGGGAAACAGAGCTGTCGGCTCTCGGTCAGCAGAAGTTTGAGTCAGAAGAGTTGAAGCAAAAGGCTGTTCGTGAGAAATGGGAAGAACTGATTAACAGTGGGAAACTGGGCTATATGGCTCTGATGCGCAACCTACGCAACATGCTTCAGGCTGACGTGTCGCTACTTGAAATGCAGAAGGTAGCCAGCCGCCTGGCTGATCCAGAGCAAGTCTCAAAATCAAAGCAGCTACCTTTCCGCTATCTGTCGGCTTACAGAGAAATCAGACAGGTCAACTCTGTCAACACTGCAAAGATATTATCTGCTTTGGAGTCTGCAGTAAAGGCTTCCGTTGAGAATCTGGAAGGATTTGATGCCAATACCCATGTTCTATTGGCAGCGGACGTATCTGGCTCAATGCAGCGTCCTGTCTCTGCAAAGAGTTCCGTGCAGAACTTCGACATTGGCATTCTGCTGTCAATGCTTTTGAAAAGCAAGTGTGAGTCTGTGGTGAGCGGAATGTTTGGTGACAGATGGGAAGTCCTGAACCTCCCTCAGGATAATATCCTGGCAAACACTCTGGAGATGCATCGCCGAGAGGGAGAAGTGGGTTATAGCACCAATGGCTATAAGGTCATTGACTACCTCGTAAAGGAGAATCTGAGAATGGATAAGATAATGATTTTCACTGACTGCCAGATGTGGGATAGTGATGGGCGATACTATGGTCGTTCCGAAAAGGAAATAAAAGATTCTTGGCACACCTACAAGTCCATGTTCCCTGAATCCAAACTCTATCTCTTTGACATGGTTGGCTACGGTCAAATGCCTTTCCGCATGGCCGAACCAGATGTATATCTAATCGCAGGCTGGAGTGACCGAGTGTTCGATGTCCTCACTGCCATTGATAAGGGTGAAGATGCCCTTGCTGTTATTAACAAGATTGATGTTTAGAAGATTATGGAAAAAGTAGAAGTAATAGGAAAGACGGTAGTTAAGATGTGGACTACCGAATTCGACGATACGGCACGTAAGCAAATAGAGAATCTGGCTTCACTGCCTTTCGTTCACCATCATATTGCCCTGATGCCTGACTGTCACGGAGGTATGGGAATGCCCATAGGAGGGGTGCTGCCCACCAAGGATGTTGTCATTCCCAATGCTGTGGGTGTCGATATTGGTTGTGGTATGTGTGCAGTGAAGACAAACATTCGAGCACGCCGACTGACGGAGAAGATTCTTCGCAAGGTCATCATGAAGGGAATACGTGAGCGTATTCCATTGGGAATGGATCACCACGAGGAGATGCAGGACGAAAAGTATCTGCCCACAGAATTTGATCTTGAAAAGTTGCCTGTGGTCAAGAACCACTATAAGTCCATCCACCATCAGGTAGGGACGTTGGGTGGTGGCAACCACTTCATTGAGCTACAACACGATGAGGACGGCTGGCTGTGGATTATGATTCACTCTGGTTCTCGTAACCTTGGCAAACAGGTAGGAGATTTCTATAACAAGAAAGCCAAGTGGTTCAATGAACTTTACTATAGTAAGGTGGAATCAGAACTGATGTTGCATTTCCTGCCTCTGAAGACACCAGAGTTCAAGGAATATTGGGATGAGATGAACTACTGTATCGCCTTTGCCAAGTGCAACCGTCAGCTGATGATGGAGCGCATCAAGGAGGTTATAGTAGAGGCCTTGCCATTGGCAGAGTTTGAGCCTACAATAGATATAGCTCATAACTACGCTGCTTTTGAGAACCACTTTGGACACAACTGTATCGTTCATCGTAAGGGTGCTGTGCGTGCAAGGGCTGGAGAGATTGGAATTATTCCTGGTTCACAGGGAACAAGTTCCTATATTGTCGAAGGCCTTGGCAATCCTGACAGCTTTATGAGTTCATCTCATGGTGCTGGTCGCTTGATGAGCCGTTCTCAGGCTATCAAGACGCTAAACCTTCAGGACGAGATTAAGAAGATGGAGTCCAAGGGTATCGTACATAGTATCCGCTCTCAGCGAGACCTCGACGAGGCTGCCAGTGCTTATAAGGACATCGATCAGGTGATTGCCCTTGAAGCTGATTTGGTGAAGGTGAAAACAAAGCTGGAACCAATTGCGGTGATTAAAGGACAGTAAATTGCCCCGACATTGTGCCATCAGGAGTAGAAAGGCTGCTACCGGGTACTGACATTTTGTATTTATTACAGATTCCGTCACTACGGCTGATGGGGGATACGCCGCCCCCCGATGGCATTTTTCCTACTTTGGGCAAGTTAATATCTATTATATTTCCCAACTCTATTCTTTTTCATTGCCTCTCGAACTTCAGCCTTATCATAGAGGACACGTCCATCTATTCTAATTGGTTCTGGTAGTAATCCTTTTTTTCGATATGAAAGTAATGTTGTTGGAGTAACATGGAGAAGTTCTTCCAACTCTTCTCTGGTATAATAAGTAGGCTCATCGCGCTCCTTAATGGTTTTCATTCCCCAGGCGATTGCACCATCCAGTAAATCACGTAGATCTTTTGCATTGATGACCAACTGTATTTTGGGTGCGTCATCAGAGTATATTATACTATGTAAATCCATTGTATTATATTTATACTAATCGATCAATAATCCATTTCTCATTTTATTCATCTGTTTCAAACAAATCGTTCCTCTCATTACTTAGAGTTTTGCTTGTTTCCTGATAATGCAGAATATAATAGCGTTTGAAATCATCTAATGCTTCGTATGTCTTTTTTGCATCATCAGGAATGTACATATGTACAAGGTGGGAACATTTTGCAAATGCTGTTTCATTAACAGCTTCAAGTTTACTTCCAAAAGAAATGTCCTGAAGCGAATAGCAATAACGAAATGCGCACTTACCAATAAAAGTAATAGAATCGGGTAAAACCAAGTGATTTAAAGAAGTACATCCTTCAAAAGCATAGTGTTCTATTCCTGAAAGTACGGACACTTTATGAAGTTTTAGTTCTGAAGGATATTGCCAATAATTATCATCTTGTCGTTCAAATCCAATATCTTCCAAATTGACACACCAATGAAAAGCTCTCTCCTCGATTCTCTTCAATTTTCTTTTGCAAGAGCATTTTCTTAATGATTGGCATCCTTCAAATGCATACGCAGGAATAACCATAACGTGCGTTGGAATGTCAATACTTTGTAGGAGAGAACAACCATTAAACGCTGAAACGCCAAATCGTTCTAAGGATTCTGGAAGCTGAATGTTTGTGATGTTTTTACAATTTCGGAAAGCAGCCACACCTATATCAGTTAAATTTTTAGAAAAGTGTATATCTGACAACCTAAAGCAATCTTCGAATACTTCTTTTCCTATTTCTGTTACAGAATCTGGTATATAAATGCTTTTCAGCATATAACATCGATAAAACGCCTGGTCGCATATAATTTCTGTTCCCTCTTTTACTCGATATGATTCTAAGTCCTTTGTGATTTCAATAAGCTTAAGACCGTCTTCAGAATATAATACACCAAATTCGTCTTTTACGCCATTGTCGTATTCGTTTGTTGTATATTCAGTCATATTATTATCTTTTTTAATTGTTTTAATCCTTCAGAAACAACGCCATTCTGATAATCACGACCTATAATGTCAGCTATAGCATCCTCGTCAAAACCATATATAGTTATCATATCTCTTGTGTCATCGTATGGTAAATGTAGCATCTTTTTGTCCATCATATTTTCAGCAACATTCCTTGCATACGGGGCCATTGATTCCAAAAAAGATATAATGGCCTTTCCGTGAGAATACAGTTCTTTAATATGAATGGTATTGGGGGATTCTTCGATTTTAAAATGGAAGTGTAAATACTCGCGCATGGCATCTTCCGTCTCATGATTTGCGGACTCGTATTTGGATATAACTGAAGAGTATAATTTGCGATTTAGCTTGTTAACAACTTTAAGCCATATAAAGATGGAAGATAATGCCATTCCCTCAAGACTCTGATCTGTCGGTAGGACACGGCCATTTTGAACAATGAAGTTTTTTTCTTTTCCTCTGTGGTATATAAATTGATCTGTTTGTATAAGAAGTGTATCAATATCATCTTCTGACAATTTCATTGGCTCAAAAAGATGATTATTTCTTGATGCTCCAGAATTATAACTTGATACAACTGTTTTTTTATTATTTACTAAATTATGAGGAGAATTGTAATTAGGTTCATCTTTGTATTTTACATATTCAAATAATTGTTTTAATTGCTCTTTGTTGATTTCCCCTCTTGAAATCTTCAGAGCAGATTGTATAAAGGTGTTATATTCACCATTTAGCTTAATGAAACTGGCTGCACTTATCATCAATCCTTTTGCTAGTTCTATATCAACATTCATACCTGTTTGGTGCAGAAACTTTCGACAGTCATCTTCAAGTTGTACCATTCCACCAAAGTATTCTTCGATAGTCTCTTGATTAAATCTGTGTATATCTTCTTTCTGTGAAGAATTACTCCATTTTTTTAAGAAATCAAATAATCCCATATTTTTATCTATATTGCGTTAATATTCAGAATTGCCAGTCGTAATCATATCCAAGCTCGAAATCTTTTATATGTATAGTTTGAATATAAATCAACTTCCTCAACATACACCTCAGTTTCTTCTGTCTGTAGAGCATCCTCTCCTGAAAATGTCGTGATTATCTGAGAATTAGCAGGCAGAGATGTAAGAAAAAAAAGAAATAAGCAACAGTAGTATACCTAATGTTTCTTTGTTTTTTATTATATTGTAAATGGTTTCTAAAGCGCCATAAAACATCATAAGATAGCAGCCCATACAAAAACTATCTAATAGATGGCCAGTCATGAAATAGCCAATTTGCACACAAATGACAGCAATTAATGTTGATAATATCCCTAAAGTCCTTAGATTTTTTGTTTTAAATCTTTCATATAATCCCCATACAAACATAACCGCAATGGGAATTGAAGCTATGCGGAAAAGAGTTAAATATCCCCTGTAATATGCTACAATAAGGAAACACGGAAGTAAATATAGTATTATCACTAAAATACTAAAACCGTTGATTTTTTTATTCTCTTTCTCCATAATTACTAAAATAGATCATTTTCATTAATAGCCTCTGTCTGCATATTACCGTTTTGAACCTTGTAGAGAGTTACTTCAAATTGCCCCCTCTTACCCAATTGAACCATCTAATTATCCCCAAGACCAAAGCAGTTAATATAATGGCGGGAAGGATATATAGCAATACAATATAAACACTTAATGGAAGCAAGGCCCCCATCATTAATGGATAGATGACAAATGTTAGATATAATCTTTTGCTGGCTCCATTACTGATTCTATCGTAGATGTTTTTCCTTATGACAGATGGAATAAAGTAGTTGTTAGTCATTGGTTCCTTTGATTTTTTCAGATAGAAAACACACAGTGGTATAACTACAAGAGAAATAGTCAGTAATGATCCTATCAGTGCAAAAGCAGACTTGGGAGATGCCACCAATGTAGAATATATTTGATATGACTGAATAAGTGCTATTACATAATTTAAAGCAATTGCTCCAAGTCCTAATAAAAAACATTTATAAGCGTGTCGATTGGCACACGGGAGTTTACGATATTTCAGAATGTAGAAAAATATAATTATCAAAGAGCATAGTAGAATGGTTAAAAAAGCTATACCCAACAAAGACTTATCTTTTGTATTCAGATTAAAATCCTTAACATTCAGCTTTGAACAGGCAATTCCAGAATGTTTATCAAGGTCTGTGATGGATTCGGTCTCCATAAAATATGCTCTTCCATTAGCACAGAACAAGACACGCTTCAGAGGAGTCCCATTATCTGTATAATAGACAAAGGCCTTTTTGCCCGCAGCTTTTGTATAATGTGATTTATAATTGAAGTTAGCTTTAAGCTGAACCTCAAAATCTTTCAAATACCTGCTATACGCGGAATCTTCGTCCTCATAAAAAGCAATTTTATCACCTATGTCAAAAGTACTTAAAGCATATCTCCAATTATATGATAAATAAACCGGATCATAGTCTTTGTAAGGTTCGTATTTCGTTTCATAGCCATCGAAAACCTTATCGGTTATTCCATAGCCATAATCAATAATTCTGTATTTGGGAGCATAATACGATCTATACCTCGTAACTACCTTGTTACCTGCGAAATAAGAATCCGACTCAGAACCTTGGTAGGTGGATATGTATCTCCCCTTAGGCAGTGGGCCAAAATCAAAATTAAGCCATTTGTTGTATATAATGGAAATACTATCACCTATTTTAGAGTCAGCTAAAAAACATTCCTTTGTGTATTCAATATATTGATGTGCTACAACTTTTTTTCGTTTTTCATTGGCTGTCTCTTGATTACGGTAGACATCCTTTTCTAAATTGTAATTATCGACATTATAATAATCATCAAGGAAATATGTAAAAATTTTGTGAGATTGATATAATGATGGTATTAAAAGCAACATCCAAAATGCGACTAAATATTTTTTATTGGTTCCTTTCCGAGAGCTATAATGACTGATCTGCACTTTGTCGGGAATGGAACGCTCTTCATTTCTGGATGGTTCTATGTCTTTTGTATAGTAAATAGGAGAGCTACTTTTCAATGACGCAAAATTTTCTTTGCTCTCCGTATTGTAATTGAAAGCGTTGTAGTCTTCTCTCTGTTCTGCTTTTAGCGTTTCCCCATCTTCATCTGTATATCTTTTGACGTTTTCGATAAGAGCTGCCTTTTCAGGAATTGTTTGATCTACATTTTTTTGAGATACCAAGTAACTTCCAGTTATTACATCAAGGAGATTCCGCTTTCTGGTAAACACCATGAAATCAAATAGTATGAAGAAAATGACAACTATAAAGACATAACTTGTATTTAATAAAAACCTAAGAAAAACCACCAAACAAAGTATGATGAAAAATAGAAAATTCCTCACAAGAATACTATATTTACTTAATTTTTCTCCCTCTTTATTCACAAGTACTCCTCCAAATAAATGTTTAAAAAGGGATGCACCCATAAAGAGTTCACAAGTGAGGAAATATAGGAAATTGATAATGATAAACCATATTGTAATCGTTAAATCAACCTCTTTTGCAGATTGTTCTCCAATTTGGGCATTATCAATACGTTCGCGTAACTGATAATACTCCGATACGCCAGAATCTGTATTGAATGATGATTGACCAGATAAATCTAGATATTCATAATTAGATGGCACCATAGACAATTCAGCCACATATATACCCAGTTTACCTGCTGCAGTAAATGGAGTATACTGCACAAAAAGCATTACGATGACGAAAATAAAAAGTATCGTCAACTTATCTAGACAACTAGCAACGAAGCGTTTCCATAACGATAACATATGCATAATTTTTTTATTTGATAATCAGAGAATATACATTAAAGCCATTTATGCCAATACTGTTTTTTCTTACCCGTATACTTATTTTTTACATCTTCTTTGTGAGCTACTTGCACTTTCCATACAATGCTATCCTTCCTATTTACATACATTTGGGTTTTTATACTGCCATCAGGATTTAATTCAAATGCTTCTACCAAATAAGGATAAACCACGCCACATGAATCGTATTTGCAAGGTATTATCTCCTTAATTTTATTATCAACGAATCCCCATTTTCCTTTTTTCTTTACAGCAGCAAGTCCGTATGCAAACCCTTTTATAGCCTGATATATAGACTCCTCTCCATATCCATGTATAATCTTGTAGCGATCCATGAAGAACCAATGCTCACCATCCGCTGTGACACCAGCTAGGCCATCACTGAAAAAGGTAACATCATAAAAATCCAAATCCTCAGGAAATACTTGCATAATATCCTTACGCTTACCAAGAATATTAAGTTGAGCTTCGGAAAGACCTTTTAATGGTTGTAAGATTTTCCCGTTTTTGTCAAAAAACTCCATCGAAGGGTGAGTGTTATCTAAGCCAACAAAGAGTTGCTGTTCTCCCACACATATCCCATCGTCAGTATACCCATAATATTTATAAAAGAAACTTAAAGTATCAATATAATTACCCTTCTCATTTATAACAATATTGTGTACCTGATAAGAACCATCCATTTCATCAGATAATTCTTTGAGCATGCCAATACCACGATTTGCCTCAAAATCAGTCAACGTTTCAAATATAAAGTCTGTTTTTTCATTACCATCCCTATCTATGTATGCACATCGAAGTTTGCTTGGAGTAATACACAAATCTTTTATATATAAAGGCTCTGCTACTTTCTTGTTCACCACCGCGCAACCTGACCTAAAGCGACGGCTCCAATAATATGTTGGTTTAACAACAATCTTACCTTTTAAATCCATATAGCCACATCTCCACGTTGTGGTATCGTTAAACATTGCGCGATCATTCCTAAAATGGTATCTATAAAGAGCTGAAGAACAATCATCAATATTGTCCTCAACATACCCATATTCAGGCATTATTACATACCCTATATAATTGGGGGGGAGAACAAACTCTCCAGACCTGTTTATAAAGCCATACTTTACAAACATTCGATACTCTTTTAGTGGTTCACTCACCTCCCCAGCTTCCATCATATCGGAGTTCATGTATTCTTTATATATAGTGTCAACGACAACCATTGCAACTCCATTAGCGAAGCTAGACCCCCATAAAAACTGTGGCTCAATAATATGATTACCTACAGAATCGATATAACCATATAATCCGTTCTCTTGTATTGGGAACAGATACCCGCCAAAACGACGTTCACCACAAGAACAAAGTTGGGATAAAACCACTATAAGAAACAAAAGGATTTTTATCTTTTTCATACTAAAATAAATCATTCTCATTTATAGATTCTGTCTGCATATTGCCGTTTTGGACCTTGTAAAGAGTTACTTCATATTGACCGTATTGACCGGAAGAGGGATATGGATAATCAAAGGCATCATATGATTCTGATTTTGAAATGGAACATGAGTACATGAAGCCGCCTTTCGGATTCCCAGAACCATTGTCTTTCTCAGGGTTCCAGTCTGTTCCTTGCATCACCTTTATAATGTATTCCCCTCCAGGTATTTTTGTCATAGTAAAGTTTTGACCTCTTTCAATATACACATGTCTTACTTTCTTTCCATTGGTTCTTTCCAAGAAAACAACCGCATCGGTACTACTGCCATTTTTTATCAAGAGACTGTTTTGAGTATTGTTGTCGTAGTTTCCTTTTCCATATGTGCTTTGGTACGGTCTATCACCTGTTGAGAAAGAAACTGTTGTGAAGGATTCTATTTCTTCATTATAATTAGCGGAGGTCTCTGGTTCAACTGTAGTAGTTCCGTCTGCTTCATTGGTAGTTTCATCAGTTTCAAGGGTAGTTTCATTTTCGCTTTCCTCGCTATTCTTAGAATAATCAGTGTTATATGCAGATTCAGTAGCTTTCGCAACAGTATTATCCTTCTGATGCTTATTTGATAAAGATATAACAAGCATAAAGACAATTAGGATCATGCCTAATGCCCCAAATATATATCCTAATGTGTTGTCATTTTGTTTGGAAGGCTCTTTGCTTGTCGATTGTCTCGAATAATTCTGTGAATAAGGTGATGAGTTTGAAGAATTGGTGTTTGTTTTTTGTGAATTCTGTCTTTGAGTATTTCCAATCTTATAAGGATCTATATGGATGTAAGTCCGTTTATTATACTCTTTTTTAAACACATCTAATTGTTTTCCCACATCGTAACGATTATGTGCAAAAATCACTGCAGGATTATCCTTGTCTGATAATTGAAGATTTTCAGAAATTATGTATTTACCAGTTTTATTATATAAAGAATATGCCCATTCCAGCATTTTTAATGCTTCAGAAACTTGGGTCAAAGACATCTGGCTTATGTTTTTAGGAAATTGAGACAATAGATTATTGACTCTTTTTATAATCGTCTGGTCTACAAACGAAGCAAAGTTTGTCGATATTGAAATATAGTGTTTATTAGTTGCACCTATTTTATCTTTTATAGAATCTATTTGTTTGCAACAATAATCAACAATTGTATATAGACCATCAGAATCTACTGATGATTCGTTATGCTTAAAATACATAACTTGATTATCAATATTGTTATATTCTTGTTGAATAGATTCAGGGATAAGATTATCTAATGTTTCGCTTAAAATGTCTAGATTCTTTTTTGCTCTCTCTTTAGTTGTTTTCCCTTCTGCTGTCCGATATGCATAACGAGTGAACTTAATAACATTTTGTGCCCTTTGTGGATTTTCTGTGTCATGTGTGTAGTAGTCTATGCAATTGTCGAGAATCTGGTTTGCAACACTGTCTGCATACTCTATATAAACATTATTGCCTTTTCCCAATGCCAGACGCAATTCTTTAAGCATGGGCTTGCACCTTTCCTCTATTTGTTTTGCCATAGCCAAGTTGACCATTGCATCTTTTCTAGCAACAGATGAAGCCTCACTAATTATAGAGTCGATGTCCTTCTTTATTTGAAGTACGCATCTCTCTGTCAATTGGTCTAAGAGTTTGCTTCCTTCAAATCGAGATTTAAAAGGATAAGACTTTTCGCCCAATACAACACTCTCATGCTGTATTTGATCTAGCCAGTTAGCATTTGGAAAGTCTTGAATAAGTTTGTTAGAAATATACTCAACCAATTCTTCTTCCGAAAAATAGTCTTCAGAGTCAGTAAAGGCTTTAATTAAAGCCCCTCTTCTCATCGGAGATTCAAGAAGATATGCATAACTATAGAGGGCAATATCCCATTTTTTTAGAATAAGGGCCAAGACTGCCATATTGACAACTCCTGAATAATTTCCTTTCTTTTGGATGATTGTCATGGCTTCGTCAGGATTGCCTAATTTCAAACATTCTATTGCCGCTTTATCGTTGTCTGTATGCTGCATAAACCAAAACATGCCAGCTTGCAGTTTGTCTTTGGGCAAAGCAATATCGTTGTTTGCTTTCTCTATAGACTCAACAGTACGAGCAACAGGGCCAAGAAGTGTCGTAAAGTCAGTGTCAAAATCTAATATTTTCCCCGTTTTAGCGAATGCACGTAATTTGCCTATATTTGCGACAATCTCCTTCTTGGGCGTATCAGAAAATACGCCTAAGATCCTCAACGGATTCTCTCTTATTATACGACCTTCTTCTTTGTTCATTACTCTAATTTCAACGAATTATAATCAACATTACTGAAATTAACTTCAAATGCCGACATATTATTATCCTGAGCATCTGCGCTTAGCCAATAGTCTTCTACACCTTCAATCTGAGACAAAATAAGGTCATCTGAAAGTTTCAAATTCTTTCTAATTGACTTAAAAAATTTGATCTCATCATATTCTACTTTTTTGTCGGCATAAATAGTCTTTGTTGCAACATCAAGTATTTGAAGAGCTTGATTGTCGCTAAACTCAGCGTTGCTGAGTAATTCTAAATATGACTTCACAAACTCATACCCGAATTTGGTTAATGAATCCATAATAACAGGAAGAACCTGATTCAAATCTTCATTCCCGAATAATTGTTGCTCTTCTGACAATTTTTTTAAAGTTGAAACTTCTTCCTTTGCGATTTCTCCATCACATGCCATACAACAAACGCTTGTTAGCAATAGGATTTTATTGAACTCATCCATAACTCATTTGTTTAAAAACCTATTCGATTTGGCTTCTTGCCAGTAAATTCATCTCTAATTTTCTCACAGCGTCTAATAACGTCAGGGCTCACGGTAGGTGGAATCTGTGCAATTGCTTCTTCGATAATTGCCTGGGTGATTTTCTCAGTTTTACCCTTAAACACGATGCGGGCAGCGGTGTCAATAATTAGGGTAATATCAGAAGAAACTCTGTTTTCTGTAAGATCCGCAAGCCTATCATAGTTAATTCCTAATTCCGTGTTACGACCTTTAAGCCCAACTTTGAAAAGTTGTATTCTTGTTTCCTTGTCAGGCTGTGGAATATAATATTTCAATTCCAATCTTCCAGCACGGAGTGCTGCTGGGTCAATCAGCGTGGGCTCATTAGTTGCAGCAATAACCATAACACCTTCTGCACCACAATTATTCAGTTGACCAAGGAATTCATTTACCTCGCCCTGTTCACTGACATTGTTATGCTTGTTACGATCCATAATCATTGCTTCAACTTCATCTAAGAAAAGTATTGTAGGCGCATTCTTTCTAGCTTCTTCAAACAGGTTGGCAATTTTTTCCTGACCACCATGAATGTATGGTGAAGCTACATCTGAACATAGAACATACATGTAATTACAGCCTATTTCCTCTGCAAACCGCTCAGCAAAGAATGTCTTACCACATCCAGGAGGCCCATAGAAAAGCAAACCATTGGGAATGGATAGGCCAAGTTCCTTAGCTCGGCCAGGATTTTTAAGCAGGTCTATCACATCTGACTGTAGCTGTTCTTTCAATTCTGTCATACCAGCTACATCTGCAAATCCGTTTCCAATCTTTTTGGTTTTTTTCCCAGACGGTGCTTCCTTGAAGGATGATGTTTTTGGCTTTTCAACATCAATAGCACCTTCTAACGCTTTAATGAATTCGTCAGCTGTTTGAAACCTATCATTTATATCATATGCCATAGCTTTACCCATGACATTAATTAACTTTTCGTCCAGCTCAAACACATTCATTGAGGGAATTTGAAGTGGCGAGCATTTCCTCGCTAAAATCGCTCTCACTTGATCTGCAGGTTTGTATTGAGAAAGATCTATGAACCAAGGGAGCATTCCAAATATCATTTGATATATCATTACCCCAACAGAATATAAGTCAGATTGTACAGAACAAACCCCATTGAAACGTTCGGGAGCCAAGTAAAATGGGTTTATATTCCCAATATCATCCTTAGAGGGAGGTAAATCCAAGAATCTTGCGTGCCCGAAATCAATCAATTTGGCATCTTTCAATTCGCCAGACAAGTCTATTAAAGTGTTCTGTAAGGTAACTTCATTATGAATGATAGGACGTGGTAATGAGTGAACAAATGACAGGGCATTGAGAACACTTTTTGCTATTTGCTTTGCTTCATAGACAGTTAAGGTCTCTTCGCGCCCCATTTTCTCTGCAACGGTTTCGCCACTAATAAACTCTGTCACAATATAAGCGTACTGTTGCCCACCGTGTATTAGCGTGCCAGTGTCAACAAATCCACAGAGGTTACTATGGGTAAGAGATCTTGCAACTTCAACTTCAATAATCTTTCCATCGGAACTGTATTGGGAGGCATTTAGTTGGGCAAAGCTGATAAGCTTTAGAAACAGGACCTTCCTGTTATCATCTTTTACACGGTAAGTTTCCGCATAAGAACCTTGCTTATGCGGAAAAGCAACCGTGTAATTTCCTATTTTTTGATTCTTTTCAAACAACATAATATTACTTCTTTAAACGGCCCTGAGCATCCTTAGGAACATCAGTTGGAGGCAGGAGGGCAACCAATTGGTCAATATAGGGTTCAAGCTTATCTGCAGTCGGCGAATCATTAATGATGCCAATAGCACTATTAATTAATTGTCTTGCACGTGTTCTATCTTTCCATGCGATAGTATCAAAGCGTTTATTCCAGCTTCCTATCCAAGCTACAAAATATTCGACTAAAGCAAGTTTGTAGTCAAGTGCTTGAACTTGGTCGAGTGCATCTTTGGCCATTTTTACGTCTCTCTTGGCAATTGCTTCGTCTACAATGCCACGAAGTTGGTCAAGTACCTGCCCAGTCTGGAAACTGCCATATTTCTTTTGGTCTTCTTCAGTCATCTTGAACACACGCTTCAACTCCTTTTCAATGCGTTCAAATTCTGATTCTGAGTCTCGCTTCTCAATCTCACGCATTACCTCTTTTTGATGTTGAAGCACCATCTTGGTTTCAGTGTTATTGGAGTCTTCTGTTTTAACTTCCTGTAGTTTAGAACGCAAATCTGATGTGTCAATACCATGCTTTTCCAGTCTGGAAATATTCCTTTCTGCTTCAGCAAAGTTGGACGCAATAGTATTCTTCGCATCTTCAAGAGATTGCTTCTTATCTGTTTTCAGCTCTTTAGAGATTGTTAAATCAAGAGAAGGGAAGTAGGCTTCAATTGTCATCATCTCAGAAGAGTCTGCCTTGATAGTCAAATCAACATTTGCATCCTCTGGTATAAGTTGGTTTACATCTCCACCATCAATCACCACATTTGCAACATACTCATACAACTTTGAAGATGTTCCTTCTTCACTTTCGTCTGCCTGATAAACGGGAATCACCAAGCTGTCAGATGCGTTACCAGGTCTCAACTGAGATGTGGTTTTTAAGTTGTTCAATGCACCTGTTGCTGGAAGGGGTTTGTTCTTTTCTAATCCCTCAATAGGTTGGAATACAAGCTTTTTCTTTTCCTCATCCCAAATCTCAATACCGATAAAATATGGTAGAGGAGCTGCTCCAACCTTTGATCCCTGTATAATTGTTATCTCGTTAGGGAAACAATCCAATGCAGTACCCTGTTCATCATATGCTAAAATCGAGAAAGAGTTTGCTTTTCCTTCCTGTAAATGTGCCTCTACAACATTACCATTTGCATCAATCTCTGTTTTTCCACTAGACCAGGTTTTGTCACTGCTAACAAGTTCAACGAATACTTTGTTAGGACAGTTTGGCCCTGTTGCAGACTTATCTAATTGAACACTTACCCATTCTGTCGTTTCCACTGATGTAGATTCATAACCAACATTTAGTCGGATAGTTCCAATTTCAACATCTTCATTCTTTATATCTGCATCTTTTGTTGAAGCAAATAGTGCAGCACCAGAAGCAACAGCAGTCATTGGATCAATACTTGTATCTACGTTCTCCGTAATCTGTTCTCGAAGCATTTGACGAATCAGCGGAGAATGGGTAGGCCCACCAACCAAAATAATCTTGTCAAGTTGGCTACCTCTCATGCTGTTTCTGTCAAGAAGGGTTTTACAAATGTCAACTGCCTTCTGGAAGAGGGGTCTCATAGCAGCAAACGCCTGATCCTGCGTCACGGTAAGATCAAGTTCGATTTCTTCTCCTTCTTCATCTTCACCAAGTTCACCAAGGTTTGAAATAATATCTTCTTTTTCTTGGAAAGATAATTTGTTCTTCAAGTCTTCAGCATAGGTTTTCATTGCATCACGAAGAACCTCCTTCCTTTTTTCGTCAGCTAAAATAGAATCAATGGCGTAGTTTTCTCTAAGATATGGAATTATTATTTCATCAACAATTGCATAATCCAAATTTTTACCGCCAAGATAATTGTCACCTTCAGTATCAAAAACCTGCATAATACCATCTTCGACTTTCAATAAAGCAGCATCAAAAGTGCCACCGCCAAAGTCGAAGACCATCCAGTAACCATTCTTTTGGTTAGATGACAATCCATAGGCCATAGAGGCAGCAATAGGTTCCTGCAGAAGTTCACAATGATCAAATCCTGCGAGTTTTGCAGCTTGCTTTGTAGCCGTTTTTTGATTTACTGTAAATTTGGCAGGGACAGTGATAACTACAGAACGGAATGTTTCATCAGTAACGAATGACTTAAGTGCCTTCAAAACTTCAGCTGATAATTCCTCTGATGTATAATCTGCTTTGAGTCCTTTGTCTTCCATGTTCTTGCTATGGTAGATCTTATCGGTACCCATTGTTCTTTTAAACTCAACATAGGTATTAGAACCCTCTATTTTCCATGACTTGGTGGCACTCTTTTTGTCACTCTTCATGGAACGATACGCACTTGCACCTACGACTGTTCCACCTCTACGATTAAAAAACACACATGATGGCATAGTGTCATCGGTTACCTCGATTTTCTTAATCACAGGCTGGCCTTTCTCCATTCTGCATATAGCAGAGTTGGTTGTTCCAAGGTCAATACCATAGTCAATTTTAATTCTTGCCATATTCGTAATTGTTTAAGTTATTATTTTTGTCTATTATTATAACTGATGGATAAACAGAAATAGCGGAGCCTGATTCAGAATATGCCAATATTTCATATTCATTCCAATAGGAGGAAGGCATTTCAACTTCAATTATACCACCAATTTTACTTATCTTTTTTAATTCGCTAGTCCATTTCATTGGATAGATTTTGGATTCTTTCCTACTTAGCTTGACATTTAGTTGATCGTAATTGGAATCTTTATCAACACTAATGTATACGAAAGCTTTATGTCTGTCAGAATCTTCTACCACATTGATATTCAATAATACTGAATTTTGCTTAAGTGCTTCATCTTTTTTTATTCTCTCCTTTTGGTTAAAAACATAACCTTCTACCTGAGAAAGAACCTTTCTTATAAGTTTAGGATCATTTTTTTCAAATGCATCTCTTGCATCTCGTTCAATTGTTGACAAAGAGAATACAGAATATTTTGTGTATAACACTTCTTTTAATTCTCTCGCTTTTGCTATTCCTTTTATTATGTTGTTCTTTCTTCGTTCGAATATTGTTTCATTATCCAATTTGTCGATTTTACGCAATACTTCTTTTATTCTTTTTAAAGCATTTTTCTTTTCATCAATAGGTATTGCATCAAAATCATTATCAACAGACTCTAATTCGGTATAGAGTGTTCCAATCTCTAACCCATCTTTAATCATTTTGTTTAGTTTGTCATATCCATAACGAATCTCATACTTTATTTTGCCATTGTATTCACTATCAGATGATTCCGTATTATAGCGAACTATGGGTTCTATCGAACGGCCAAGTTCGGGTAAAACGACTTTTGCTGTAATCCGCTCTGATGAGTCTACATATATCGAAATATCGATTTGGGTCTCTTTTGGTATGACAAAATCAAAACATTCTCCAGAAATTATTATATCTGCAATTTTCTCACATAACCAAGCATATTGCCCGACATATAATGAATCAACATGAAAAATCGGGATACGTATATCATCTTCATCATCAGGCCTAAAGTCAACCTCAAGCTTCAATGGAGATAATTCGCCAATAGCAGGTAACGAGGCCCCTTTTTCAAGTCCAGGAATAATCTCTGGTACAACTCTCAAATAATCGTCAAAAAATTTGTCTGTACAAATATAATGTGGAAGAATTATTGTGTTGGAATTACTAGAATAGTCCCAAACGTTATCATCTTTAAATATATCATCTGAAGGCTGTATTAGGTCGTTTGTGAAATCAGGTGAATTTGAGGAATTATCTTCCATGTCCACGATAATCTCATAATCAAAAGTGGATGCATAGATTGCCGCGCCAGATGCAACAGCAGTAACAGGATCGATACTTGTATCTACGTTCTCCGTAATTTGTTCACGAAGCATTTGGCGGATAAGAGGTAAACGGGTTGAATTTCCAACTAATAATATTTTGCATAAGTCTCTCCTCATCCCATTTCTATCAAGTAAGGTCTTGCAGATGTCAACAGCCTTCTGGAAATGAGGTCTCATCGCATTAAATGCTTGTTCCTGAGTAACAGTAAGATCCAATTCTATTTCCTCTCCATCCTCATCTTCTCCAAGTTCTCCCAAATTTGAAATAATATCTTCCTTATCTTGAAATGATAGCTTGTTTTTTAAATCTTCTGCATAGGTCTTCATTGCGTCACGAAGAATCTCCTTTCTATTCTCGTCTGACAAAATGGAATCAACGGCATAATACTCTTTTAAATAGGGTAAGATTATGTCGTCAACTATTGCATAATCCAAATTTTGACCGCCAAGATAATTGTCACCTTCAGTATCAAGAATACGCATGATACCATTTTCGATATTTAATAAAGATGCATCAAATTTTTCACTACCAAAGTCAAAAACTATCCAGTAACAATTGTTTTGATTAGATGATATCCCATACGCCATAGAGGCAGCAATAGGTTCCTGAAGAAGTTCACAATGATCAAATCCTGCGAGCTTTGCTGCTTGCCTGGTTGCATCCTTTTGCTTTTCCGTGAATTTTGCAGGTATAGTAATGACAGCAGAGTGGAAATCACCATCTGTAATAAATGACTTAAGTGCCTTCAATACTTCTGCAGATAATTCCTCCGATGTATAATCTGCTTTGAGTCCTTTGTCTTCCATGTTCTTGCTATGGTAGATCTTATCGGTACCCATTGTCCTTTGAAATCCCACAAAAGCATTAGATGCATCCATCTTCCATGATTTGGTTGCACTTCTCATATCACATTTCATGGAACGATAAGCATTTGCACCTACAACTGTTCCACCTCTACGATTGAAAAAAACACAACATGGGATAGAATCATCTGTAACTTCGCATTTCTTGATTACAGGCACACCTCTTTCTATCCGGCACATGCTTGCATATTCCAGACCGAGATATATTCCATAATCAATTTTTTTTCGCATAATATCAAATGTTTTGTGTGACCGTTACAATCGCCTTTTGAATTAATTCGCCATTGTATATAACCTGCGGTTTTGTTATTGAAGTAATAATTCGTGTTCCTGGCTCAAGATTTTCGTCAAGAACGAAATCTGCATTTATTCTCATTCCTTCGTTGTAGGGTTTATTGAGCATATCTGCAATTTCATAACCTTTAGAAAGATAGTTGTTTTTAATACGTTCAACACCTTTTGCTAACTGTTTTAGGCCTTTGACAGAAGGATCCATGCGTGACAAATTGAGTTCGATTCTAGTAATCTCATCAGCAACTTTAAGAACCAATGAGTGATCAGGAGTTGCTTGCTGTGTTTGAACGACCTGTTGTTTTACAGCCTGAGCGTTTAACTGATTATTCAGGATGTCAACAAGCTGATTGTCTAACTTGACGGACTCTTCTTCCAATTTCTTTTGAGCATCCTTTACTTTATCAATAGCAGATTCACTATTAGATACTTTTTTCCTTAATAGGAAAAAGCCAATTCCGGCCAATAAAGCAACAATCAGAACGATAACAGTACCCAAAATAGACTTTGTGCTTATAGATTCCTGAAGGGATGCAGTATTATCTTCAATGGACTTATTTGTTTTAGATATGTCTGAGCCAAGTTTCTCTTCGGCAGAAGAAAGAGCATTTGTTAAGTTGCCTACTTGAGATTGAAGGCTATCAATTATAGTCTTGGAGTTGCCAAGATCAGCCTGAAGCGAGTTTATCTTTTTCTGTTGAGAGGACGTAATTGATTTTTGACTTCCAATCTGTTGATGCAAAACGGAAATCTCTGTCTTAAGTTGGGTGATGTCCTCATTTGAAACTGTCTGGGCAGTTGCACTATTTGCTGCAAACACCAACAATAATAGTAATAAATACTGTTTCATATGCTTATTTTTTAGAAATCATCGTCATCGTTATCATAATCATCTTCATCTGAGGAATCATCTTCTTCTTCCTCTTCATTCTCTTCGTATTGATTGTCATCATCCGATTCAAGTGAACTTGAATTGTCGTAGTAACCAGAATTGTATACAGGCGTGGAGCGTTGACTTGAACTTCCACTTCTGCCGTTTGCAGATATAATGATAATAAATAGTATTATTACTATTACGACTGCAATACCAATATATTTCCAAAGTTGTTTTTCTTTTTGCTCGAGTTCTTCGATTCTCCTTTTAGCCTCTTCGGCGTGATTACCATTGGGAAAACGTTGTAAGTATCCCCTGAATTCGTTCTTGGTAGTACATTCTTCAAAGAATTCAGAATCACACCAGAAAAATTTTTTGTATGCCGATATGCCATGGGCACAGCCTGTTAAAATATAGTTGTTGTCTGGATAGTTAAATCCCTTTACTCCATTGATTATAGAATATAGGGCTTTTCTGTTGGGTTGATATCTATTCTTATTAAAGTCTTCTGTTTTGTCCAGTAAGTCAATATGTACGATTGTCTCCCAAGCATCGTGAAGTGCAGCCTTTATTGTCTGTGCTTTCTGTCGGCGTCGTTCTTGTTCGCCAAGAATATTGCCATAAAGACTATATCTAGATGATGTTCCAAAAAGACCTTCAAGAGGATTTGGCTTGTCTTCCTTTTGGGCATCGTTTACTTCATCTATAACATTACTGAGAGCTGCACTTCCTAATAGTGAGGATGTCTCTAAATAATAAGAGTTATTCTTTCCGACTTTTTCTTTAACAGCAACCAATGGCTTTTGAGCCTTCTTCAACAACTCTAAGGCATTTTTAGAAGTCTTTCTTTGTTTGGAATACCATACAAGAATGTCAGTAATTTCTTTTGCTTCCTTTGAGACTTCAGATGGGGGCATGTTTTCGTATGCCTCGTTAATCACATCATAATTCTGTTCGCATCTTTGCTTTGCAGCATTTCCAACAGCAACGCTTTTAGCGTATTTACATAGGGGTAAAGCTTTTGCAGGAGAATCAACATCTTCAGTATCATTATAATAATCGATACTGCATTGCAATACTTCTTGGGCGACCTTATCTGCTATCATTTGGTAGCGTGTGTCAGTGAGTGGGAGAACTCTATGTAAAGTCGCTAATAATGGCTTCGTCGCAATTTTCAGTTTATTACCAGCAGTAAGGCGTGCAGAAGGCCCTTTGCCTTTGACTGCCTTTGCCTCAGAAACATGAGAATTAATCTGGGAGATAAGTGGCTCAACCTTTTTGGCTTCAATAATGGTCCGCCATGAATCATCAGAAATATTTCTTGAAACAGGAAGCAGATCAACGCCCTCACTAGAAATTGTATCAACAATATTTTGTGCTAAAGTGTTTTGAGAGACAGTAGATTTCTCATCAATCTCCGAAACAAACTCCTTAGAATACTGATTGTACAAGGCAATCGCAGTGTTTAATGCTGTGACATAATCTTCTTTAATCAGATAACATACGAATAAGTTTTGAAGGGATGATAAGTTGGGACTTTTCCTCCAAAAATCAATTGCAGTGTCAATATTTCCGCCTGTCAAATGGTTAAATGCAATGCCATCTATTGGAGTTTTGTTTATAAACCAGAATTGTGCATGCTTTATTTGGCTTGTACTAAGTGCCAGTTCAGAATCTGCATAATCGACCAATTCTTGTGTACGCTGGACTTCTGGTAATATATCTTTCAGATCGAGCTTGAAAGGCATGGACTTTTTAACACGCAAGAAAGCTTGCATTTTGCCCTTGTTGGCAACTTGCTCTTTCTTGGGTGAATTAGAATACACTCCAAGAATTCTATATGGATTATTTAGTATTGCTTTTAGCATAATCTACTTCAAATACTTTATTTGAATTTATAACCCTTAGGTGCTTTGTTTGATGTACAAGGATGGTAAGGAGATATATATATGGTATCTCTCTTATTCCCATTTTCATCCTTAATGTTGTAAATATCTATTGGGTCGGAAATATTATCAGCTCCACCGCTTCCAAGTCGGGTCCAAGATATGTTCAAACCATCTGCAGTTTGTAGCCTCCTGAGGTATTTTTCATTTGATGGAATTCCGTTTACTGGTACTGGGTTGTTTATAGAGATTCCAAATTCGCCATATCCTCCTGGTATCTCGTCGTATTTCATTCCACCATGATCATCTGATAAAAATCCCATGCAATTAAGAGTCATCTCAATAGCGTGTTTATCATCCAGCCCCATTTTCTGCTTAATAAACTTAATTACAACATATTTTGCGAGTTTTTCTATTTGGATATCTGACAATCCGTCTTTGTGTCGCGCAATTCCTGTAATTAATGTGTCTTTATCGCAATTACCTATATACATACGTGTACATGCATATGCAAATGTACCATAAATTTGTTTGGGGGGTACCCCTATAAGTTTGGCAGCCTCCACAAGTTCTTCCATTTGCTGCTCCGTACCACCAGGAAATACCTCCTTTTGAATCTGCCCCATGTAGGCCTCCAATTCCTTAGGGAGTCCTGATGATTTTTTCTTACCGAAAATATTTTTGAGGAATTCAAATGCCATAACTACTATTTTTTTGTGCTAACAATTAGTTCTCTTATGTCTACATTGAGTAGGGATGCAATCGTAGATAACGTTTGCAAATCCGGTTGAGTGGTGTTTGTACACCATTTTGAAATTGTTACTGGATCTTTTCCTAGCTGCTCGGCCAGCCATTTGTTCGTTTGGCCTGCATCTGCAAGTACGGCTTTTAGTCTATTCAAGTTGCCCATAGGTAGGTAATAAATTAAATTTTGAAGCAAATTTAATAAATAATATTGATATTTTAATGTCTTCAGATTGTTTTTCTTATTTTGATTAACTTTAATTATCATTGTTTGCGTAAACAAAAAAAATAGGGTGGTCAAATTATAATAGAATAACACGAAACGATGGCCAAATCGCTCTGTACATTTTTGAAAATGTGTATAATACACACTTTTATCATGTTGTTTTATGAGCAGTTTGCCCATCTTTGAATGGACAAAAACAAGTTATCTGCGATTCTTGCTATAATAATAGATTATGAGAGAAAAACAAAGTGTTGAGTAATACAGCAATATGTATTGTTGTATTACTGTATTGACATATTACCTTATATATATAATAATGTATTCACGCTAATATGTTTTTTCATATTGACGTGAATACGTATTTATAGGCGACCTTTCTGAAGTTGAAGGTAGTCCGTAAGTGACTTGCAATCAGTGTAAAACAGTGAGGAGTCTATTATCTTACCCTCATGGATTGACCTGATTGTCTCAATTAAGACACCGCTGAATTCCGTATTTGGTAAAAGACAGTAAACGCAGGCATATTCCTTAATCCTTTCAAAAAGAAAACGCCAGTTGGATATTTCGTTAAGAACGATATAGTCAGACTTCTTAGGGATTTTCTTAATCTCATCTGACGGATAATGCTTCCTGAGAGTCAAGTATGCCAGCAGATCCTTGAAATCCATGAACAACAGGCATGATCGTTTCAGCTGTGACAGGGTATTTACGATGACCACGAGCCCCGAAACGCCAACAGTCTTAGGTGTAACAAACTCATTATCATCGAAAAATTCCAGCCCATTATGTAGATTCCTGATGGCTATACCATGAAAAACATGGTTCATGCATTCGAAATCCACACTAGAACAATACTTGGCAGCAACATCCTCGTCAAGATTGCAGCCTTGCAGAAGCAATCTGTCATTCTCGTTGAAAACAGCCTTTTCACGTACCCTGACAGCATGTTTCAGGCATAACCGTGTTCTAAACTCCCTACATTCTTCACTCATTTACCTTCTTCTGTACCTAAAGTTTTGAATATTGATGGCTTCTTCTGTCAAATCAGACAGTTCATCTGCCGTATGACCGAGACGGAAGAAGTCAGAAACGTCCTTTTCCTGCTTACTGCCACAAAGAGGCAGTTCAATGTTCAGAACACTCGGACAGCCAAGTTCCTGTAGTTCATTCACGCGATTTGCAGATTCTTTACGGCCAGTTTCATCCATGTCGTAAAGAATGGCTATGTGGCTGAACCGCTCCTGAAGAGACGGCAAAAGCTCTTCAGGAACCTTCGCCGTCTCGCTATTTAAACAAATCGTATGAAAACCATGTGATGCCAGGCTGAGCACATCTTTTTCGCCGCCAGTGATGTAGAGTACATCGCCTGATGGCGGCAACTGATTCAGTCCGAATACGTAGGGATGGGGGAGGTGACCGGCATATACGAACCGCATTTGCTGTCCTGGACGGTAAATCTTAACTCCCTTTCCCTCGTTGAAGTTATAGCAGAAGAAGGGATGCCCATCTTCATAAATGCTATATGGGGTTCCGTCAGACCGACGGGAATGGAATGCTTTCACACTAACGACCGA
>JAEEGL013703851.1_pt1 | contig 28009 bp, 24 predicted proteins | sample 9134231 | NCBI WGS metagenome assembly JAEEGL01 (sample SAMN16246548, study PRJNA631951) | gut metagenome | biome: gut microbiome; feature: rumen; material: fiber-attached | host: Bos | place: Iran: Karaj | collected 2018-10
ATATAATTCTATGAATGAGACGTGTCCTCCAATTTCAAGTAAAAGTGCAAAAGGAATGAATCACACAGCAGTCTGTGAATTATTTAGAAAAGCCGGATTTGGAAATATTAAAGAGGAAGCTATTCCGGATATTGGTATGTTTGGAAAGAATAAGATAGAAACAGTATCGCAGGTAGAGATAAATGGGGAAACAGGATATAAGATTAGAAAACCAATAAGAGTTGATGCTAGTATTTTGATAAAGTATCACATTAAAAAGAACAAATAGAATATAGATTTCTGCCCATATTAAAAGATACTATATGAGGTGAATAGTAATGAAACAAAGCAGAATAGATATTAATAAAAATTATAGCGGTGTATTAAAAAAATATATGACTATTCTTATAGTTTTTGTTTTGTTGTTTACAAATACAGATCTTTCGCTTTGGGTTGAAGCTATATCAGATAATAGTGTTGAACTGAATAAGATAGGAGAAAGGAGACGCTTATGGAAGGATACGTAACAGCTCACGAAATGGCAGCAAAATGGAACCTGACCACCAGGAGGGTTCAGAAGATGTGCTCCGACGGGATTATCCCGGGAGTAACCAAGTTCGGCAATGTCTGGGTAGTCCCCGCAGATTCCGAGAAACCTATCGACCGCCGTATCACAACCGGCGCGTATAGGAACTGGAGGAAGAAGAAGGAAGGATAAGTATATTTTTTCCTAAGGGTGAATATAAGAGGGGGAAAAGAAAATGCCTAATATTTTTGATGGAATTTCAAAACTTAGTGATACGGATCTGAGAAACCAGATTGCCACGCTTGAAGAAGTTACCATGACCAACGTGTTTGGCCAGATGGGGAGCACTATATCAAACAAAGCGGCATCTGCATTTGGATTTATCCGTAAATCTATTACAGGAAAAGAAACAAAGGTGAAGCCGGTTGTTAAGATAGAGGACCGGATAAATAATAAGAGCATTGAGTTAAGAAGTCTGAGCAGATATCAACTTGAAAAAAGGATCAGAGAGGTCCTTGTGAAAAAGGTAAATTCGGGTTCATTTGAATATCTGCAGGATCCCTCTGATGACAGACTGTCGATTGAAGTAATAGAGCTTGCCGTAAAAAATTATAAAAAGGATAAGATCGATCCCAATCTGACATATGCCCAGAAAGCAGATGTTATCCGGCACAGATATGACGAGAGAATGCTTTCGCAGATGCAGGAGAAATTAAATAATCAGACCGAAGAGGAAAAGAGGCAGACGGAGAAAGCGATTCAAAAAGAACTGGATGCTATGTCTGATGAAAGACGTGAAGAACTGAGGAAAGCATTAAAGGTGGAAAAGCTGAACGGTGAGATGGTCAGGAAAACGTTCGCATCTACTGCAGGTGTCACGGCAACGCTCATTGCTATGGAATCGGCCGGATTTACCGCATATATGGCCCTTACATCGATTATGCATACTATATTTACAATGCTTCTTGGCGTTACACTTCCTTTTGCAGCATACACAGGAGCAACCACCCTTTTGTCTGTTCTTACAGGTCCGGTAGGAATAGCTATTGCAGGCGGTGCGGAGCTGCTCATGATCAATAAAAATAAAAACAAGATAATTTATGAGCTGGCAGCGCAGATTGTATGGTTATCTGTTTCTACATATGGGCACAAATTCACTCCCAATGAAGAGGAATTGCCGAGCTGGCTTCCGAGTATGGAACGTGACCGCGAAATAAAGGAAATTAAAGAACTGCAGGATATGCTTCATGAACGTGACAGGCTTCAGGAGGATCTTGATAAGCATAAGAAGGAGTTATCTGATGCGAATAATACGATCCGGAAGAATGAAGGTTCAATACAAAGATTGCAGAATGATTACAGGGCGTCAAATGAAAAACTGGAGGCACAGAAAAAGGAAAATGAAAAGCTAAAGGCGGATCATGCGGCTGCTGTATCTGATCTTAATAAAATAAAAAACGATGCTCAGGTCTCTGAAGAGGAGAAGGTTAGAACCCAAATCAGAGCAAACCGTTTAGAGAGAGAAATCAAATCAAAAGACCGGGAAATATCTGATCTTTACGATCTGTTACAGAATGACGAGGATAAAATAGATAAACTTAAAAAGGAAAATGACGAATCCCAAATCACGATTCAAAGAAACAATGAAGATATAAGCCGCCTTGAGAAAGAGCTTGAATCCAGTAAAAATATTACAGATAAAAAATGGACAAAGAATGCTGAAGAGCTTAAGAATAGATGGGTGAAATTCTTCAAGACACTTGATTTTGATCCATCTGTTTTTAAAGATGTTGTTAAGAACTTTGAGTATAACGAGTTCACGGATATTGAAATGAAGCTCAGGGAATTGGACGATGCCAAGGATAAAAGGGGTGTCAGCAATAATAGGGGAAAAGTAGGAGCGGGCCGTTTTCATGTAGGATTTTCGATTCCTTCAGGATTTCCGAGCAGGATCTTCTTCCGGGAGAGCCAATATTCATCCCAAGGGAAGACCGTAATTATTACTGATATAGTAAAGCATAATGATCCAAGGTATGAGAAGCTGTGTAAATAAGTTGATAACCAAAGCCGTGCTTAACGTATAGGAGCTTTGATACAGCAAAAGTATACTTTGCGGCATGAAGAGGCGGACTATAAAAAAGGGAGAAAGCTATATGTATCGAAAAGCTTATATGAACAAAGTCGCCGGATTTCGGAAATGGTTATAATTCAGAGAAGGCCGGAGGTTAAATAGCGGATTCTCATAGGGGTATTAGGAAGTACCACCAAATTTATGGGGGAAGGATTTTTGAGAGAGCATAATATTATATGAGGGAGAGAATATGAAACTTGAATCAATTAATTGTCCGAATTGTAATAGTTTATTAGAGGTAGAAGATGATCTTGACATGTTCTTTTGTAAATATTGTGGAGCCAAGGTTATTCTTGATAATAAGGAGCGGCTAAAAGCTAAAGAACGTATTAGAAGGTATCAAAGAGATGAAAACATTAAGAAGCTTGATAATGATGTTAAGAACAGGGAAATAGAGTATAAGGAAAGGGTAGAGGTATTAAAAGAGCAAAATAAAAGAAGAAAGCAGTTTCTAAATTCATTTCCTGAAATAATATTGTGTGTGATGACTTTTATGATACTCGGTGGATGGGGATTGTACTATCTGGTTGGAAAGATTAAGGAAGATAATGAGGATAAGAGAGTTCAGGCGTTATACGATGTGGCTACGGAGTATTATTTTGAAGGCAAATATGAAAGCGCTTTACAAGTAGCTAATCAAATAAAGTACAATGCTGATATAAGTGAAAGTAAAGCAGGAGATTGGAAAAGAAGTAAGGCCACGTTGATTGATTCGATCAATAAGGAAATCGGAAAGAAACCAGAATTAATACAAGTTGCGGAAAAGGCGTCTTATTACGAGTGGAAAAACTATAAAGATGTAGAATATGAATTTCAACGAATGGGATTTAGAAATATTATAACGGAAAGGGAAAATGGGGACTCTTTAGGGACGATGTTGATGAAAGCAGATTTGGTATATGAAATTTCAATAGATGGCGATATGTCTTTTAAAAAGGGAGCTGAGTTTTATGATAATGCAATGGTAGTTATCAGATATACTGACTAGTTTATATATAAACATTAAAAAAGAAAGGTGTTTTGACAAATGATCAATCAGAGAGAAAAACGTTCTATATCAAGTCTAATGGTCTTAGTATTCTTAATAAACTTTATTGGCGGATGTGGACTGTTTGATAATAACGGTTCGGACTCAGGAGCGTTTTCTTCAGACCCATTAACAAAAGAGGAATATCGATCTGCATTTGAAGCAGGCTGGAATGCTGCTGTTAAATTCCTTGGGGAGAGTGTGGCAGAAGCTGAGCAATCGGATTATATTCAATCGATCGAAGAAGAAGTAGAATTGTTAACGAATGGGTTTGCCGAAAGTATAGCTTCTGATACAGTTGAACAAGAAAAAGATATAGTTTCAGGACGTTGGAGTGATGAGTTTTTGGTAGAAGGTACGATAGATTCGGAAGAAGCTGGTTTGAATTATTATTCGGCTTCTGATGAAATGGCGTCTGAACAGGCGATATCTATATTAGATACATATATTGCATATGAGGAAATATGTAAAGAAGAGGGGGGAACCCCAATCCCATTTCAGGAGTATGTTGAAACTAACGGCTATGGAAGTGATGTTTCAGAGCTTGCGAGTGTTTATATTGGAGACAAAAGAATAATACCGCAGGATAGACTTGATGATGCGGTTAGTTACGTTTTGGGCGACCAAGAGAGTTTTGAAATATCTGGAGAATCCGCAGAATGGAATGATGCATTATCAGATATTCGCAATCGTGTGTGTAATCCTACGATAGTTGATCAGAATACGATTAGCGATGAAGAAGTGCAGCTTGCTACAGAACTGGCGTCAACAGGTTTATTTAATCCGGAAAAGTACGGTATTAAGCTTACAAAAGCTATAACACCTAAATATATTATTAAACAAGCCCTTTTGTCGGAACCACAAGAGGATATGATGGATGTTATTCTTAAAATAGGGCCTGATTTGTTTTCTATAACACGAGAATTGGTAAAAACAGGAGAAATTGACATTGAACAATTAACAGCTTTAGGAATTGATGGATTAGTACAATCGGCTGGGGCAATTATAGAGGGAGCTACGGCTTGCCTTATTCACACTGCCTGTAAGAATGGGAAATTCGGTCCTGCACTTAAGAATTTAACAAAAAAAGATGTGGCGACATTTGTCAAAATTACTATGCAGTCAATAAGATATGGTTATGCATTATACAATGGTGAGATTACAGTTGAAGAATATGGTGATCTTGTGGCTGAGAGTATAATTCAGTATTGTCAGCTTGCGGGGGGAGTAGCTTTTAGAGAACTATTAGATGGAATTCCGTATGCATATGAGATTGGCAGTATGGTTGGAGGAATGATAGCGGAGGTGGGAATAAATATTCTGAAATATGCATACGATAGGATAATATTGAAAAAGCAGGGGGCTGGTGGCTTTGAGGTCATACTTCCGGTTCATAAGGTAATAGATAATCTTAAAGAGCTGCCTGTCGATGAATGGATTGATAATCTAAATATTATTAATAGGCTTTCGAGCGCAGAGGATTTAACGGTTAGCTTATGGGATGATGGAAACATATGTATTGGCTATGATGGGGAGTATTTCTGCCCGGTATGCGAAGCGGTGTTTAATGAACAAGAAGGATTTAATCCTAATGTGGGTTATTGGTATTGCACAAATTGCGGACAAGCAACTTATGACAGTGATAATGTATATAATGGAGAAAAGTACATTGATGTTATGTGGTTTTGTGATGAATGCGGAGATTTTCTCAACAAGCAGGAAGGATTTACGGACACCTGTGGAATATGGAAGTGTTTAAATTGTGGGTATGAGAATACAATAAGTGAAGAAGAAATTCGAGAATAGGAAATATTTTATATCAATGTGCGAAATATCATGGGCTGGAAGACGGGGGACATACAATTCATGTCGGTACAAGCGCTCTAGATGAGGATTATGAATTAAGACGTATATCAATCTATTTGTTTGAAAGTCATAAATAGAAATACAGGAGGACGTATGAATCTGTTAAATCATGTGAAAATCTGTAAAAAAAGTATAGTGGATCTAGATGTGGATGCTATTGTTAATGCAGCAAATGAAGATCTTAAGCCGGGGAGTGGAGTATGTGGAGCAGTTTTTAAAGCAGCCGGTTATGATAAATTACAGGCTGCTTGTAAAACGATAGGACATTGTGATACCGGTGGGGCTGTTATAACGGAAGGTTTTGATTTGAAAGCGAAATATATTATTCATGCTGTTGGACCTAAGTGGAATGGAGGGAGAAATAAAGAGGAATGTCTTCTTTATGATGCATTTTATAAATCATTGGTCCTTGCAAAGGGAAAAGAATGCCATTCAGTAGGTTTGCCTTTGATATCAACCGGTGTTTATAGGTTCCCGAAGGAAAAAGCATGGCTTCAGGCCATACTTGCATGTTATAAATTTATGAAAGATGATGATGAAAACATGCAGATTACATTTGCGGTACTTGATGATGAAACGCTTAAAATGGGACAGCGCATATTGAATGATATTAATGAGGGAAAAGTTGGTAAATATGTGATGTCTAAACCAATTACAGGATATAAAGATTTCATTGGTTATTCTATATGTGATCTTAATACTATGGCATTTTCAGAGCTAAAAGATATATTACTTGATGGATTCATTACATTTCCATTCCTGGATAAAGAAAAGATAACAATTGAGATAATGGCTGAGAAAATATGTGATTATTTTGCATCTGTAGAGCAAAATACAGGGAATAAATATGATAAACAATTAGAAGTATATATGAATGATATAGATTCTATAGTTGGACCGCATATAGCAAAATCGACACAGGATAAGAAAAATGATGAAAAGGCTGTAGAAATACCGCGATCACGAAAGTATTATGAAAAGGCAATTGAAATAAAGAATTCTAAAAAGATTGATTTTGATAGTATTAAAGATTATACCCGATTTATGATGTGCTTGTATGCTACTATTATTTCGAATAAAGGCGGGGTTGTTGATAATCTTGATTTTTCTGTGGAGTGTTTGAAACCGGGAAAAATTATTCGAGCCATGAAAAATGAAGAGGTTAGTTTTCAAATCCCTCCATTCCCGCCTACAATTAAAAAGCGTTTTGATATAAAGGGAAAGTATGAATCTGATACATGTACACTTGTTATTGCTATCATTATGATCTGTTCAATAATAAATAGAAAAGTTTAGGGGGATAAATGACTATGAGCGTAACAAAGGTTGTTAATTCTATAGAGGCGTTAAACGAGCTGAAGAATGATAAAGGCTTTTTGGAGATAGTTGTAAGAGATTCAAAAAAGAGATATAAAACATTTTATAATGTGATACTTAATAATTCTTCTGATACAATTGGGCCGGATATTGCGCAAAAGGCTGCTGCTCTACTTAGCGAGAGCAAGGAGTTGAAGCTGAAGAATATGGAGCTCCTTAATAGTATTTCGAATGTTGGACAAATAGGATTATTTCTTAATGTGTTGAATCTTTGTGTGACGTGCGTTGGTTTTGTGATTATGAATAAGAAGCTTGATCGGATAGCTAATCAGATTGAACAGCAATATAATGCAGTTAGAAGAATTTACGCTCAGGGACAAGATATGCAGAGTGCGGATACTGTTAACAGGATTGTTTCTGAGTATACTAATATGTTAGATTGTTGTCGTAAAGGGCAGCCATTATTAGAAGATAATATGCGCAAACTTGTTGACAGAGAATATGAAGCTTTGTCGCATTTAATAGATGCGTATAAAAAGGGGCTTTTTGATGATCAGGGAATGCTGGTTTTCTCTATTTTTTCATTACTTTCGATGTTCACTGTTTCTCTGCGTATGTTTGATGAAACATACTATTATAATAATTATAAAAAGCTTGGAGACAAAGAGGCATGGCATTTATCCCATGATAAATGGATGGGAATATATGAAACTTTGTCTTCTGCTTGGTTTGTGGAACGGATTCAAGATTTTGGGTGTTTTGATGCCGAGCTCACAACATCAGAAGTTGATCTGTATTACACTATGTTATTAGATCAGGTATCTGATTTACGCGAAGAGGTTGAGGATAATCAAAGACTTATCATGGCGATAAAGGATAGAGAATTGTTTGAACAATATAAAAAACTAAGTATTAGGGAAGCTACAGATACTATTAAAGAGGTATTTAAAGAAGCGAGCAGTATGATTGATGATACGGTAGTAGAAAAAGCATATCAGGATGCTGTGCAACTTGCGGCTATAGCTTAGAATTTAGCTTAAGAGAAAAAGATCTTGTGTCGGGTTGACAATAGCATTGAACATACTGATGAAGAGTATAATGATATAGAGTTTGGACTGGGGCTGTAGATAACATAACAGCCCCTTTTTCATAAGGAGTCTTCCTGGCTTTATGTGTCTGTAAGTGTAGCAATGGAATGACCTTTATTTACAAGACGTATTGCGGCAATACATAGTGTGCTTGACAAATACATAACGCCCTGCTATTATCATCGTGTAGCGAAAAACGGTGTACATTGATAAGGAGGCGGAATATGGGAAAGAAAAACAAGGAAGCTGAAAGTCTCTGCAGGATCACGACTAAGGAGGAGCTGGTCGGAGCAATCGAGGAACACATCAAAGGTTTAAAGACAGGAGAGGGAGCTGAAGCGCAGAAATCAGTAAAGAGCCATATGGCATATCTGGATTTTTGTGAGCGTTTCCTGTCAATGGTTCGGAAACGTGAGTTTCCGGAGAACCTGAGCGGAGGCTGGGAATACATCTTTGGGATTACCGAAGAGTCAGCAATCGTTGCGTTGCAGCTGGTAGGGGAAAGCGAGATCGCAAAAAAGCATTTTGACAAGGATGCACGGACTATTTTGGAAGCGTATGTGCTTATCCGGATGGAACCGAGGATGCTTGCGGTTGAAGATTATGCGCAGCTGCATGAGGTAAATGTCGGCACAGTAAGGCAGTGGATTCGCCGGGGAAAGATAAGAAGCGCACAGAAGCTTGGAAAAGAATGGCGGATCCCGGAATTTGTCGAACCTGCCGGAGGAAAGTATCGGGACGGTATCTTCATGTTGGATGATAAGATGACATGTCTGCCGGAAGGATTTGAGTATCTCAATGATTACTTCTGCGCTGCGATCACACAGGTTGATAAAGATACTTACAAGATGGCTTTGCAGCATATGTCCGATCCTAAAAAGAACAGACTTGTCATGCTGAATGCAAAGGAGCGGGAGCGTCTGGAGCTGGCGCTGATCAGTGATCCTCTTGTTCGGTGTATGGATGGCAGCCTGAATTTCGAATTGTTTGAAAAGAATTGTTAAGAGGAACTATCAAGGTCAAAAAAATTGACCTTGAACAAGGAAGGCAGTGGCGATAATGTCAAGTATCTACTTTACGCCATCGATTGGGATAATAATGCTTGACATTTTTTTTCTTGATATGTGATAATATGTATGTAACGGAAAGAAATTTGGGACGATAGTGTGAGCCCAAGGGGTAAGCACCCCACTGCCGGTATCTGAAGTAAAGTTCAGATCGTTTTCTTTCTAAAACAAAATAGAATCATCATAATTGGTGCAAGAGATTGCACATATAAAGCTCATATAATAGCTAACAGCAGGGGTAGTGTTGCGAATTCCTGGCAGTATTTGCGACATGGTGATTCATCTTCGAAAGGAGGTGAATCCATGACAAAAATGAAAGCTAGAATAAGTAAGGCTATTCGTTCACAGGGGATGTATAAATCTTCTTATACCGGTCAGCTATGGAAAGTTGAAGAGAATAAGCAGAGAAAAACAGATGGACAGGTTTATGTTATAAAACATAAACATCCCGGAAGAAATGAACATATACAGGCTTATGCTTATTCCATGGAATCAGCTGTCAGGAAAATCCTGAGGCACGAAGAATGGGTAGTACGTAATAAAGTTTTTTGAATTTTCAAGTGTTTAGAAGAGCAGATCTAAAAGGTCTGCTCTTTTCGTCGGGAAAAGAAAGAGACTGAAGCTTATTATCAGCAGGTGAAAAACAATATTGAGAAATTTGACGAAGATTTTCGCTTTCAGTTAACCAGAGAAGAACTTGATGATTTGGTGAGGTCAAAAAATTTGACCTCACGGTATGTTCCCTTGCTACTGCCGATGATAAACGTTATAATATCGACAAATGGGCGAAGTTGTTTAAAGCTAAAACGTGGGAGGATATTAAGATGCTTGCCGAACAGGATATCAGCCTAAGCGCAGCTGCTGAAACCATATATGAGCTTTCGGAAGATGAACGCATTCAGCAGGAATGTGAAGCACGTGAAGATTTTCTTTTGCGTCAGCAGGGAATGGCGGATATGATCACAGAACTTAAGGAGGAAAACACTGACCTTAAGAAAGAAAATGCTGACCAAAAGCAGGAAATCGCAAGGCTCAAAGCATTGCTCGCTTCACAAAGTTAGTATGAATGCGAAGGAATTACAAAACATAAATCTTTGCCTTGAAATAGCCGGAAAGCTTAAAGGCCGGATAGCTGATAAAGAAGCTGTCCGCGATATTGATAAAGCTATTGAACTAAGTATGCAATGGCTGAATGATAAAACTGATGTATCTATAGAACTGTACGATCTTCTGGATGGCGAGGATCAAGGGTTTGCAATTTATCAGCAATCTAAAGAAGATGAACATTGGATCGATGTGTGGAACTGTATAATCTATGCTTTTGCATATATTTGCCGGAAGGTTTTTGAGGATCAGGGCGCAATATATTTTCCTGAGCCGCTCGAGCTGGTTGATGAAGAAACAGTTACACTTATGACAGATATATTTAAAAAGTGTATAAACGGGGAGAAGGTGAATAAACTATTATGAAAAAAATCGGACTGGTAGGCGGGACAGGACCCGAATCTACACTGATGTATTACAAAGAACTCAATGCAAGAATAGATGAAGCTACAAGCGGTAAACACATGCCGGATATAGCTATAGAAAGCGTGGATTTTAGAAGAGCCTGGGATTATGTTACAAATAAGCAGTACGATCTTCTTGCGGATTATCTGGCGGAAAAGATAAATTGCTTAAAGTCGGGTGGGGCTGAGGTTATTTCACTTACAGCTGCTACTATGCATATCGTTTATGATGAACTGATAAAGAAAACAGACACAGCTCTGATAAGCATCCCGCAGGCGGTCAGTAAGGAAGCAGCTGCCAGAGGATATAAGAAGGTAGGTCTTCTGGGGACTATCTTTACGATGGAACAGGAATACATGAAAAAGGATTTTTCCAAAGCAGATATCGAAGTATGCATTCCTGATAAAGAAGACAGGGAACTGATCGCAAAAAGGATATTTGAGGAGCTGGAGATCGGAATAGTAAAAGAGTCTACATTGAAAGAGTTTCAGGAAATAATAAGAAAGATGCAGGATAAATACAGGATAGAGGCGATTGTCTTAGGCTGTACGGAGCTTCCGCTGATCTTAAATGACAGCAACTGTCCGGTTGCATGTCTTGACAGTGTTGAGATTCATATAAAGGAACTGATAGATCGGGCAATGAATTGACAGAGATTGATTAGAACGAGAATGATCACAAAGTTAGAAATGTAAGGTAAAATTTTGGTTTATATTAACAATCTATTAAAAAATGAGGAGTGATACAAATGATTTCAACATTATATGAACCTTATATAAAAGGCTGATATGACGGGGATAGATTTATGAAACGCAAAGAATATGATCTTAGCATGTTGATTTACCACTCTTTTCTTTCTTAAGTATCCAACCCCGCCTTATGCGCCTGTGAGTGCTGCAGCGGCCTGGGGATGTTGTAAAGTTTACCATCTTTTAACAGTCTGGCACCGGTCTGGTGATAGTAGAAGCTTATGCCGTTTTCGATACACTGGGAATGGACATCATCTACCCAGGCGTAATCGCATATCCTGGCATCGGCTCCGGATTCTCCGCCGACAGATACATGTTTGATGACAGGAGTTCCGTCTTCTGATCTGAATTTTTCGATATATGGTCTTAAGTTCACCGCACTCAGCATAGGTTCGATCATCACGGAATGATGAAAGAGCGGCAGGGAAAGATATACGGGAAGCCGCTTATCGGCCATGGCCTGGTTTTCACAGGTGACTGCTATGGTGACGTGCTCCCAGCCCGCTCCCCAGCTTCCCGGCAGATGGTCTGCGATCCGTTCCGGCCTTTTCGTGATCATAAAGAAGGTGCAGTCCGAACGTTCATGCATCATATCCCAGGCTTCATCCCGCCACTCATCCGCATCCTTATGAAAGAAATCGGAAGAGAAGCAGGTGGATATGCCGGAACCGGAAGGGACCTTGTATCTTCCCTTGTTTTTTCCGGATCGAAGTATCCGGACAGGAAGGTCGAAGCTTTCGGTCTTTTGTACTACGGAAGGATCCCTGCCGACGGATTCATCGCGGCGGTACATATAGCAATGCAGACATCCGGCGCTTGCCCGGGTGCAGCCATGCCACAGATTCCAGTTGATCCTCATCGGAGACCGTGGATCCATATTCTCTTCCGGAAATAATGATAACTGTTTCATCCTGTTCTGTCAGATCAATTCCGTCCTATCACCTGATCTACTTCTTCCTCTGTAGCATATGCTCCGACAAAACGGGGAGCATCATCGTATACATAAAACAGCCCGTCGATATAGAAGATCAGATAATCACAAACACTATATTCGTATACCGCACCGTTTACCCGGGGGCCGTCCTCTGCCCAGTGGCTGGAAAAGAATTCGTCATAGGAGGCTTCCTGATACTCATCGATGCTGCGGATCATAAACGAATTGTGATAATTACCTTTCCCGCCGTTTACAATATATTCATCGCCTTTTATGATCTCGATCATATGTCCGTCATCAAGTGTGCAGCCGACAAGTTTATTCTGAAAATTCTCATCCAGGATAGGCTGCCAGGAGTTAAGACCGATCTGGTTTGAATAGCCCAGATAGGTATCACCCATGCGGAATACGAATACATGGTGCCCGCTGTGTTTTTCCATAACAGCTGTTGTATCTGCCAGCACAGCCAGTCCAATAGCGCTTTCCGCCTCTAGAGAAGTTTTATACTGATCGACAAGGATCCCGTTGTCATATACCCGGTATCCCTCGTAAGTACGCAGTACTATGAACTGCCCATAATATTTAGGGCCTACGGGATATTCCACGTCCGGATCATAAGCGTCCACCATTCCGCTGCTTATCGCATCATCGACGGAATACAACTGATAGTTGCGGACCTTGTGGATCGTAGGATTTCCCCTAAAGCCTGCAACGCCGCCGTAATTTAACACGATATCCGCTGTGACAGAAGCAAAGTCACCATCGGTCATGGCAAGCTTTGCGGGTGGTTCTCCCACAACTTCCGACCAGCCTCCGGAATTTATGTCCTTTGCTATGTATTTATCCCCATATCGAAAAACGATCAAAGATACGTTATTTTGCTCTGTCTGCGTTAATTCATCTGCATAATGCATCCCGCCGGATGTTCCCACGTTGCCGTTGATCCCGCCTGTGTATGTGGCTTTTGCACAGCCGGTACATAATATAACAATAGCAGCGATGAGCATGAAATATTTTTTGTGCATAAGTGCCTCCTGTCTGATTTCCTTTTTCTGATCAGGATACGGATAATATTATGCAAATTTGTGGTATTATTGCAACTTTACCCATAAAATCCTTTCATCTGATCCGTATAACCCAAAGGAACTTAGATTATGGGAGGCTTTTATGATGGAAGGACAGGCAAGAAAAACCTGGGTTTATCTTTTGGAAACAGTGCTGCTGGCGGCCGCTGATATTCTGATCATCTTCTTATTTGTTATTTTTTTATCGGATGCCCTGGCGGATATAGTGGGGCTTGATTACGTGGTATATGAGGACTGGGAAGGCAGGCTGGCCAGTCAGGTGCATTTCAGGTTTGGTGCCGGATGCATTCAGTATACTTTTGAAATTATAAAAACGGTATTGTTCATAGTGCTTCATGTTAAGCTTAACAAAAAGTATAATGAATCTTCGATAAGGCTGATCCTGCCGGTGATCATCCATCTGATACTTCTGGGTCCCGGAATGTTTATCGTTACCCGCGGCGGATACGGATGGGTGGCTCTGGAGATGTTCAAAGCAATTTTCGCCGGGGAGTGAGAGCTTCAGAACATTTCATATTCAGAACCTGAGCGCCTCCGGCAGGCAGGCGCGGTCATCGATATAATAGTCGCAGGTGATCTTCCTGGAATTGTGGCCGTATTTCTCTATGGTCTCCGGCAGGTTGTCGTTTACGGCATCGAATTCCAGATCATGCTGACGGCACCAGTGTACAGCCAGATCCAGTGCATCACCTGCACGGCAGGTCCAGAGGATCAGTTTGTTTCCCTGTTTTTTCCAGATTTTAAGATATTCTATAAGTGCGGTGTTGGGTTCCCCGACATCCGGCCAGTTGCTGTAACAGAGCGTTCCGTCAAAGTCTACCGCTATTATCAAATGGTCCATAAGCCCACCTCCAAATGTCGCGAATCGAACAAATGTACTGACTTAATAATAGAACAAATGTTTGTAAAATGCAATCGCTAGATATGGGAACGTCTGTTCACGTGTATACTAAAGGTGCCTGTCACCATATCAGTGTGCTAAAATATTTACGGTACGTTTGGCAGGAGTATAAGTTAACTCTTAAAAACTGCTCATAATATTGAGAGACAGGAGCGACGGTTATGGCTGTATTAGTATGTAAAATGTGCGGTGGAGACCTTATTGTCAACGAAAACACCTTCGTTGCGGAATGTGAGCATTGCGGCAGGAAACAGACTATTCCTTCCATAGATGATGAGAAAAAGCTTATGATGTTTGAGCGTGCCACCCGCCGATTTGTCGATAAAGAATTTGATTATGCGATAAGTTTGTATGAACGTATTGTTGTGGAATTTCCGGAGGAGGCGGAGGCCTACTGGGGCCTGGTGTTGTGCCGCTACGGGATCGAGTATGTAGATGACCCGGCAAGCGGAAAAAAAGTCCCGACCTGTCACCGTACCAGCTTTAAGAGCGTGATGGATGACCCGGATTATGAACAGGCCTGTAAAAAGGCGGACCCTGCAGCCTGCAGCCTGTATAAAGAAGAAGCCGGAGAGATCGAGGAGATCCGTAAAGGGATAATAGATGTATCCGGAAAATTGGAACCTTACGATATTTTCATCAGCTACAAGGATAAAGATGAAAGGGGCGAACGCACGATAGACAGCGTGATCGCGCAGGAAGTCTATGAAGCCCTGACGGAAAAGGGCTACCGTGTATTCTTCTCACGTATTACATTTGAAGATAAAACCGGTATCAAGTATGAACCCTACATATTTGCAGCACTCAACAGTGCAAAGATAATGCTGGTATTCGGTACGACCGTTGAAAATCTCGATGCCGTCTGGGTAAAAAATGAATGGAGCCGCTTCCTGAAACTGATGGCTTCGGATAAGTCAAAGCACATGTATCCCTGCTATAAGGATTTAGATCCCAAAGAGTTTCCGAAGGAATTTGAAGGCCTGCAGGCACAGGATATGGGCAGGATAGGGGCAATGCAGGATCTGCTGCATGGGATAGAGAAGGTGCTGCCGCGCGGCGGAGCTAAGACGCAGCCGCAGGGATCGGCGGCGCCAAACACCAATGTCGAAACACAGCTTAAGCGTGGCATGATGGCGCTGGAGGATCGGGAATGGGACAAGGCGAGGAAATTTTTCGATAAGGTGCTGGATATGGATGCGGAATGCGCTGAAGCCTATCTGGGACTGGCGATGGCGGAAGCAAAGTGTCATGACCGTGAGGTCTACGCCGGTAAATATGTTTCCCGTGGTTCCAAGATGAACGAAAGCCGTAATGCTGTCAGAGCCCGTAAATTCAGTCCGGATCTGGAAAAATGGTTTGCAGAAATGGATAAGAACCTGTTTAATGAAACAAAAAACAGGCTTGAAGCTATACGTAAAAAGCTTGTTCCGTTAGACAGTTTTTTATCGGTTAAATCTTTTCTTACGTGTGGATGCCGCTATGATGGTACGGTGTTTGCTGTAAAAAAGTATGAAAATTACAAGTGCAACGTGGAAGGATGGAGGGAAATAGTGGCGGTCTCTGCCGGACAGGATCATATAGTAGGGCTTAAAAGCAATGGCACCGTGCTTGCCACAGGCGAGAATAGTTTTGGCGAGTGCAATGTGGAGGATTGGAAGGATATAGTGGCTGTCTCTGCTGAAGGGCTTCATACACTGGGACTAAAAGCCGATGGCACGATGGTTTGCGCCGGTAATTCCTTAAGTAAATTCAATCTTTATCTGGCTGGTTGGAGAGATGTAGTGGCTGTCTCTGCCGGAGATGATCATATTGTGGGTTTAAAGACTGATGGCACCGTGCTTGCCATAGGTAATAATGTAGATGGGCGTTGTAATGTGGAAGGCTGGAGGGATATCGTGGCGGTTTCTGCCGGACATGATCATACTGTGGGGTTAAAAGCTGATGGTACTGTGGTTGCTGCAGGCAACAATGAGTATAATCAGTGCGGGGTGGCTGGTTGGAGCGATATTGTAGCTATCTCTGCCGGCTGGAAGAATACAGTGGGTTTAACGGCAAATGGAACAGTGATCAAAGCAGAGTTTTCAGGAATATTTAGTTACGATAGTGAGGGCAGAAAGATCGTGGCTGTTTCTACCGGGGCCGGACATATGGTTTGCGTAGAAGATAATGGCAGAGTTATTTGCAATGGCGTAAATCATTATGGTGAGTGCGGAGTGCAGGACTGGAGGGAAATAGCGGCTGTCTCTGCCGGAATTGACCATACAGTAGGGCTAAAAAGAGACGGTACGGTGATCACCGCAGGCAGGAACGAATACGGTAAGTGCAACGTGGAGGAATGGAAGGATATAGTGGCTGTCTCTGCCGGACATGATCATACTGTGGGATTAAAAGCCGATGGCACAGTGATCGCTGTGGGGGTGAATGATAGCAGGTGCAATGTGGAGGGGTGGAAGGATATAGTGGCTGTCTCTGCCGGAAGGTGGTATACAGCAGGTTTAAAAAGCGACGGAACGGTGCTTGTTACCACAGCGTCTATAGGAGGCGAGACCTGCTGGAAGGGTTGGAACGATATAGTGGCGTTTGCTGACAGGGGGGACGGTCATGTAGTGGGTTTACAAGCCGACGGTACGGTGATGGCAACAGGAGAGAATGATGACGGCCAGTGCAATGTGGAGGATTGGAAGGATATTGCAGGCGTTTTTGCCGGCCAGCATAGTACGGTAGGTTTAAAAGCCGACGGAACGGTGATTGCTACAGGCGCGAATGAGGAGGGCCAGTGTAATGTGACTGATTGGAATGAAATAGTATCTGTTGCGTGTGGAGATCATCATACGGTGGGCTTAAAAGCTGATGGAACGGTAGTTGCCACAGGCAATAATGAATATGGCCAGTGTGATGTGGCTGACTGGAAGGATATAGTGGCGATCGCTGCCGGATCCTGGCACACCGTGGGCTTAAAAGCTGATGGAACGGTAGTTGCCACAGGCTATGACGACGGCCAGTGTGATGTAGGTGCCTGGAAAGATATCGTAGCATCCATCGCTGCTCTTAATCCCCATATCTTTGGCTTAAAGGCCGATGATGCCACAGGCGCGAATGAGGAGGGCCAGTGTGATGTAGGTGCCTGGAAAGATATCGTAGCCATCGCTGCGCTTAATACCCATACATTGGGCTTAAAGGCCGATGGTACGGTAGCTGCCGTAGGGACTACCATAGGGGAGTTTTCCGTGAAAGAGACGCTGGATGGTTTGAAACTGTTCGGCGACATGGATAAGATGGTTTCCATGAAAGAGGAAGCGGCTGCCCGCACCAAAAGGCTGCGGGAGGAGGCTATAGCCCGCCATGAACGGGAAAGAGAGGAAAATGAAGCACGTGTAAAACAATTCCGGGCGAGAAAGGAAGAAATCAGTAAACGTCGGCAGGCTGAGGAAGAAGCGCGTATCGAAAGGGAACGTGCGGAAGCCCAAGCCCGTGCCGAAAAGGAGCAGGCAGAAAATGAAGCACGCGAGCGTGCCTGGTTGGAGCGTAATAAGCGTATTGATGCGCTGCAGGCGGAGAGGAGGCAGCTTGAAGCCGAACTCTCAAAACTTAGGGGGCTGTTTGTCGATAAAAAAAGAAGAGCGTTGGAGGCCAGGATTAAGGCCATAGATGAAGAAATAAGAAGACTGTAATAGGGAGTTAAGTATTAGACCCCGTATCAGCCATCACGGCGTCATCTTCCAGCTCATCCTGGGAGGATTGTAGTACAGGCGAATAAGCCGCAGGCGGTTGAAAACGCAGATCTTGCATTCGTAGACCAGTGTGTTATCGGCAACATAAACACCGTCCGGCATGGTGCGTGCGCCCAGGCCGGACAGGTCGCGGTATTCTTTTATGGTGAAGGCCTGTCTCTGGCCGTCTTCATCGGTCATCCGTATGCGCAGCGGGATAATGGTCCCGTCATGCAGAAAGCTGCAGATGACATCAACATCTTTAAGTAATTCTTTTTGTGTTTCCATAGCGTGTACCAAACGGACAAATATGTCATTTAAATAATAGAACAAATGTTCGAAAATGGCAAGGGGGCTTTTGGCATTTCATTGCTTTTTTCTGAATATCCTATATAATGGAAATGTCGTTTTGCCGTGATCTGCGTACAGAAAGGATAAACGCTATGGGCATTATAAAAGCTGCATTTTCATCCGCATCTACTATGGCTGCCGATCAGTGGAAGGAATATTTCTATTGTCCGGCCCTTCCGGAAGATACCCTGATGGTAAGAGCCTGGAAACAAACTTCCGAACGATCCGCAAATGAGGGCAGTGATGATATCGTTACCGACGGCTCCATAATAGCCGTGGCTGACGGGGAATACGCCATCGTGGTGAGCAACGGAAAGCTTGCTGCCGAATATAAGGAATCCGGCGCACATACCTTTGTAAGCGGCGAGACTACCTCGGTATTCCATGGCGGAAATCTGTCGAGCCTGGGGAAGGAATTCGGCAGGCGTTTTTCCTTTGGCGGGGATACGCCGGGCGTGGTGCAGAGAGTATATTATTTCAATACAAAAGAGATGCCCGGAGAGAGCTTCAGCGGAGGGAATATTCCCTTCCGTGTTTTGGATGAAAATACAGGTCTGGATATCGACTGCATGCTTTCCGTATCGGGGTATTATACCTATCACATAGCCAACCCCATAATCATCTATAAACAGCTCATAGGTAATATCGAGCATAATTATAAGGCGGGTACCCTGCTTAAGATGATGAGCAACGAAGTAAAAGCTGTGATACTTTCTTCCTGCGGGAGCGTATCCGCACTGGGAATGCGGCCTTCGCAGATAGCGCAGATGCTGCCGGAGATAGAAGAGAAAGCAAGGCAGGCAGCCAATAAAAAGCTTTATGAACTGAGGGGCATAGAACTGGTATCCTTCGTCATCACCGCCTTCAGGGTTAGCGGAAGGGATATGGCTGTCATTAAGGATATCCAGCAGACTGCGGTCTATAAGGATCCGGAAATGGCGAAGGCAGCCCTTGTAAAAGCACAGGCCGGAGCCCTTACGACGGCAGCAGGCAATTCTGCCGGAGCCATGATGGGCGTGGCAGCAGTGAACGCAGCAGCAACGGCGGCTCCCGTAAATAAGGCTCCCGAAGCAGCGCCCGTGAAGACGACAGCAGCGGCACCTGAAACCGCGGCGCCTGCCAAATTCTGCCGGGAGTGCGGGACTAAGCTTATGGGCGGAAAATTCTGTCCCGGATGCGGACAAAAACTGGAATAAAGGATATGAAACTGATCTTCCGATCTATGGGGAAGTATAAAGCAGCTGTATTTCTTGCTATCTTTATCAAACTGATCGGCACTATGGCCGAGCTGACACTTCCTTATATACTTGAATATATGATAGACCATGTGGTGCCTGCAGGAGAATTGAAAAGCGTTCTCCTGTGGGGCGGACTTATGTTTGCTGCGGCAATTTTCTGCAGGCAGTTTAATGTAATGGCAAACAGAAAGGCGATAGACAACGCCCACAGGGTCAGCTTTGACGTGCGCCAGGCCCTCTTTGAAAAGACGGCGAATCTTTCCGGCGGACGATTTGATTCTTTCGGACTTCCCAGCCTGATAAGCCGTATGGCCAGCGACAGCTACAACGTGCAGTCGGCTGCGGCACAGCTTCAGAGCCTTTGCGTACGCGCACCCATGATGCTCTTTGGCGGCGTGGTGATGACGCTGATGATGGACCTTGCATTGGCGATGATCCTGATAGTGATGCTGCCGGTACTTATCTTTATCGTGATCTTTGTATCCTCAAGGGGTATTCCCCTGTACACTGCTGTGCAGGGCAAGCTGGACCGCGTGGTGCGCATCATGCGCGAGAATATCACGGGTATAAGGGTCGTGAAGGCGCTCAGCAAGGGAGAATACGAGAAAAAGCGTTTTGCGGGTGCGAATGAGGACATGGCGCGCAGTGATATCAAAGCCGGTACCATCATGGCTGTGCCGGCGCCCTTCATGCAGCTGTGCTTAAATACAGGTCTGACCCTGGTGGTATTCTTCGGTGCACAGAGGGTAAATGACGGACTGATGCAGCCCGGCGTGATCCTTGCCTTTCTTACTTATTTCAACATGATAACCATGGGCGTGATGGGACTCAGCAGGATATTCATGAGCATGAGCAAGGCCAGCGCCAGCGCGGACAGGATTCAGGAAGTGCTGGATACCGTAGACGACTGGCAGATATCGGAGACGGATTACAAAGATGACGGGCACATCATATTTAATGACGTGAGTTTTTCATACAGCGGTGATGAGGGAAAAGATGAGGACTTTGCCGGCGGTGAGCGTGAGCTGGCACTGGACAAAATAAGCTTTTCACTTGCAAAGGGAGAGAGCCTGGGGATCATAGGACCTACGGGCTGCGGAAAGACTACGGTCATCAATCTGCTGATGAGATTTTATGATGCGGACAGCGGGCGCATCAGCATAGACGGACGTGATGTTAAGAGCTACGAAAAGGATGAGCTGCGCGGGAAATTCGGCGTGGTATTCCAGAATGATATGATCTTCCAGGATTCCGTAAAGAACAATATAGACTTTGGGCGCAGCCTTTCGCAGGAGGCGCTGGATGCGGCAGCAGAGGACGCCGTGGCGATGGAGTATATAGAAAGTCTTGAGGGCGGTATGGAATATCAGGCTGCTATCAGGGGCGCGAACCTTTCCGGAGGACAGAAGCAGAGACTGCTGGTGGCAAGGGCTCTGGCAGGAAAGCCGGAGATACTGATACTGGACGACAGCTCCAGCGCGCTGGATTACAGGACGGATGCGCAGATGCGCGCCGCGATCAAAAAAGATCACAAGGATTCAACGCTGATAATGATAGCCCAGCGCGTAAGCAGCATCATGGGCATGGATCATATCATGGTGATGGATAACGGAAGATGCATAGGTTACGGGACACACGAAGAGCTGATGAAGAACTGCCCCGCTTACAAAGAAACCTATGAGATGCAGACCACATAAGAGGTAGATATGCCGGGACCCGGAGACAGAGGAACAGAAAAGCAGAAACCGAAGCATGCGAAGCGTACACTGCGCCGCCTGCTTAAGTATCTCATGGAATATGCATGGGTTGTTCTTTTGCTGCTTGTTTTTGCCTTCGTCAGCAATGTAGGAAACCTGCTGGGACCGGATTTTGCGGGCAAGGCGATAAATGCGGCGTCTGCCGGCGCGGGAAAGGTGGACATGAAAACGGTAACGCATTACGGCCTGCTGATGCTGGCGGCCTATGTGGGCAGCAATATCCTAAGCTTCTTTGTGACCATAGGCATGATGCGTGTTGGCCGCAAAGTGGCAGCCAATATGAGGCGCGATGTTTTCAATAAACTGATGGAGATGCCGGTGGGATATTTTGACAGGCATCAGGCCGGCGATATAATAAGCCGCGTCTCCTACGATATAGATGTGGTCTGCACCAGCTTATCTTCCGACGTGGTGCAGATAATCACCAGTCTGGTAACCGTGGCGGGCAGCTTTGTAATGATGTGCATCATATCGCTTCCGCTGGTGCTGTGCATGGTATTTACCATTCCTGCTTCCATATTGTTTACAAGGTTCATGGGAAAGAAAACGGGACCGCTCTACCGCGCAAGGAGCCGCGCTTACGGTGATATGAACGGTTATGCGGAGGAGATGTTCACCGGGCAGAAAACCATTCTTGCATACGCCTATGAGAATGACGTGTGCGGGAAATTTGAGGAGATCAACAGGCGAGCGGCTGAAGCCTACAGGGATGCGGACGGCATGGGCATGATGATGATGCCCACCATCGGAATGATAAGCAATATAGGTCTGGCGGCCATCGGCCTGGGCGGTGCAGTGCTTTATATGAACAATATCGTGGGCCTTGGCCAGATATCCAGCTTTGTGCTGTACAGCCGCAAGTTCTCCGGACCCATCAACGAGATATCAAATATCATAAACGAGATCTTCAGCGCTCTGGCAGCAGCGGAGAGAGTATTCCAGCTTCTTGATGAAGAGGAAGAAGTTAAGGACATCGAAGGGGCGGAAGAGCTGACCGGAGCGAAGGGCCTTGTGGAAGCAAAGGATGTGAAGTTCGGTTATGTTGAGGACAAGATCATCTTAAGCGATTTCAGCATGAAGGCGGAGCCGGGACAGACCATCGCGATAGTAGGGCATACCGGCGCAGGAAAGACTACGATCATCAATCTGCTGATGCGCTTTTACGACGTGAACGGCGGCGCGATATATGTGGACGGGAAGGAGCTTAAAGCCTATACCTTAGGCAGCCTGAGGAAAAATTATTCCATGGTGCTGCAGGATACCTGGGTATTTAACGGCACCATCTATGACAATATCGCATACGGCAAGGAAGGCGCCACCATGGATGAAGTGGTGGAGGCGGCGAAATCCGCCCACATACACAATTATATAATGCGTCTGCCCCATGGCTATAACACCGTGATAAGTGAGGATGGCGGCAATATCAGCAAGGGACAGAAGCAGCTCATAACCATAGCGCGCGCCATGCTCTATGATACCAGCATGCTGATACTGGATGAAGCCACCAGTAACGTTGATACCGCGACGGAACGCAAGGTGCAGAAGGCCATGCGCAGCCTGATGAAGGGGAAGACCAGCTTTATCATAGCGCACCGACTGTCTACCATACGCAACGCCGATAACATACTGGTGCTGGATAAGGGCAACGTGGTGGAGCAGGGGACCCATGAATACCTGATGGAGAAGAAGGGGGCGTATTACACCCTTTACCGCAGCCAGTTTGAATAGTTTGCGGCTTTATGCTATAATATCACCCGTGGCCGCCGCATGGCGGAAATAATATGAATAAGGGAGACAGAGATGAGAGAATCATTAAGACAAAGATGTGAACTGCTGGCAGATAATTATACAGTCATCCACCACGACTTTATGTGGGATTTTGAGATGATGAGCCTTGCGGCAGCATGTATCTATACCAGTTCCGGGATAAAGGCTGATACCGCCAAAATGAAGGAATGCCAGGCTATACTTAAGAAGAAGGAAGGAGTTTTTTCCGAGCTGCGCGGTACCACGGAGCTGGCGCTTTTAAGCAGGATGGCAGTTTCAAGTAATCCGGAGAATTATCTTGAAGAGGTGCTGGGCGTTTACAAGCGTATCATGAAGGGCAAGATCTTTTCATCACCCTATTACGTGCTCTCTGCGCTGATAATTGTTGAGCAGCACAAGGTGGGACAGGCAGATGACATTATAGGTAAGACAAAGGATATCATAAAGAAGATGGGCAAGGAGCATCCTATCCTCACAGGCCGTGAAGATGTGCCTTTTGCGACCATCATGGCCATGCTTCCCGATGAGGTGGGCAGCATGATACACGAGATGGAAGCCTGCTATGATGTGCTCAAGAAGAAATTCCCCATGCATAAGGATGCCGTTCAGGGCCTTTGCCAGGTGCTTACCATAAGCAAGATGGATAATGAGGAAAAGAGCAAGAAGGCAGTGGAAATATTTGAGTGTCTTAAAAAGAAAGGCATCAAGTACGGCAAGTCAACAGAGCTGGCAGCTCTGGGCGGGCTGGTTGATATCAACATGGATGCAGACGCTATCGCATCAGAAGTGGCAGAAGCTTCCGAGCTTTTAAAGAAACATAAGGGCTTTGGTAATATCGCCCTTGGCAAGGAATACAGGGCAATGTTCGCGGCCCTGATGGTGGCTGAAGATTATACGGGATTCAGCAGTTCTACGGGAGCCTCCACGTTGGGAAGCTCACTGGCAGTAGCCATCGCGGAAGAGATAATCCTGCTGATCCTTATCACAGCTCAGGCTTCGGCTACAGCTGCCAATACAGCAGCTCACAGCTGATCCGTAAATATACACTGACTATCTGATCGCAGGGGGGCTTATGCTCCCCTGTTTTGGAAAAGAGGATATGATCGAAGAAAATTCCGGAAAAACAGAAGACTTCAGCATACTGGACCATTACGGCAAAGAACTGGATCCTGTGGAAACACAGGCTTTTTATCAGGACTTAAATCTGCTGCAGATCCTGGATAAGCTGGCAGCCAAATGGGGAAGAGGCGTTAAAAGATATTTCAGGTATCTTCCGGACACGGCTGAAGCCGAAGCTTACAGGCGTGCTGTTTATGCGGATATAAAGAAGCCGGAGGTATACGAGGCGCTGATGCGCTATATCCGGAATCTTTCCGAAGTGGAGGAGCTGCGGGAGGAAAGAGCGAAGGTGAGCGGACCCATGCAGAGAGCCGTATGGCAGATCCGTGAGATGGAAAAGTACTGCAGTACTTATGAAGAGCTTAAGCGTGATCTTTCCGGGACGGAGCTTTCCTCCGAAGGCATGCTGGAGTTCATGGGCATACTTAAGGATATACTGGAAAGCGGCGGTTTCCTTAAGATGCAGGAGCAGACCCGCAGGCTGATCGCGGAGATAAGAAAGATGCGCTTTGTGATCACCTATGACAGGGACCGCATGAGCGTGGCCCTTGGAGAGGTCGAGGGCGAAGGGGCTTATGCAGAGATGCTTAAGAAGGAAGGCGGCAGCGAAAAAGGACCTCTTAAAAATCCCTTCCGCGCGGATCCTTCGGTTACCGCGCTGGAAAATGCCTGCCTGGAAATACTTCAGAAAAAGAAGCCGGAATTCTTTAAGGAACTGGAGAATACCGCGGAGAGCGCAGCCGATTATGAAAGAAAGGTATTAAAACGTTTTGAAGGCGAGATCACTTTTTACCTTTCCTACCGCGCCCTGCAGCTGGATATGGAAAAAGAAGGTTATCATTTTGCTGCGCCCGGAACAGATGATGATAAGTGCATGGAGGCCGAAGGACTCTATGATATGGCTCTGGCGCTGACCGCCATGAATGACGGCAGGAAGGTTATCCCCAATAATTTCTATTACGAAAAGACCGACCGCTTTTTTGTGCTGACGGGACCCAACCAGGGCGGCAAGACCACCTTTGCAAGAAGCCTGGGACAGCTGGTCTATTTTACAAGGGTAGGACTGGATGTGCCTGCAGTGTCTGCAAATGTTCCTTTCTTCTCCGATATACAGACACACTTTTCCGTAGAGGAAAGCATAGAGACCGGACGCGGCAAATTAAAAGAGGAGCTGGTGCGTCTGGTACCCATGATGGGAGACCGCAAAAAGGGCAGCTTTGTCATCATCAACGAGCTCTTTACCACGGCAGCAAGTTATGATGCCATCATAATGGGCAAAAAAGTATTAGGGCATTTTATTGGACTTGAATGCATGGGCATATATGTCACCCATCTGAAGGAACTGGCAAACGAGCATGAAGGCATTGTGAGTATGAGGGCGATGCTGAACGATAAGGGTATACAGACCTTTGAGATAAGGCGCGGTGCGGCGGAGGATACGCCCTGTGCGGAAAACCAGGTAAATAAATACAGGCTGACATATGAGCAGCTGAAGGAGCGCCTATGAAAGTCTGCTTATTATACGAAGACAGGGAGCGCATAAATGAGGAAAGCTATTACGACAGCGCCAGCATCATCCAGGATCTGGGGCTTAAGGCAATTTTCCTCATAGCCGCAAAAGATCTGGTGTTTGAAAACGGGGAAGTGAAAAAGGTTGAAAAGGAAGATACCTATCTCGTTGACACTATGAGGAAAGTGATGATGTCTCCGCTTTATACAGAAGAGGAGATACGCTTCCGGCAGCAGATAATAGCCGACTGTCTTGAGCATGAGGAACTGATCCGGGAGCTGTACCGCATTGCTTCGAATACCGTGCAGAAGTGGGGAGAATTCGGCAGAGGCCCCAGGGAAAAGCTGCAGCAGAGCAATCCCGTTACAAGGCTTACTTCGGATATAAGGGTGCTTCATCTTTTCTGCGATTCCTTGTCAGAGATAAGGACACTGCTTGAGGAAACACAGGGGCTTACATCAAAGGGAATGGCTGCGTTTAAAAAGGATCTGTGTGAGGCATTCCCGCGTGAACGCGAAGAGTATGTAAGAAGGATACTCTCCGATATATCTTTTTATACTGACGGAAGCGATCAGGAAGATGCAGGCAGGAGCCAGGTAGTAAAGCCGCGTATAGTGCTGGAATGCGGGCTGGAGGATGGGCTTAAGTTCAGTTCTTTAAAGCTTGAGGAAGTATCTTCGCAGAGTACCAAATTTTACAAGCCCGGCAGCACAATGGATAAGATACAGGAGTTTAAGAATTCGCGCATACCCGATTCTTTTTCTACTGTGAAAGATATGAGAATAAATGAGCAGGCGCAGCTTCTGGAGTACGGGATAGTCAGTTATCTTACGGAAACCCTTAAAGGACTGGTGGATGAATTCCAGACCTTCTTCGGACAGCTTAAGTTCCAGACGGCCTTTTATCTGGCGGCTGTCAAATTAAAAGCGCAGATAGAGCGCTTTGGCATGCACTGGTGTTTCCCGGAAGTATGCGGCAGAAGGGACCTGGAGTTTGAAGACCTGCGGGAACTGGTGATGGGAATCGAGCAGCGCATTACCGTGGTGGGCAACAGCTGCAGGCTTAAAGATAAGGATCTGCTGATAGTAACCGGTGCGAACCAGGGCGGTAAATCCACCTTCCTGCGAAGCATAGGCATAGCCCAGGTGATGATGCAGTGCGGTCTGATGGTGGCGGCGGAGTCTTTTAAAAGCGGTATCTTCCCCAGGATATTCGTGCATTTTACACGCAGGGAAGACAGTGCGATGAACAGCGGCAGGCTGGATGAAGAATTAAAGCGCATGGACGGTATAGTGGAGCAGATAGGCGACGGTTCGCTGCTGCTTTTAAATGAATCCTTTGCGACCACAACGGAGAAGGAAGGTTCCGTTATCGCTTATGATATAATACGTGCGATGAAGGAAGCGGGAGTAAAGATACTTACGGTAACACATCTGCTTTCCTTTGCAAGGCGTGTGCATGAAGAGACTAAGGACAAGCCGGATGCCGGAGTGGATTTCCTTTCGGCGGAGCGTAAGGAAGACGGCAGACGTACTTTCCATATGATACCCCACGAGCCGGAGCTTACCAGCTTAGGACTGGATCTTTATACAGAGATAGTTGAAAAGAGCATAGGCAATGAAGATAGCTAAGATAACGATAATAACAGGAATAGCTGTAGTGGTAGTGCTGGTACTGGCCTTTGCAGTGCTGGGGCTTATCTTTCCCACGGATGATAAAAGCGGGGACAGCGAAGCGGAGACAGTGAGTACCGACGTGGCACATGTATTGAGTTTTGAGGATACTGCACCCATAGGCATAATGGGCGTGAGCGAGGATCTTGTGGCTGCAGCGGTTTCCGAAGACAGCGTATCGGAGGATGAGGCTGTGTCTGCAAATGAAACTGTTTCGGATAATGAGCCTTCCGAAGTGTCGGAAAATGAAGCGGAGTTACAGGCTGAAGGGAAAGTTGAAGCTGTGTCGGAGAATGAAGCGGCCGAAGAAGAGCCGGAGCCTGCAGTGCCGGATACTCCTGATACGAAGGCACCTTTCTTCCTGGTATATAACGGGTCGCCTACTATAAAAGTGGGTGATACATTCGACATACATAAGTACATGGGTTATGCGGATGATGTGGACAGGCATGTGGACCTGGAAGTTTCCGGTGAAGTGAACACCGCTGAGGTGGGAACCTATGCTCTGCAGATAACACTGCGGGACGATGCCGGACATACAACGACCCAGAAAATGAATGTGGGCGTAGCAGCCGAACTGCCCGGAGGCGGTGGCGGCGGAGGAAAGAAAGAGGAGTTCTCCGATTTCATAAATGCTTATAAGACGGAAGAAACCTGTGTGGGTATAGACATATCCAGATGGCAGGAAGATGTGGATTTTGAAAA
>JAEEGL015692862.1_pt1 | contig 28006 bp, 26 predicted proteins | sample 9134231 | NCBI WGS metagenome assembly JAEEGL01 (sample SAMN16246548, study PRJNA631951) | gut metagenome | biome: gut microbiome; feature: rumen; material: fiber-attached | host: Bos | place: Iran: Karaj | collected 2018-10
GCGGAGAAGACGCACTTGAACTTCACGGCTTTCGATGTTGTGCCAATTGATTCAATACCCAAGAACGCGAGCGGGAAAACTTTATATTCGGAATTGCCCAAATGAGCGAGAAATACGACATAAACGGCAGATGCTATGAGCGCGAAGTTTTGCCAAGCTGCGCCGATACTGAATTTGACATGGTGCGGAATGGATGGTATTTCGCCGACCGCACGTTGAAAGTCACCATACAGCTTGCAAAGGTGACGGCGGATCTCAAGCGCCTGCAGAGACTCCCGATTGTCGAGACGCCTGACTACACGGAGGACATCTTTAGAATCGCACACGAAAGTTTTACGCGCGACCGCCGTTTCCACGTCGCGCCAAAGTGCGATCAGGCTATCAGCGCGGTTATCCTTCGTCGCTGGGTTGACGAACTCGGACCAACGCTTGTGTGCCTGTACCATGAAAAGCCTATCGGCTTCCTGAACATGAGGGAGCATTTCATCCATCTGGCGGCGGTGGAGGCGAAGTACCGCGTGACGGGGGCGGCGATGGGGTTGTATGCAAAGGCGATTGAAGTTGCACTCGAACGTGGGTTCAAGACGCTTGAAGGACGAATTAGCTCGCTCAATACAGCGGTGATGAATGTCTATACAACATTTGGCGCGCAATTTTCCGAACCTGAAGATGTTTTTTTGAGGGAGTTGTCATGACCCTAGATGAATTATATCAATTAGATCCCTATAGCCTAGATTCTGCGGCTAAAGAGACTGCTCTTTCTGGGATTCTTTCCGATAGGACGGCGTATCATTATGCCAATTGCCCCGAATACCGCGTAATACTAGATAAGATCGGTTATCGTCCCGAAACTCGAAACTCGAAACTCGAAACACTTCCTTTCATCCCCGTTCGTCTTTTCAAGACATTTGAACTCCGTTCCGTGCCTAAAGAGAAGATCGTCAAGACGTTGACGTCGAGTGGCACGAGCGGACAGGCCGTCTCGCGCATCTTCCTCGACGCCGACAATGTGCGCAACCAGACGAAGACGCTTAATGCGATCATCTCGTCATTTGTCGGTAAGGGGCGTCTGCCGCTTCTGCTGCTCGACACCGAGATGATCAAAAAAGACAGGTCGATGTATTCCGCGCGTGGTGCGGGCATCATCGGATTCTCCATCTTCGGGCGCGGTAGTACGTTTGCGCTGGATGCCGACATGAGAATCGATATCGACAAGGTTGCGGCTTTTTTCGAGGAGCATGGCGAAGAACCGATCCTCATGTTCGGATACACGTATATGATCTGGCAGTTCGTTGTTCGCGCACTTGAGGATTTGGGAACAAAGTTTAACGCCAAGAACGCAATTCTTTTTCATATCGGCGGATGGAAGAAACTCAAGGATCAGCAGGTTGACGCGCTGGAGTTCAATCGTCGTGTGCAGGGTGTGTTGGGGAATGTGCGCGTGTACAATTACTACGGGATGGCGGAGCAACTGGGAAGCGTATTCGTGGAATGTGAATACGGGCACATGCACTGTTCGAACTATTCGGATGTCTTCATACGTCGCCCGTACGATTTCTCAGTGGCCGACATCGGCGAAAAGGGACTGATAGAATTGTTGTCGGTCTTGCCGACTAGCTATCCAGGACATGTCTTGCTTACGGAAGACGAGGGGGAGATCCTTGGTGTCGATGATTGCCCGTGTGGTCGGAAGGGCAAGTATTTCAAGATACATGGTCGCATCAAGGCTGCAGAAGTACGAGGCTGCAGTGATACGTTCGAGAAGAAGTGAAGTTGGGAAGCGGTGAAGAAGGGAAGTCTGGAAGAAAGGAGATGACGTGAAAGATATCTGCAATAAACCATTAACAGTGTTTGACGAGGAGGTTGTTCAGTTTCTGGGCGATCTTTCTGCAGAGATTCTGAAATCGCCGCTGGCTCGGCAATATCCCGATCTTTCAGCGTTCGCGTTTTATGCACGGAAGGCCAATCTGCAAAAGCTAAAGGATGAGCTGAATCTGGAGTACGGAAGATTAGGGCGTGGGTTGTGTTTCCATGTTACTCCCGCCAACATACCCATCAACTTCGCGTTTTCGTGGATGTTCTCGCTTCTCGCTGGTAATGCCAATGTCGTACGTCTGCCGTCCAAGCCGTTTCCACAAGTTGACGCGCTTCTTTCCGTCATCCAGGCTCATCTCACGAGAAACCAGAAACTAGAAACCAGAAACAGGTTCGTTCGTTATCCTAGAACGGACAACGAGACAACAGCAATGTATTCAGCGATGGCAGATTGCCGGATGATCTGGGGTGGTGACCGCACGATTGCGGCCATCAAGACGTTGCCGACGCGGCCGCGCTGCGTTGATATTTGTTTCGCGGATCGTTATTCTGTCGCCCTCATAAATGCCGATGCGGTCATGGTGGCGGATGATGCGCAGATGACGAGGTTGGTGGAGGGCTTTTACAACGATACATACCTGATGGACCAGAACGCATGTTCGAGTCCGCAGGTGATACTTTGGGAAGTTGGGAAGTGGGGAAGTGGGGAAGTGGAGAAGGCGAGAGAGAGGTTTTGGGCGTCGGTTGAGGATGTGGCGAAGAAGAAGTATGTTCTGCAGGATGCCGTGGCAGTTGACAAATACACGCTCTTTTGCGAGGAGGCGGTTAGGAACGTGAACATCAAATCGGTGACGCGAAATGGGAATCTGCTCTATCGTGTAGACCTGAAGTCGCTTCCTTCTGACATTATTTCGCATCGCGGCAAGGCGGGATTTTTCTTTGAATATATCTTGAAAAGCCGTGATGAATTTTTTGCGGTTGTCACGGAGAAGTTCCAGACAATCACTCAATTCGGCGTTGATACAGAGGAATTGCGGGGGAAGATCGTGGAGCGGGGACTTCGCGGAATTGATCGTATCGTTCCAATTGGCCAGGCCATGAACATTGGGGTCATATGGGATGGTTGTGATCTGGTACGGTCGCTTTCACGAATCATCAGTGTGGTATGATTCGGAAAGACGAAGAGTTGGAGGTTTTCAAGTGAAAGCGAAGATTGTACCAGTTACGCTCGACAACCTTGGCGCGGTTGCAGAGATTACGAAGAAATACGGGTTTCCTCGGAGTGAACGTTGGATTCGGCGTCTCCTCTTCGATCCGAATGTGCCAGAGGGTCATGATCGTGATAACCGCGGAGCGTTGATCGTTTCCGATAAAGGCGAAAGTGTTGGTATCTATTGTTGGACACCGTGTTCGATATATCTTCGACAAGAAAGAAAGTCTGCATACATTGGTGCATTGCTGGGAGTCGATAAGAAATACAGCCCCTGGATATTGGACGCGATAGACATGAATATTGCAGAAATTGCCGGACGGTTTTCATTTGGAAATGACTGTGCCACAGAAGTTGCTTTCAAGTTTTGGAGTGGGTTTGGTGTTAAATGGGGACCAGAGAATGGCAAAGTTTCTGATAATTGGCGGCCAGGGTTATGTCCATTGGCTTATGTCTTGATAAATCACCCGTTGTGGCGGATTGGCATTAAAGCCCATTGGCTGGCGACCATCGTTTATTGGCTCTGCTCTCCAGTCCAGATTATCATTGAAACAGTCAGAGGTATCTCAACGGGCATTGCTGGATTACTGGGGGGCGGCTGCAAATGGCATTTTAAGAAAGAGAATGGTTTTTCAGACGAAAGGTTCATGCCGTTCTGGAAAAGATTTCTTGCTGCAAACGAGGGCTTGATTTCTTCTCGCGAGCCAGCAACGTTGAGGTGGAAGTTTGACGAATCGATAAGGGCGGGGGCAGTTACATTGATTTCCGCAGAGAGAAAAGGTCAAGTTGACGGGTATGTATTACTCAGACGAAATCCTGCCAATGGAACACCTGCTGCGGAGTATGGCGTGTGTGACATTTGTGCAGTAGGGAATGATGTTGAATGCTTGAATGCGCTTTTAAAAGCGGCGTTGCGTTATTGCAGGAGAAAGCTTGCCTACAGATTGACGTATGTAGGCGCACCACATGACAAGGATAAGTGGATTGTAAAGAATTGTCTCCACAGGCAATCTAAACTAGTATGTAACCCATTTTCCTATAGTTGCAGGAACGAGGAAACCCTAAAAGCGGCACAGGAGAACAAGGGTTGGTTCTTTGGCCCGTATGATGGAGAACGCTGCATGGGATGTGGTCGGTATGTTGATCTGTAGTTAAGAAGGAGAATAATAGGAATGCAACAGCATGTAAACAGATTTATTGCAGAGACAGTTCGTGTATTCCCTTCACAAGGGCGTTATGGAAAATTACGTTATGACATGAATGAGAACCCTGAGGGGTTGCCTAAAGAGTTTGTAGATTCTGTACTAAAGGAGATAACGCCGGAATTTCTGGCGATATACCCTGAGCCAGACGAGTTCCTGTACAAATATGCGGATTTTGTTGGAGTGAAGTATGAGAACCTGGTGTGTACTAACGGATCCGACATGGCGATACGCTATCTGTTGGAGACTTTTGGCGAAGTCGGGAAAGAGGTCATCACTGTTGCTCCTTCATTTGAGATGTATTGGGTGAACTGTAACATTCTTGGCTACAAGCATGTGCCTGTTTCTTATGAGTCAGATTTGACGTTGAAGATCGAAAAGATTATTGCCGCAATAACAGAGGATACACGAATTGTTGTGTTACTTAATCCCAATAATCCCATCGGTAATGTGTACACTGTTGAGGAATTTGAGGCGGTGCGAAAGAGAGCCGAGGAGGTTGGCGCACTTGTTATAGTTGATGAGGCGTATCATTATTTCTATTCCAAGACGTTTCTCAGTGAAGCCGTTGTCGCGCCTAATGTTGTGGTGCTTAGAACATTCTCAAAGTTGATGTCACTAGCTGCTGTGAGGCTTGGGGTAATCATTGGAAATCCAAGATTGATTGGATATGTTAGAAACGCAAGATTGACCTTTGACGTCAATTCTATTGCGTTGCTTTTCGCAGAGCGTCTCATGGAGCGTCCAGACATAATTGAAAAGTTGATTCATACGCAGCAGGAGGGAAAAGATTGGCTTATCGGCGAACTTCTTAAAAATGGATATTGGTGTCGTGATTGTGTCGGGAACTTCATCTTTATCAAGCCGCGGCATGATGCACATGAAGTTGCAAAACGATTGGAAGATATGAATGTTCTTGTACACCCATACGGCAATCCACTTTTGAATGAATACATTCGAGTGTCAACGGGTTCAAAGGCAGCGATGACGAAGTTCTGGGAAGCGTTTAAGGAGGTGGACGAATGATAGGTGGAAAGACAGTCGTTTACACTAGCGGCACGTTTGACATGCTGCACATCAACCATCTGCGGTTGATCGAGTATGCGCGTGGGCTGGGGGATATCTTGATCGTTGGGGTGAACACCGATGAGCTTGTGGCCTCCTACAAATCGACGCCGATGATTCCGTTTGAGGACCGCATCGCGTTGATGCGAGCGATCAAAGGACCGGATCTGGTGATCCCTCAACATTCGCTCGACCATCGAGACAAGGTGAAGAAGTTGAAGTTCGACGTGTTTGTTGTAGGCGATGATTGGGTTGGAAAGTATGACTATTTAGAGGACCTTGGAGTGACGGTTGTCTATACACCATATGGCAAAGGTACTTCGTCGACTTCGCTGAAGAAAAGAATTTATGATCGTTTTGAGGAGATGAAGAAGACAACGGACAACCATCTTCCGGAAGATGCTGTGGAACTTGCCAGGAAAAGACGGAAGTGATATTGGATGTTACTGGGAATTGTGACATGACTGATCCTTTACATTTTTTATGGCGTCGCCTTATTTGGCCGTATTGGAATCGGCTCAGGTCGGACTGTAATGTCAGAAGTGCCCGTGCTAATTATGCCAGACTTGTGACAAAAAAATATGGCTTGACCAGAAAAAGCATCAGAGTGATTTTTCTTGTGAATGAATCGTCAAAATGGAAATATGATGCCTTATTTAAAGCACTGGATGATAATCCGAATTATTATCCAGTTGTGTGCTTGACTTGTGCTGACATTGATTGGCATCTTGATATAAAGGCGAAGATTTCAAAGCTTGAGTCCAATGAGAGTTTTTTCAGGCGGCGTGGAATCAGATGTGAGATGGCGTATGATTATCAATTAGATAAGACAATATCCCTAGATAGATTTAAGCCCGATGTCGTTTTTTACCAGCATCCATGGGGAATAGCTTCTAATCAGTGTCCGCTTGCCGTTTCTAAGTATGCTTTAACGTATTATGTACCATATTTTCTGCCGACATATGGATTACCAGAGGAGTGTCGCCTGTTTTTTCATAGGTGCATTTTCAGACATATAGTTCTTAATCAGGACTGGGCAAATTACTATTCAGAATGTCAGGGGAAAGATCTATATGCTGGTAAGATGTTGCCATTGGGGCATCCTATATTAGATGTGTACTGGCAGAAGATACGGAGTCATACTGTTCCTCCAGAAGGTGTTGTGATATATGCTCCGCACTGGTCAATGCCGCATCCGAAGATAAATAATGTCATGAACATCTCAACTTTTCTTGATACGGGACGGCCCATGCTCAAATATGCACGGAATCATCCTGAGATAAAATGGGTTTTTAAGCCCCATCCGTCATTGAAAACGGTCTTGTATAAAATATGGCCTAGTCAAGATGTTGACGATTATTATGCACAATGGGAGCAGCTTGGCAGAGCATGTTATACGGGGGATTATATTGATTTGTTCTTTGAGTCAAGTGCTTTGATAACAGATTGTGATTCGTTCTTAGTGGAATATGCTTTTACTGGTAATCCTGTCATTCACCTCAAAAGGAATGGATACAATCTCAATAGTAAATCACCTTTTGTGAAATTATTTAACACTTACTATGGTGTTACTGACGTGTCGCAGATTGCAAAGGTCATTGATTATGTTGTTCTAAAGCATAATGATCCGAATAAGCAACTTCGCACAGATGTGATGAATTGCCTTTGTTTGTATCGACATGATATCGCCTCTGCGATTATGCATGATCTTGATATCTTTTTTGCGCAGGATGCTGCTATGCAGTAATGTCTTCATTGTTATGAATAATGCTCAGTGACGGTAGATGTGAGCTTGCCTGGATGAAGAATTTGACTACAGGTGTCTATTGTTCAACACAATAACGGGAATGAATGCATGAAAAAAGTATGTGTCATATTTGGCACTAGGCCAGAGGCGATTAAGCTTTGTCCTGTTGTGAAGGCACTTAAGCATGATACCGCTTTTGAGTGTCGGGTCTGTGTTACTGGGCAACATCAAGAGATGCTTAGGCAGGTCTTGGATGTTTTTGGCGTTGTCCCGGACATTGATTTTGCGCTTATGAAACCGAATCAGTCATTGGGAGATTTGACAAGTCGTGCAATTTCTGTAATTGATCACTATTTGGGGGAAGAGAAGGCGGATGTTGTCATGGTTCAAGGTGATACAACAACTGTCTTGGCAGGCGCTTTGGCGGCCTTTTATCATCATATACCCATTGCGCACATTGAGGCGGGCCTACGTACTTGGAACATGAATAGCCCTTGGCCAGAAGAGGCCAATAGAGTGTTAACTACTCGACTTGCCCGATGGCATTTTTGTCCTACTGAACATAACAGGATTAACTTAATTAAAGAGGGTGTGCCACAAGAAAGAATTTTTGTGACAGGTAATACAGTTATAGATGCACTCTTTGAAGCGAGGGGTAAAGTCTTGGATAACCCGCCTAAGATTATGGGTGTGCCAGATGAATTGATTTCTTCTTCTAAACGTTTGGTTCTGATTACGGGACATAGACGTGAGAATTTTGGTGATGGATTTGAGCACATTTGCGTTGCCATCCGGAATCTCGCTGCGCATTTTCCAGAAGTTCATTTTGTTTATCCAGTTCATCTCAATCCCAATGTGCGCGAACCTGTTGGGAGAATACTAGGTAAACAGTGCGGGAAGAATGTTCATCTTATTGAACCACAAGCTTATTTGCCTTTTGTGGCTTTGATGAATCGATCATATTTGATATTAACTGATTCTGGTGGAGTTCAAGAAGAGGCGCCGTCACTTGGTAAGCCGGTATTGGTGATGCGTGATACCACTGAACGACCTGAAGCGATCGAAGCTGGGACAGTTAAGTTGGTAGGAACGTCAAGTGATGCAATTTACAATGAGGTTTGTAGTTTATTAGTAGATGAAATTGCATATGGGAAAATGTCTCGGAGAATTAATCCGTATGGTGATGGTCATGCTGTTGAGAGAATCCTTAATGTTCTAAGGTAAGGCCAGAATGATGATACAAAACAAGAAAGACCTACGTTTGTTTCTAGAAGCAGACAGAATCTCCTTGGGGATAAGAAGGAAGAGGCCTTCAATCTTTATGTTAGATTTTACTTGGAAATGGGAACGGTTGTTGCGTAAAGTGGAATATTATCATAATTGCAGGGTTGATTTCATTGGGAAAATAATTTGTAGGATTCTAGTCTGGCGTTTTCGGCGTTTGTCGGTTTTTCTTGGTTTAGACATACCTATAAATACATTCGGGCCTGGATTGTCCATTGCACATGGGGGAAAGATAGTTGTGAATCCCAAAGTCAGAGTAGGTAGGAACTGTAGGATTCATTGTGATGTCGTTTTAGGTCAGGGACATGACGCCGAAGATGTTCCTCATCTGAAAGATAATGTCCATATTGGGCCCGGGGTGAAAATCTTAGGGGGAATAAATATAGGAAATAATACAGTAATAGCTGCAAATGCCGTAGTCACTAAAAGTTTTCCCGAGGGTGATTGTACGATTGGCGGAATCCCTGCAAAGATAATTAGCCAGAATACGTCTTTACGCAATGAGAGAGGTCGGTTGGTAATTTGCGGTTACGAACTTGCGAAAGGAGAGTGTGGGCAGGAATGAACGTGATAGTGGTAATTCAATACAAGAGTCTAGAGAGTTTACCTCCTACAATGTCGCTATTGTTAGCGATTAAAGGGAGTGGAAGAAAAGTTATATACATAGGATTGCCGTCGAAATCGGGAGAAGATTTCCTAAGAAAGCATGAGATTCCTTATTCTTTCATGCCAGATTTTAGGGAGTTCATTAACCATGGGAAATCATTACAGGCAAAAATTCTTCGGAGAGTTAAACGTTTATATGCATTTGTCGTTCAACGTCGTTGGATACGGAAACAGCTGACCAAGCTTGCATATGAGAACGGAGTAGTTACTATTTGGCATTCTGAAGTTGCAAGTGCGGCGCTTATTGGAGACTGGGTACTAAGGTTTAGAAATAGATTAATTACAATTTATGAAATGTTTGATTTTAGAGGGGCTAATTGGTGGGGATTTCATCTAAGAAAACACTTGATGTCAGCAAGACTTATTGTCCCTGAATATAATCGAGCGCACATACTTAAGGAATCCTTACGATTGCCATTGTTACCTGCTGTAATCCCCAACAAACCATATGAACATCCAAGATCAAGAAACTTGCCAATATCAGATGACTATATCAGGACCGTCTTTTCAAGAATAGGTGATCGACCTGTATTCTTGTATCAAGGCGTCTGGACAGAAGACCGAGAAGATGTCGCAAAAGTTGTAGAAATAATAGCTAGAAATAGGCCACATTATTGTGTTGTTTGTATGCCAGAGTGTAAGGAGTCTATACGATTAGGGCATGAATATAAAAATGTTTTTTCCATCCCCTTTATTTCGGCGCCGAACCATTTAATTGTTACTAGCCATGCTACTGTGGGCTTGGCAATTTACAATGTATGGGGAGAATCCTCTCTCACAAGACTTAATGTAGTTTATTGTGCGCCAAATAAGATTTATGAATATGCGGGATTTGGCATCCCCACTCTTGGCAGTAAACTACCAGGCTTGGAGTACACTATAGGCAGATATGGAGCAGGAATTTGTTGTGATCTAAATGAAGAGGCGATTCTTGTTGCTGCCGATGAATTGATACAGAACTATGCCCAATATAAAGACTCGGCGAATAGGTTCTTTGATGATCTTGATCTTGATTTGTCTGTTAGAACAATACTTTCGCCTGTAGACCAATTATAAAGGTATATGAAGAAACCAATATACATATATCTAGTGCCTTTCTTCCCTTCGGAAAAATCTTGGAGGGGTGGTTTTTTTTATGATGCAGTGAAGGCGCTCATGCGAGATGGCCGGTATGATGTCAAAGTCATGGTCCCTGGCTTGCGAGAGGATTATGAATACGACGGAATCAAGATTTATGGATTCAAGCGATTTGGCATAGGCGATTCCGACTATTTTTCTCTCTTCACAGATGCATTCAAGAAACATGCATTCGCAGAAAAGTTGAAGCAGATGGGGCTAAACCCCAGTAGCATATCGGTATGCCACCTCCATCTGGTTGAACGTCTATGTTTCTTGGGCGCATGGCTGAAGCGGCGGAATCCTCATTGTCTGGTTCTGGCGCACCATCATTGGACCGGGCTTTATGATTACGTCGGTGGAGCGATGGCGAAGTTTGGCGTTGTGCGGATGATTGAGTATCTACGTCTGCGGCGTGACTTTAGCATAGTTGATGCACATGTTTTCTGCAGCGAAATTTGCCGCCAGGGTTTTGGACATCTCTATGATAATGACCGCATGCGTGATTTGAGAGAGATGCTGCCTTTAGGATCTTGCCTTCCGCAGATGCATTATCGAGATTCCGTTGTATGCTATAATGGCATAGATACTTCAGTCTTCAATCCAGGGAAAGATGGACAAGAGCATGACGTATTTAGAATCGGGTGTGTCGCAAATTTTATTCCATGCAAGTCTCAGATTACGCTGATAAGGGCTTTCGCGAGAGTGTACCATGAAATGTCTGGAGCCGAACTCGTTTTCGTCGGCACGGGGAAGACGAGGGAGATGTGCCAGAGATGGGTTGTGGATAAAGGCTTGTCGAAACAAATCTTCTTCAGAAATGAGGTTCCTCATCTTGAACTGGAGACGTTTTATAAGTCCCTCTCCCTATATGTACTTCCTTCCTGCCTCGAGGCGTTTAACTGTTCTTTGATTGAAGCTTGGGCGTGTGGAGTTCCTTGCATGGCCACTGACGTTATAAGTTTCAAGGAAGTTCTGCCGAAAGAAGATTGGGACAAATGGTTGTTTCCGGCCAAGAACGAGGAAGTCTTGGCGGAGAAACTACTGTGGGCCTACAAAACACGGCCAACTCGGCAGAGGTTGTCGCGAGATCTGGACATCAACAAAATTACTCGCCAATTCCTTGACCGGATAGATGTGCAGCGGATGATGTGATTAGATATGGGAGACTTTTGAATATGATAATGGCTGATATTTACAAAGCATGGGGGCACGTGTCTAATTCTACAAAGAAATATTGTACATTATTCATAATTTGGTGGCTGTTGATGTTCGTGGATTGTATGGTCATGAGGGTGTTTGCTTTTCGGATGTCGGTTAAAGAATTTATATATGTACTTGTCCAGCCGTTTTGCTATGCAACATTATTTATTTCGATAAGACTTTTGCTTAGGAATAGGTTTGGGAAATGGTTTAATGTCATCCTATTTTCGTATTTGACAATTCTTGAGGGTGTAGAATCTCTTATAGTCTTGAGGTTTGGAGCTTACATGACAGGTGATTTGATAATGATTTGCCTAAATAGTTCTTGGACGGAGATGGTTGCCTTCATAAATGACATGTCACTTGTCAATGTTGTTGGGGGCGTAGTGGTGTTTACGGCAATCTTTTCAACAGGTATTAAGGTTATGATGCAGTCTATTGAAGTGCCACAGTATAATGCATTCATATTTATACTTCCGTTCATCTTCTTCAATTGCGTTTATTTATCTCCAAGATTATTGCCAAGGCAAATGTTGTTTTCACGAATAATTGTCGATACAGTCTTTGAGCTGAGTGCTAATAATGTAATTTGTAGAGCGTGTAAAGAACCGCAATTTAAAGGAGATGTATACATTGATAAATGCTGTGAGGAATATTCGCCGTTGGGAGTTTTTATCATAGGGGAATCTACTACTAGGAATAATATGTCTCTTTATGGATATCGGCGTGAAACTACGCCGAAAATGGATGTGCTTAAGGGGGAGCTCTTAATATTTGACAATATGCTGGCATGTTGGTCAAATACACAAGGAGTGCTTCATCATCTTTTAATGGATTCAACTATAGATTCCTCCGCCCCCCCTAATTATTCATTATGTTCATTGTTAACAATGGCGGGGTATAAATGTTTTCTTGCCTCAAATCAAAGTCGTTGGGGAGCATATGATTCGTTGACTTCTTTGCTCTTTGTTGATTGTGTGGAGCGGATATATATGAAGGAGGCATTTCCTGCACGTCATGTTTATGACCCAGAGATGGTTCAATATGTTAATCAGTTCGCCAAGAGTTCACCTAATACACCTTGCATGGTATTCTTGCATCTCCAGGGGTCGCATTTCCCTCCCAAAAGCGCATTCCCGACACAGGCTGCCAAATTTCCAAATGAATTCGATGATGAATATGTACATGGATATCAGAGTACAAAAAAATACACATACAACCAGTATGATAACTCAATTCTTCAGACGGATATGTTAGTGGGTTCTGTTATTGATGAGCTGAAAAAGTGCGACAGACCAACTTTCATGATCTTTGTGTCTGATCATGGAGAAACACCGAGATCAGATTCAATGAGGTGTATGGTGGATACTGATTTGTGGGAAATTCCCATGGTTATTTGGATCTCAGACAAATATGCCGCGTTGTGTCCTTCGTTGGTTTCAAAGTTGAACCTTGCCAGACCATTAAAGCTGCAGAACGACCAATTGTTTTATGGTTTTTGTAATCTTGCTGGTGTTAGAGGGTCTTGGGATGTGAAAGACAAGGATTTTCTTTCTGGCGGTTTTGTCGAAAGGACGGTTAGGTATATTGGTAATGGACAAATACCTTATCGTAGGGACTTAAAGAGGTGAGATGAATTATGGCATGATCAGGAGACGGTAGGAATAAACAAACACTATTAATATGGTTGCAAAAATGTCATGTTAAGAATGGTCTACAATAAAGGAGAGTATAGATGATGAAAGTTCAACGCACAAAAGGATTGGGACATTTTATCGCCAGTCTCCGAAATTCAAAAGATGGAATTGTCGCGGTAGTACGGGAGGATGTCGCATTCAGGCATGAATTGCTTCTTGGGATTGTGCATTTACCTTTGGCATGTTTGGTTCCGATGTCCTGCGCAATGCGATTATTGCTGATAGTTTTATGGTTTATTATTCTAACTGTTGAATTATTGAATTCGGCCATAGAGAAGATTGTCGATTTGGTTTCCCCGGAATGGAGCCTTCTTGCAAAACGGGCTAAAGACTATGGTAGCGCTGCAGTTTTTTGCCTCCTTTTGGGGTTGGGAGTTTGCTGGGGAGTCATTTTATGGGAAAACGTCTTTCGGTGATTATCCCCGGATATAATACATCTGCGGCGTGGTGGTTGCGATGTGTGGATTCGGTAAGGAAGGCTTGTGGCCCCAATGACGAAATCATTTGTGTAGATGATGGTTCTAGGGAACCTGTACGCATGGAATGGGTTCGTGCGGATATTGACTCAAGAGTGAGATTGTTGCACAAGAAGAATGGAGGTTTAGCTGCTGCAAGAAACTTTGGAATGGAGGCTGCAATAGGTCGATATGTGACATTTGTTGATAGTGATGACGAGGTATTGTCTGATGTCTATACAAGAGTAATTGCAAGAATGTCTGCGAGTGAGAGTTCTGTAGGGGTCTTTGGTGTAAGGACTATATGGGTAAATGAGGGGCTGACGAAGACTGATACTCCAGAAAACAGGGATTATGGGGTGCTTTCTCCGTTGGATGTTTTTGATATGTCTTGTCGATGCCTATTCAATTATGCGTGGAATAAGGTTTATGATACTCATTCAATTGGAATAATGAAGTATGCTTGGACTCTTCGGTTTGATCTAGATGGTATGCCTAATGAAGATGTCATGTTTAACCTTGAGGGGGTTATTGCTGGCGTGACATGGTGTTCTGTAAATTGTTGTGGCTATATTTATTATCGGGATGGATTGACATTGCTCTCGCGCTATAAAAAGTCCAATCGTCAAGGTTATGTTAATTGTGCAAAGGTATGGCAAAGATATGGGGATATGCTGAAAACTGATTGCACATGCCGCATGCCTCAGAAGGTTATGGATTGGATAGATCGCCAGTCTAAAATGCCCAAAGAACGATTGTGCGAACTAGAATGGAAGAATATTTGGATGCCAGAATCGCCCTATTCCTTATTGGGGCGATGGAAATGGTTGTCTGATATGACTACAATGTTATTCTGTAAGCGTCTATGCAAGTATGCGAAGACATTTGTTTACACATTCCTTCGGCGGCATTTTTATTTTCGATTTGTGCGGCGGTGGAATATAAAACGAGTTTGCCCTACGGCTGTAAACTGGACTAAGTAAATGATCCATTTCCGATCGGTGTGCATTTCTGCCCATCTTGACCCGCTGTGCCGCGCACTTGACAGGCTGGCGAGAGGTGCGTTTCTTTTCGTCTTTCAGACTAATGATCAAGGGGCGATGCGAAGAAAGATCGGGTGGAGCCTTGCCACTTCATACAAGGCGGTTCTTGATAGTCCCATTCTTAGGGAAGAGGCAAAGAACGTGGATGTGCTTGTCACTGGGATAAAAGAACCGTCGTTGTTTGAAAGCAGGGTGAATGCAGAACGCACCACAGTCTATAGCGCTGAAAGATGGTTTAAGCCAAGGCGTGTTCTCGGCATCCCGGTATCGGGCATATTCAAATTGCTGTCCGTGAGATATCTGCACGAGGCGCTGCGGATCGCCAATCTTTTAAGCACGCCTTATTTCCATGCCATGCCCATTGGAGTGCATGCAGTGCGTGACATGGCGCGGATTGCGGGGATTCGACATGGAAAGTTGTCTTATCTCTTCTCAGCTCCTGAACTTGTGTTCGAGGCATGCGCGGGAGGCCGTGTCTTGACGTGCGAAGAGGCGAGATCGCATGATCTTCTTCAGGAGGAAGATGAACAATCATTGCGAACAAATGGCTTTGTGGTGATTCCGCGCGAGAAATGGCCGAAGGAAATTCGTTCACAATGTAAAGTGCTCGGTTTGCCCAACATGAGGCTCGGTGGCTATTATGTGCCTGTTGCCGGCCACGATGGAACAGTAAGTCCCAAGAGAACGGATGGCTATAGGCTGCTGTGGGTTGGACGCTACTTGAAGTGCAAGTGCGTACCTGTGGTCATTAATGCGTTTAGGAAGGTGCTGGCTAGTCGTCATGACGCATCGTTGCTTCTTGTGGGCGAGGGGGAGGACCGTGAGAGGTGTTTGCGCATGGCCGGCGAGAACGCTATTCTGCGTGATGAGCCTGAGTGGATGCCCGGGAAGATCGTGTTTACGCCCTTTGTGCACAATGACAAGGTACACGAATTGATGCGAGAAGCAACTCTATACGTTATGTCCAGCAATGCAATCGAGGGATGGGGCGCTGTCGTTTCGGAGGCAATTCTAGAGGGATGCCCGGTGGTTTCGTCCATCGAGGTTGGCAGCTCGGCTACAATGCTGCCGCCCGGCCGCCTGTTCCACGCAGGTGACGCAGACGCATTGGCCCGTCTGATCATGAAGTTCAACGGCGACGATGCAGGCGTCATCATTGAAGACTGGTCTGGCGAAGTCGCCGCTGAGAAGATAATGTCTTTCGTAAATGAAAGAAGGGCTAATGAAGGTCACTGATAGAATCAACCGCATGATACACCCTCTTATGTGTGCGTATGTGCGCAGAACATACAACAAAAAGATGGCGTGGTGTGCCAAACGACATCCCGAATTGTTCAAGCCTGTAGATGGCGATGTGAAAAATAGGCATCTAAAACTGTGGGGGAAGCTTGGACTGCCTTGTTCGGACAAATGGCTGCGTTTCCTTTCCAACATTTCCGGGATAGTGGACTATCAGTATTGTCCGGAAGATCTGTTTTATGGACGAATCGAGCGCGTGCTGAATGACTGCGAACGGCAGTACCATTCCGCCGACGACAAGAATGCCATCGGCCTTTACGTGGAGAAGAGCCTGCAGGCGAGGACGATACTGCGATTCATTCGCGGAGCCTTCTATGATGAAGACAATCGTTTTGTGCCAGAGGCGAGAGCGAAGGCGATAGTCGAGTCGGACAACGGTGAAATGATCGGCAAAGTTTGCGTAAACGCACTTGGTGGGCACAGTATATCTCTTTTCCACTATGAGAACGGGCGTAATGTTTCGTCAAAGGGCATCCCGCTCACCTTGGAATTCATAAAGGGCTGCGGCGAATCCTATCTTCTACAGGAGAAGATTGAGCAGCATGCTTTTTCGGCACAATTCAATCCTGCGTCGGCGAACTCCTGCAAGGTCATGACCCTGCGTTGCCCATGGGACGGTACGATAGACGTCGTCGCCGCTGGGATGCGCTTTGGCGTGACCAAGGACGTGTTCGACAATCTTTCCTCCGGCGGAATTAGCGTGGCCCTTGACCCAAAGACAGGTGCACTAGGCAAGACAGCCCACAACTGGTTTAGAGCTGATCCTTTTCCAGTGCATCCTTCCACTGGCGTGGAGTTCAAGGGTAAAATCCATCCACAGTGGCAGAAGATGAGGAAACTCGCGATGTCATTGGCGGATAGAGTCCCCTACATGAATGTGATAAGCTGGGATATGATTGCAGATAAGGATGGAGTGGTGAAGGTAATAGAGGCGAATGCGGCCAGCCAGAGCACCGATTGGCTGCAATATGACTTTGGCGGCCTTTTCGGGGACTACACAGAACAAGTTGTGGACTGGTGCGCCAGGAATGCCCAGTACGATTCTTTTGCGCATATTCGTACCTGGTATTGATGAGCGACGGACAGTTGGCATGAGGACTTCAGACATGGTGAAGAAACTTATATACAATTTCAAGTATTCGCTTGTTCGTCCGCAGGCTTTTGCCGAGTTCAAACGAATAATGGAGACGCAGTATTGGCCATTGGAACGGCTTGAGGCATTACAGGAGGAACGAAGAAGAAACATTGTCACGCATGCTTTCACGCATACGGCTTTTTATCGCAAACTCTACACTGATGCTGGATTTGAGCTTGGGGACATTGGCAAGGACGGCTGGTTTGAGAAACTGCCAACGGTCACAAAAAGTCACATGCGTGATTGCTTTGACGACATGTGCGATCCGGAACAAAGGAAATACCTTTCATACGGACGCACCGGTGGCAGCACTGGCATACCAACGAAGTGCGGGTTCGACAAACGGATACCGAAAGAAGTTTTTGGGTGGAGGATGCTTTCGTGGTTTGGCGTTCATCCTTGGGATCATCACGCATATGTGTGGCGTCAGTCGCGAAAGACGTGGTGGCCGAAGTTCAAGAACGCTGCCATCTGGTGGCCTACCGTCCATCTTAAAGCAGACGCCAGCCAATTGACGCTAGGCGACAAGTTGAAGTTCATTGAGCGTTTCAACAGGCTTAAGCCGACTCTGCTGGAAGGGTACGTGGGTGCAATTACGGAAATTTCTCAGCTTGTTCTTGAACGCGGCATGAAGGTGCATTCGCCTAGAATGGTATGGGTGACATCTGCCCCTCTGTTGCCGTCCTACAGAAAGACCATTGAGGCGGCGTTCAATGCAAAGGTCTGCGATCAATATGGCTCTTGCGAAGTTGGATGGTTTTCGCAGCAATGCGAGGAGTGCGGGGGGTTGCATGTCAATGTTGAACATGTTCATCTGGAATTTGTGGACGAGAACAACGTGGCGGTGCCCAAGGGTGAGTATGGAAGGACGCTTCTGACGAGTCTGAACGATACTGCGTTTCCTGTGATTCGCTATGAGAATGGCGATTACGGTAATTGGCTAAACGAGAAATGCGCTTGTGGAAGGTCGTTGCCGCTTATGGGGCAGGTCAAGGGAAGACTTACCGACACGTTCATACTGCCTTCAGGGAAAACGCTTGATGGAATTTACATGACGTCTCTTTTTGACATGGATCCTGACGCTGTTCGCGAATTCAGGGCTACTCAGCACAAAGACTCGTCTATCACATTCGAATATGTTCTTGGTACTGAGGGCGTAGAAGCTGTCGAAAAAGTTCACAGGGCGTTCGAGGAACATATAAAGCATGAAGTCCCCGTGAGGTTTGTGCAGGTTGACGAGATACCGCATGATCGTGGAAAGCTGAGGTTCGTTGTACGTGAAAAATGACGCCAACAAGGTGACGCTTACATTCACGGGTGATGTGATGTGTCTGCGCGAGCAGATACATTCGGTGGATTGCAGTCATGGAACGCGGAGCTATTCCGACATTTTCGCGCATGCGTCTAGGTTGTGGAAAGACTCAGATTATGTAGTTGGCAATCTTGAAACGCCAGTAGCTGGCGCTTGTCTCGGATATGCTTCGGGGGCGATGAGTTTCAATGCCCCCGATGAATTTCTTGACGCGGTTAGAAAGTCCGGAATAGATTTTGTCTCTTTGGCCAATAATCATTGCATGGATCGTGGAATTCGCGGACTCGAGACGACCGTCAGAAAGGTTCGCGCTGCCGGCATTGACATGACAGGCGCCTATCTTTCGCAGGAAGAAAGCCATGATGTATTCGTAAAGGAGATCAAGGGAATACGATTTGCGATCATCGGATGCACCTATGCTTTCAATAGAGGCCCTGAGGATGTCGAGAGACTTCGCGATGAGGACTGGCGGGTTGATGTGCTTACTGCGCTGTCTTTTGACGGCGCGCCTTTGCCGAGTGCCTGGCGAAGACTCATCTCAGGGCTTGAACCTCACGTCCTCAAGACGATTAGACGGGCTGTTCGCGAGGAGTATTCCGGGAGGAGACCGACATACCTCTCCGATGCAATCTATCCGAAGCGAATTGGGAAGGCGGTTGATGAAAAGTATGAAAGACGTATTCTTGACAAGATAGCCAAGGCAAGGCAATTGGCGGATTTCGTGATTTGTCTTCCGCATATTGGCGGGCAATACAATCCTGCGCCTGGCGAGTATCAGAAACGTACGATGAAGTTGTTTGCCGATTGTGGCGTTGATCTGATCGTGGCAAATCATGCGCACACGCCACTACGGTGCGAAGTTTTTCCATGTGGAAGACTTGGCGCTTATGCCTTGGGCAATTTCTGCTTTACACCCGGGGTGGGGTATTATGAATCGGAAACACTGGCGGATTATTCGGTTCTGCTGAATGTCACCGTCGAGAAGTGTGTCAAGGGAGCTGCCATAGTTGGGGCGGATTTCTCCGTGTTGAAGTCTCTCCCCGATGGAAATGGCGGCGCGCTCGTAATGCCAGTCTCTGAACTGCATGCGCGTGAGAGGAATCTTTTCGCCAGGGAAAGATTGGCGATAGAAAACGAGGTCGCGGTTAATCGTTTCAGGGGTGGGGCGGAGACTGTTGGCGTGCAGGAAAAATACGAATATAGGATCAAAGGCATGAACGTATTGGAGGGGACATGATTCGCTTTGTGGTTAATGCCGACGATTTCGGGCATGATCGAAATAGAACCGAGGCTATTCGAGAGTGCTTTAGAAATGGATTGCTCACGCAGACCACCGCAATGGTGAACATGCCGTATTGTGATGAGGCTATAGAGTGTGCGAGAAAAGACGGCATTCAAAAATACATAGGGCTTCATTTGAATTTAACGTTTGGTCGTCCAGTTACTTCCAACATCGCTAGGAGTCGGCTTTTTTGCGACGAGAATGGCTTCTTTAACGGAAGATTCCATCGTTCAAGAATCTGGAGGATGTGGTTGCCGCATTTTGAACGGCAGGCGGTGGCAGAAGAGATTTCCGCCCAGATGGATAGGTATTGTTCATTTGGATTGCCACTAATGCATATTGATTCGCATCACCATTCGCATACGGATCCTGTAATTCTCGGCATTGTGCTTATACTCGCGAAGCAGAAGGGGTTCCGGTCAATTAGACTATCGCGCAATCTTCCTGTTGCCAATAGCTTTTTAAAGCGTGTCTACAAGCGGCGCGTGAATGGGATGATTAAAAAATCGGCTCTCGTAAGCTCTGACTACTTTGGCGCTGTGTCTGATGTGGCGTCGGCTCTATCTAGTCTGCCCGATGAAGTAACTGTTGAGATAATGACACATCCCATATATGTAAAGGGTGAGACCATGCCGCTTAATCGTGAATACCATAATACTGATGGAGAACTAAGCGACACGTTTTGTAAAATTACAGAAGTGATGCGGATTATGAGATTGATAGAAGAGGCTGGGCAGAAAGTGTCTTATTCAGATATACGAGTCATATAGGCTATAATGGCCCTCTAGAGTTTACGGGAATGAAAATTGTCGCGGTAGTTCCTTCGATAGGGGCTGAATCTAGCGGGCCGAGTTATTCCGTGCCTGGCTTGTGTCGAGGTCTTGTTTCGGCAGGATGCGATGTCTCCCTTCATTTTGTTGGAAAAACTCCGGACCGTCATTTTGAATATCCAGTGGTGTCGCACAGAAGTTCCAGATGGCCTCATCCAAGACTTAGGCGTTCACCAGAAATGTTGAGGTCATTGAGGGAAGAATGCGAGTCTGCGGATATTATACACAACAATTCGTTGTGGCTTTATCCCAATGTCTATCCGGCATGGGCGAAGAAGGGGACTCGATGTAGACTGGTCAATGCACCTCGTGGCACTTTGGCAGAATGGTCGCTCAAACATCATTGGTTGCAGAAGAAGCTGTTTGGTATGTATGCTCAATATGAAGCTATGGCTTTGACGGACATGTGGCATGCCACTTGTGAGAAGGAGTATGAAGAAATTCGGTTGGCGGGATACCGACAACCAGTGGCTATCGTGCCGATTGGAATTGATTTGCCAGAGGTTGGATCAAGAAATGCATTGAATATGCGGAATAGAAATGGGATGAAGAAAAGAGTGGTCTTCTTTGGGAGATTGCATAGAGTCAAGGCTGTTGACAATTTGATCTTGGCATGGGATCAGGTCGCCGAGAAATTCCCAGATTGGGAATTGGTGATTGCTGGACCTGACGGGGGAGTTCGTTCCGAGCTTGAAGCAATGGCCGCCGCAAGGCACCTTACTTGCGTTTCTTTTGTTGGAGAGATCAACGGACATGCGAAGTACGAGTTTCTGGCGGCAGCCGACATCTATGTTTTGCCGAGCTATACGGAAAATTTCGGCATAACGGTTGCAGAGTCGTTAGCATGTGGAACTCCTGTTATCGCTAGCCAAGGGACACCATGGCCGGGACTTGAACGCGAACAGGCTGGGCGTTGGGTCCCAATCGGTGTAGCCCCTTTGGCGGATGCGTTAAGGGGAATGATGTCCATGAATGACGATGAACGATGTTTGATGGGTAAACGTGGCCGCGAGTGGATGGCCCGAGACTTTTCATGGCAGGGGGTTGGCGCGAAGATGAAATCCGCTTATGAGTGGCTTCTGGGTAAAGGTGACAAGTTTGATAGTGTAAGAGTTGACTAGGAGAGAGTATGGGAAACGAATTGGACAATCTTTTGACAGTGGTAATTCCGGTCAAGAACGAGGAGAAGAATCTGCCACATTGTCTTGAATGTGTTAAGGGCATTGAACATGTTGTCGTTGTTGATTCGGGTAGCACAGATGGGACATGTTCCATTGCCGAGGAAGCAGGTCGAGAGGTTGTTCAGTTCAGGTGGAACGGGATGTTTCCCAAGAAGCGGAACTGGATTCTGCGAAATTACCATTTCCAAACGCCTTGGGTAATGTTTCTCGATGCGGATGAATTTCCGAAAGATGATTTTTGGAATGAACTTTCACAAGTTTTGCCAGAGACCAAATGTGTGGGTTTTTGGGTGGGATATGATGTATGGTTTCTAGGAAGAGTATTGCGACATGGTCTTCATGTTTGGAAGACTGCTCTGCTCAAGGTGGGTTGCGGCGAGTATGAGTCCATTATGGAAAAACGTTGGTCTAATCTTGATATGGAGATTCACGAACATATTATTTTCAAAGGAAATGTTGGTAGAATACATGCAAGAATTGAACATCATGACAAGAAACCTTTAACGGCATTCTATAATCGACATAATGAGTATTCAAGCTGGGAGGTTGAGAGATTCGAGAAAATTAAAGACATTTCTAAAATGACTCTTCGTCAGAGAATCAAGTACACTTTCTTTAAAAGCAAGGTGTTCCCTTTATTCTATTTCTTGGTAATTTATATTTTTAAGGGGGGGGTTCTGGATGGACAGCCAGGTTTTTTTTATGCTATAAGTAAGTTGTGTCACCACTATCAAATTAGAGCAAAATATTATGAGATGAAGCATTTCACCGGTGGAACATGTTGACATGGTAACAATTTGAGGACGATGATTCATTTGATGGATATAATAATGCCATGTTAAAACAGCTCAAATATCTCTATCGTGCGTTGCCACCATGTGTGACCTCTTGGTTGCACTTTATTCCAGATAGCATGTTGTTTGGGAAGAGATACAGAAAGTGTTCTCCAGAAATTGATATGAGATTATGCGGCAAAAACTTGAAAGAAGTTTTGGATTATGCGCGTGAACATACGAAATGGGGTAGCGAAAATATACCAGCCGATATTTTTGCAGAGGATGCAGAAGCGTTGGTTCGAACTTTACCTCTTGTCACAAGTGAAGAACTGGCGGCGAAACCAGAAAGTTTCATCAGCGATGAGTCAAACGGATACAATTCTTACTCGACGACAACTGGTGGTAGTGGGCGTAACCCTACGAGTGTCTGGTTGAGTAATTCAAGTTATGCTATCGAATGGAAGCATATGCATGCGATCTGGGGAAATGATTATCTTCGGCGTCGGGATTTGAAGTTGACTTTTCGTGGATATCATCTAAGGCCTGGAGAACTGATTCGATTTGATCCGATTTATAATGAGTTAAGCGTTGATCCTTTTCAGCTAAACGATAGTAACTTTGGTGAATTATTGCAGAAGTTACAACGATATAATGTTAAGTGTCTACACGGATATCCGTCACTTATTAGTTTGTTCATGGAACGCCTTAAAGCGGTCGGCATGACATTCTATGCCAAGTTGATATTTCTTGGAAGCGAGGGTGCAAGTGTTGAATTAAAAAGGCAGTTGGCTGATTTCTTCCGCGCTAAGGTTGTCTCTTGGTATGGATTGACCGAGAAGGTGGTCCTTGCGTACGACGCTGACATGACTGGTAAGTTTGTTAACTTTTCGTCTTATGGATACCCATGGATTCTGAATCCAGATGAAAATGGCATTGGAGAAATAGTGGGGACTACGTTTGTTAATAGGGCAATGCCGTTAGTCAATTATAGGACGGGTGACTTTGGCCGGATTTCAACGCAGGGATATAGGACTGCTGACGGCATTGCGCGAGAAATGCTGATAATAGATCAATTGCAAGGACGGACGGGAAAAGATTTCTTGTATGGTAAACAAGGCGAGAAGTTTACCATGACGGCTGTGAATCTTCATGGAGAAGTGCAGCAGAAAATTGTCTTTTACCAGATTATCCAAAATGAGTTTGGAAAGATTGATGTTAGGGTATTGCCTAAGAAAATGTTTAGACAGGACCAGGTCTGCCAAGAACTGAAAGAAGAATTGTGTAAGCGACTTAAAGGGTTTGAAGTGTATTGCGAGGCCGTCAAAAGCGACGTGGAGTTTGTCAGAAGCACGAGAGGGAAGATGATTGTCTTAGTGCAAAATTTGAAACATTAGGAAAAATTGCTAAATGACAGAATGAGATGCTTGGGTATAGATGTTTTACGCGGGGTGGCGGCCTTTGGAATTGTAGGCTGCCACCTTTCGCTTTTTCCTAGAACCACCGGCGGCGATCTTGTAATCTCGCTGTGCGACTTCAATGTCGGAGTGTTCGCCGCTTTGGCCGGGTTCTTGATGTGGGGCGCGAAGGGTATTTGGCGGGAGTACGCCACAAGGCGGATTAAAAGGTTGTTGCCGACGTATTTCGTTTGGACAGTCGTCTTCGTCCTCATGACGGCCTTGTTTGATCTCGTCTATGATGGTGGGCAGTTAAATACAAGATATTCTACGGTGTCTTTCTGGGTACGCGTGATCTTTGTCGGTGGATCTGCTACACATCTATGGTTCATTGCCTGTCTCTTCTACGCGCAGCTTGCGTTGTTCAAGATGTTCTCATGCTACAACGGGAAATGGCAAGGCCTTATGTGGATTGCGACAGGTGGCTTCCTGATTTCAGGAAACACGCTGTCGCCAGAGTGGTTCGCGCGTTACCCATTACGCCTCGTCGCTTTTCTTGTAACTGGCTACGGTATCGGCTGCTGCTTCCAGGCAGGGATGTTCAATGGATTCCTGGAACGCAGAAGGTTGGTATGGTGTACCGCGATTGGGATGTTGATCGCACATGTGGCATCGCGTGGAGTTGTTCATGGTTTTGTGCGAGATTGGCTTGCTGTTGGACCGGTCCTCTTGGCGTTCGTGGGATTGGAGATTCGGAGTAGCAGTTTCCAGAAGGTTGCGGCGATTCTAGGCGCCACGAGCATGGGCGTTTATCTTGTTCATCCGCTTGTGACGCGAGGACTGTCGGTTTGGGTTACGAGAGCGTTTCAGCCGCCTTACATGGCTTGGATCGTGCTTGGCGAGTGGATCGTCGCGTGGCTGTTCTCATTTGTAGCGACCATTGTGCTAAAGCGTATGTCGGTTGCGAAGAGGTTTGTGTGAAGTTCTTTTGAATCGTTCAGCTCAAGTGCCTGGTATGAGCTTTTCGAGTTTACAGCATTTCACTTCAAAACCCGAAACCTCGAAACCCGAAACCATAAACCTCGCAACTTCTGAATTTTCCGCTTGCGGTACGAACAAAAAAATAGTACTATTCTCCCCACATGAACAATCTAGACATCTACAAGCAGACTTTAAAAATGCTCGGCTTCACCGTGCTGACGATTTTGTTGGCGCGAGTTACTCGTAATTATATTCTGCCGTTATATGTTGCTGCGGGTTTGATCTGCGTACTCACGAACAAGCTTGGATGGGCGCTTGTGTATTATGTCCTCTTCCCTTTCTACGTAATCCTCAATCCTGCTGTTTTCCCGAAGGTCGGTTCGATGACAGGTCTTAGTCTTCGGTTCGGCCCCCTTCTGATTGGTTTGGCGCTCGCTGCCACGTCTGCATCGCGTCAAGGGCACCATCGTTTGCCGTTTATCATGATTACACCTTTTATGATGGCTACAATAGTGTCTTCAGTTGACGGATGGGCTCCAATGGTGAGCATGTTGAAGATCGTCAATTTTGTAGTGTTCTTGCTTGGCATCTGGTTTGGCACGCAGAATCTACAGCATCGCCCAAAAGATTTGTTTGTGCTGCGCGCATTCTTTCTTTCATTAGCTTTCCTTATTGTTATTGGCAGTGCATTGCTTTGGCCATTCCCGTCAATTTCATTTGCCACCAGCCTTCAGGCTGCATTGAAAGAGGGTGGTGCTGAACTTGCCGAGGAGTTGTACCAGTATATGCAGGAAGAAGGAATGCAGACCCTTTTCTGTGGTATTACAAACCAAAGCCAGGCACTGGCACCTCTCTCGGCATGTGCTTTCGCATTTACTGCATGTGATATGCTCTTTGTGGAACGAAGGTTTAGGCCTCCACATGTTGTGCTCTTGATGGTATCGCTTCCAGTTCTTTATATGACACGTTCGCGTCTCGCACTTCTTACTCTTGCAGCGGCCATGGCCATCATTATTTTCTACACGGCTAGGAAGATGCAGATGCGTGCCGATGTTCGGGCACGTTTGGGGCAGGGTGTGTTTTTGTTTCTGATTTTCACATTCTCGTTGGCTCTTGTGTCGCAGATAAGAAGTGGAGCCATGAGCGAATGGATCAGAAAGACATCTGATGCCCAAAGCGATAAACGCTCTTTGACTGAGGCATTGACAAGTAGCCGACTGGGTTTGATTGGCGAAAGCATGCGCGACTTCAACCGTAACCCTATGCTTGGCATGGGATTTCAAGTGGCAGAGTACACCAAGCGTAAGACACGCGGCAAGAAATTCGTCATCACCGCGTCAATTGAGAAGGGAGTTCTGCCAGTCATGGTGCTAGGTGAAACGGGTGTGCTTGGCACGGCATTGTTCTTCTTGTTTCTTGCGTCTTTCTTTTACACATGTTCGCGTCGAAAGTACTATATTACCAGTTCTCTTTTTACGGTGTTTCTTGTGACGAACATGGGCGAAGCCACATTCTTCTCGCCAGGTGGTGGTGGCGGCTTTCTTTGGATGCAGTGCGTGGTGGGTGGATTTGCGCTTGATACGATTCTTCTCTATCGCGGTAATGTTGAGATTGCCTGGCAGCAGATGGCCGTCCAGCAACAGATGATGGCGGCTCGTGGCATTCAGGGTACATACACGTGAGGGTTTCTAGTTTCTGGTTTCTAGTTTCTAGTTTCTGGTTGCGAGTTGAGAAGTTCGAAGGTTTGGAAGTTTAGAGGTTTGGAGGTTTAGTAGTTGCGAGAGCGAAACCAGCTACCCGAAACTAGAAACAATAAACTCGAAACCCGCAACTCTAAACCAATCCCAGGAGCGCAAAATGTTAGAAGTGTGTGTTGATTCAGTGGAATCTGCCGTGGCGGCGAAAGAAGGCGGGGCGGAGCGTCTGGAGCTTTGCGCCGCGCTTGTGATCGGAGGGATTTCGCCTACGCCGGCGTTGTACGAGGCGGTGAAAAAGCGGGTGGATACGCCGGTGCGCGCGATGGTGCGCCCACGATTCGGCGACTTCCTCTACACGCCTGCGGAGAAGGAAGTGATGCTTGCGGAAACGCGCGCGTGGAGAGCCGCCGGAGTGGAGGGAGTGGTGACGGGCGCGCTGCTTGCGGACGGCAGGCTGGACGCACAGTTCCTCGCCGAGTTCATGGAGGCGTCGCGAGGAATGAAGCGCACGCTGCACCGCGCGTTCGACTTGTGCGTGGACCCGTTTGCGGCGCTTGAGGAGGCCGTAGCGCTTGGCTTCGACACGATTCTCACGTCGGGCCAGAAGGCGAACTGCCGCGCCGGGGCGGAACTGATTGGGGAACTTCATCGACGCTCTGCGGGGCGCATCGAGATACTTGTGGGGGCGGGGGTTGACGCCGCCGCCATTCGTGACCTGCGCGAATCAACAGGTTGCACGAGCTATCACATGTCGGGGAAGGTGACGCTTTCGAGCGGCATGGAGTTCAGGCGCGAGGGAGTTCCAATGGGTCTCCCCGGCCTTGACGAATATTCAATCTGGCGTACCGATGCGTCGCGCATCCGCGCAGCAAAAGAGGTTTGAAGGTTTCTAGTTTCTAGTTTCTGGTTTCTAGTTTCTAGTTTCTGGTTTCGAGTTGAGAGTTGAGTGGTAAGATGGCGACGATACAAAATTTTACAGAGTTGAGATGTTGGCAGGAGGCGCGACTTATTGCCAAGGACGTGTATTTGCTGGCTCAGTCCGGTTTGTTTGGGAAAGATTATGGTCTTAGAGATCAAGTTCAAAGGGCAGTCGTGAGTATTGGGTCGAATATTGCCGAGGGGTTTGAGCGTGGTTCGAATGCGGAACTTGTGAAATTTTTGTCGTATGCCAAGGGATCCGCAGGAGAAGTCATGTCGCAATTGTATACGGCATTTGATGTGGGATATATTTCACAAGAAGACTTGGATGGTATGGTGACTAGATTAAAGAATGTCGGGGCCATTATTGCCAGATTCCAAGCTGCGGTACGGCATTCGAATGTTCGTGGCCTTATGTACAAGAGCAGTCAGACAGAAGTGACGGGAAAGAGTTTCTAGTTTCTAGTTTAGAGTCGCGAATACGAACCCCGAAACTAGAAACTAGAAACCCGAAACTCGAAACCCGAAACCCGAGACTAGAAACCAGAAACCCGAAACCCGAAACCCGAAACTAGAAACTAGAAACCCGAAACTTCTCAACAGCTACTTCACTTTGATTTCGACGAGCTTCTGTTTCTTTTCGAAGTCTGTGCGCCCGATGGTGTGATACATGCCATCGGGCGTTTTCGCCTGGATGA
>JAEEGL016084908.1_pt1 | contig 28006 bp, 41 predicted proteins | sample 9134231 | NCBI WGS metagenome assembly JAEEGL01 (sample SAMN16246548, study PRJNA631951) | gut metagenome | biome: gut microbiome; feature: rumen; material: fiber-attached | host: Bos | place: Iran: Karaj | collected 2018-10
CCGCGAAGGCTATCCCGAGATTGCCGAGGCCTTCAAACGCTATGCCTTTGAAGAGGCCGAACACTGCGCCAAGTTCGCCGAACTGCTGGGCGATGTGGTTTGGGACACCAAGACTAACCTCTACAAGCGCATGATTGCCGAATGTGGCGCCTGCGAGGACAAGATGCGCATCGCCCGCGTGGCCAAGGAGCGCAACCTCGACGCCATTCACGACACCGTTCACGAGATGGCCAAAGACGAAGCCCGCCACGGCAAAGGCTTTGAAGGACTTTATAAACGTTACTTTGAATAAGTTTGCAGTTATCAGTTGTTCAGTTGGCAGTTAGCCGTCAACCGAGCAACTGATAAACGCAAAATACAACTGAACAACTGAACAACTGAACAACTGAACAACTAAACAACTTAATAAAATGATAAGCAAGAAACTAGCTAAAGCCATCAACGACCAGATCAACGCTGAGTTGTGGTCGGGCTACCTCTATCTGAGCATGTCGCAAGACATCTATGCCAAAGGCTACAAAGGCATCGCCCATTGGTTCAAGGTGCAGTTCCTCGAGGAACAGGCCCACGCCGCCATCATGATCAATTACATGCACTCTCAAGGTGCTAAGGTCATCCTGGCCCCCATCGCCAAGGTGCAGACCGAATGGAAGACCGTGTTGAAGGCTTTCGAAGACACCCTCGAACACGAGAAGAAGGTGACCGCCCTGATCAACAACCTGTGCGACATCGCCGACGAGGACAAAGACCGCGCTGCCGCCAACTTCCTCGCCTGGTTCGTCGACGAGCAGGTGGAAGAGGAAGAGAACGCCCGCGACCTCATCGCCCAGTGCAAGATGATCGGTGACAACCTCAACGGCATGCTGATGCTCGACAAGGAGCTGGGCATCCGCCAGTATGTCACGCCTTCACCGCTGGCAAAAGGCGAATGATTCGAACATTACAGAGACGGGTCACACCGTTTCTACCAACCAAAAAAACTCCGCTACTCGATGAGCAGCGGAGTTTTTCGTTTTGTGTATTGACATCACAATTCCCCAGCCTGTTTCTTCGCCCAGTACTCCTTGAAGACCTCGTAGTTCTTCTCCAATAGCGTAGGCGTTTCGAGGCCGTAGGGGCACTTCTCGTGGCAGGCATTGCAGTGCTTGCAGCCTTCGATCTTCTTCATCTTCTCGGCCCATTCCTCGGTGAGGTAGACGCTATACGGCGCACGCTTCAGGAAGAGACTCATGCGGGCGCAGTCGTTGATTTGGATGCCCGCCGGACATGGCATGCAATAACCGCAGCCACGGCAGAAGTTGCCCGACAGCTCCTCGCGTTCCTTCTCTATCTTGCGCCATGATGCCGATGACAACTCGGGCTCATGGTCTTGATACGAGAGGAACTCATCCAGCTCGCTCTCACGCTGGATGCCCCAGATGGGCAAAGCGTGGTCAAACTGGTTGAGGAAGGCGTAGGCCAAAGCCGAGTCGTTGATAAGGCCACCCGCCAGAGCCTTCATGCAGATGAAGCCCATATTATGCTTGAAGCAAGCCTCCACAATCTTCTGGTCGGCTTCCGACGACAGGTACGAAAACGGGTATTGCAGCGTGTCGTAGCAGTCGCGCTCTATGGCTTCCATGGCCACGTTCTGGCGATGGTTGCTGATACCGATGAAGCGCACCTTGCCTTGACGCTTGGCCACCTTCATGGCATCATACAAGCCCTCCTTGTCGCCCGGACGCGGACAATAAGCGGGATTATGAAACTGATAGAGATCAAGGTAGTCGGTCTTGAGGTTCTTCAAAGTGGTATGCAGGTCTTTCCAGAAGTCCTCCACAGTGGTGGCACCCGTCTTGGAGGCGATGATAACCTTCTTACGACGGTCGGCGAAAGCCGCGCCGATCTTCTCCTCGCTGTCGGTATAGAACCGTGCCGTGTCGTAAAAGTTGATGCCGTTGTCGTAGGCTTTGTGGAGCAGATACACGGCCTCCTTCTCGCTGATACGCTGGATGGGCAAGGCACCGAAACCATTCTTGTTCACCTTCAAGTTGGTCTTGCCTAAAGTAATGATCTTCATAACTGCCTGATTTTGCTACAAAGGTAAAAAAAGAATTGACACACACCAAGTTTTCAGACTAAAAACCCATTTCAAATGCCTAAAAACACTATTTTTGCAAAAATAATTCAAGATGAAGATCCTCATCCTCAACGGCCCTAACCTCAACCTTTTAGGCAAGCGCGAGCCTGAAATCTATGGGCGTCTCTCGTTCGAAGAATACCTGCTCCAGCTCCGCGAGCGTTTCCCGCAGCACGACATCGCCTATTTCCAGACCAACCACGAAGGCGTGTTGATCGACAAGCTGCAAGAAGCCGACGGAAGGTATGATGCCGTGGTGATGAACCCAGGTGGCTATGCCCACACCTCCATCGCCCTCGCCGACTGCATCCGCGCCATCGGAATCCCTGTCATCGAAGTCCATATCTCCGACATCTCGAAACGGGAGCCTTATCGCCATCATTCCTACAGCGGTGAGGCTTGCGTGAAAAGCATTATGGGAATGGGGCTGGAAGGCTATGCCAAGGCGATTGAGGCATTGGAGATTCTTAACCACGTCTCTACAAAGTGAAATCGCTTTCTTTCAGCTCGCTGAACTTTTTCTTCCCTCTGACAATACTGTCGAAAACGATGTTGCGCCGATAGATGCAACTGACCATTTTGTGTTCGCTGCCTTTGCGGTATTCGCGCAGCGATTTCAGGCGTTTGTAGAAATCCCAATGCGCCTTGAAGACCATGCCGAAGTCCTTGGGGCAGCCCTCGAAGAGGAACTTCAACGCCGCCACCCAATCCAGGAGGATGCGGTAAAGGATGGTGCGGTGCACACGACGCTTGGGCAGGTTCTTCACCAGCAGCGACAGGTTGTTGCGGAAGTTCAAATAGGTCTTCCTGGGCGAGTTCTTCGGCAAGGTACCGCCACCGATGTGGTAGACCTTCGACTGCGGACAGCAATACACCTTGTAGCCAGCATTCTTCAGCCGCCAACACAGGTCGATTTCCTCCATGTGGGCGAAGAAGCTGTCGTCCAAGCCGCCCACCTGGTGGTAGAGGTCTGCGCGAACGAACATGCAGGCGCCCGTGGCCCAGAACACCTCCATCGGCGTGTCGTATTGACCTAGGTCTTCTTCAAGGTTCTGGAACACACGCCCACGACAGAAAGGATAGCCGTATTTGTCGATGAAGCCGCCGCTGGCGCCGGCATACTCAAACTGTTCCTTATGGTAGTACGACATTATCTTGGGCTGGCAGGCGGCAATCTGCGGGTCGGCGTCCATCATCTCGACGACGGGCTCGATCCAACGCGGCGCCACCTCGATGTCGGAGTTAAGCAGCACATAATACTGCGCCTCCACCTGGCGCAAGGCTAGGTTGTAGCCCGTAGCGAAGCCGTCGTTGCTGCCGTTCTCGATCAGACGGATGCAAGGGAAATGCTCACGCATGAACGCCACCGAGTCGTCGGTGGAGTCATTGTCGGCCACGACGATTTCGGCCAGTGCCGGATCGCAGTGGGCGATGACATTGGGCAGAAACTCCTCGAGGAATTTCCGCCCGTTGTAGTTCAATATGACGACGGCCACCTTCATGCTTCTTTCTTTTGTGGCCTCTCGTGTTTCCAGCGGCGGTGCGACCACAGCCAGTTGTCGGGATTGGCCTCGATGAAACGCTCGACACTACGCACATATTTCTCCATGATCTCGCCCTCGGCAGCGGCTTTGGGGTTGTCATCAACCACTTCAAAGGTCACTTCATAGCGTCCCCTGCCCTGTCGTGTCATGCTGACGAAGACCACGACGTAGTCGAGTTTCTTAGCGATGCGTTCGATGCCCGTAAACCAGCAGGTGTCCTGATGCAGGAACTCGGTCCAGTAGTCCGACTCCAGCCCATGCGAGGTCTGGTCCGCCATCATCAACACGCCATTCAGCGTGTCGCGCAGTTGCACCAAGCGCCTCAATGCCGAGTTGGACTCCACCATCTCGACTTGGCAGTCTTTGGTACGCATATAAAGCATAAGCTGCTCAAACACAGCGTTCTTTACTCTCTTGTAAACCGCCAACCCTTTGTGAGACGCAAATTCAGGAATCATCTTTCCGAACCACTCCCAATTTCCCGAATGCGGTATAGCATAGAAGATGTTCTTCTTCTGTTCGCACAGCTGTTGCACAAGTTGCAGGTTGGTGTAGGTAATGCGGTTTCTGTAGCCCTTAGGGCCCATACGCATCATCTTGGGTGCCTCCACAAAGAGGTCGCAAAGGTTACGGTAAAAATGTCGTTCGATGGCCTTAATGGCCTTCGCGTCCTTATCGGGGAAAGAGTTCACCAGGTTCTGTCTGACCACTTTACGACGATAGCGTGCCAGATGGTAGACCAACAAATAATAGCAATCGGACTTCAGATAAAGCATCCAATAAGGGTGGATGGACAGGAAACCCATCCACAGTTTCACGATATGAAATCCGATCTTTTTCATGGCCTTTATCTCGGGTTGTCGTACAAATCGCCGGCATGCGAGCCCCAACCGTGCTCATATTCGGTCTGGTCGACGCCCTGGTCGTAGCCCTGGCCATAGATGCCACCGTAGATTTCAAGCTGCCAGCGCGGGTTGTTGATCTCGCCCACCATGTCGGAATGGATCAGTTGGTAATCGTTGGTGGAACGGTCTTTCGCCATGAAGACGAAACGCTTGTTGCGCTGGTGGCCCACCTCATAGTAATGCCAAATCTGGTACGGGTAGGCGCCGGGCTCATCGGGCTGGTCCACAATCTTGTCGGGCGTGCCGTATTTGAGGAACACATAGCCGCGGTCAGTGCGGTAACCCGCCGTCGACGTGGTCTTGAACGACATATTCACCCTTTTGACGGCCGCCAGATAGTCGTTGAAGGCCTGTTTGGGGTTCATCGGTGAACGGGAGCTCCAGAAGTTGAAGAGGAACTGTTGCATGGTCTTCACGTCTTCGGTGCGCACAAGATTGGAGATGTAGTCGCGTTCGGTCTCGGTGCACACTGGATCGAGATAACGGATGAAGCGGCGCAAGGAGTCGAGATCGGTGATCTCGTTGACAAAGGTATTGGCGATGTTCACGCCCGAGATGTCGCCCATGTCGTAGCTCACGCTGGGGTTGCTGCGTTGGAAAGGACAGCTGTTGGAGCAGATGAAGGCATTGCTGCGGTCGCGCACCTCGACGACGAGGTAATAGTTACCCGAGGGCAGCTCGCTGATGTCGATGGTGTTCATGAGCACATTCACCTTGCCCACATCGAAGCGCTTGTTGTAGACATAGCTTTGCATACGGGTCGACGACTCACGCGTCTCGATATAGTAGTTGACGAGGAACTTGCCTTCTTGATAAAGCTTGTCGCTATTGTAGATCTCGCTATAGAAATGCAACTTGTCGGTCTGAGGTCCATAGAAAGGATACACCCTCGGCAGGAAGTCCATGCCGCTCTTGGTGCAGTTTGAAGGCTTGGACGCCTTGCTGTAAGAGTCGAACAGCAGGATGTCGGACACCGACGGCACGTTGTCGGGGTAGTTCAACTCGATGTTGGTCGTCCCGACAGGCAAGGCATCGCCGCTATTCAGGTCAGTGATGCTGATTTCCATCTCATACGCGCCATTGGGCAACGGGAAACGCTGCTGGTCGATGAAGGCGCCGTCGAGGTGGGCTGTATCCGTCACTATGGGACTGTCCAAGGCGATCTTGGAATAGGCACAGATCTTATCGCCCTGGCGGAATATGGTCTGGATCTCCACCGTCGACTTGTACTTGCCGGGTTCAAATTGCTTATATACCGCCGACTGGCATTCAAAGGCGATGGCGTTCTCCACGTATGGCGAAACGCCCGGAGAACAATAGGTCGTCGTGCAGAGATAAGGCTTAAGTCGTTTCGCCTTCACTTGGGCCTGGCCCGAAAATGCGACCAAGACAACAGTCAGGGTCAAAATGGCTCTTCTTGCAAATGTAGATGTGTTCATGGCATTAGTTTTTTAGTTTTGACGGAACAAAAATACACATACACTATTCTGATTTTTTGTTTTTCCTTCTATAATTTATCAACAAATATCAACAAAACTATAATACACAATTGATTATCAATTATTTATACAGAATTTCTTAGATAGGTGATCATGGCCAGCTCCAGGTTTTCGCCCGAAGACATCGATGCCAGGATCTTGTTGGTACGGCGGTTGGCACCACTATAGGAGATACCTTCGAGCACCGCGATTTCGGCGTCGTTCATGCCCAAGAGGCCAAGGCAGCAGTGACGTAAGTCGGCGATGTTGAGGTCAGGATAATGCTTCAGGAAACGTGAAGAGAAGTCAGGGAAGCAACGGTTGGCTTCCTGCACCAAATCGATATAGTCCATCTCCTTCAGCTTCAGCTTCTGATACGCGCCCACGCTCTTAATCATGATATCCTTATCCTCCATCGAGCGCTTGATTTTCGTGACGATATCGCTGTTCATGAAGGCTTTCCAAGCCTCGTCGAAGTCCACCTTCCCGGCATACTCGAGCCGCTCGCGCGTGGCGCTCAGCTCCTGCGACATTTGTTCCAACTCTTGGTCTTTCTCCGCGTTCTCTTGTTCGTGTTTCTGCTCTATGGTGGTGATTTTGCTCTCGATATGACTGATTCTCTTACGGTTGCGCACGATGATATAAGCCATGAAGGCCACCACAGCGACGAGAGCGACGAGCCAGGTCATCCAAGGCGCCTCTGTTTCATCCTCCACTTCTTCTTTCGGGGCTTCCTGGGCCTCGGCATAGAGATACTCAATCTCCATCTTCTTGGCCGCCATGCGGGTCTCCAGCATCGAGTTCTCGACGTAAGACCGGGTGTAGCGCAGCTCCTCCTCATCCATGCCCTTGTCGCGATAGATCTCAGCCAGTTTGGCGGCGGCATCCACACGCGCAAAGCGGTCACCCGTGCGATAGGCCTGTTCCAGATGAGGGACCGCAGAGTCGTATTGCTGCAAGTCGAAGAGTTTCGCCCCAACGGAGAGCTCCACCGCACCCGAGCCTGTCGGCACCAAGGTCTCAGCCTTTTCGAAGAGCGCCAGCGCCTTGTCGTAGTCTTTCTTCGACTGGTGGATGGCAGCCTCGAAGCGCATCATGGCCGCATGGTCGTTGTCGGAATCGTAATAGGCATCCGCCTTGTGACAGGTCTCCAAGGCCGCGTCGCCCAAACCAAAGCGATAAAGGATCTCCGAAAGTCTCGTATAGGTCAACGCGACAAAGCGCTGAGCGTAGGGAACCTCGTTCCAGTCGTCGCGTTGACGCATGAGCCCCATCGCTTTCAGGTAGTGGGTGAAAGCCGTCACATCGTCATTGGCGTAGGCACATTGCACTCCTTTATAATAGTATGCGTTGGCGCGAAGAAATTGCAAGTCGCGGTCCTCAGGGCACACCGTCGCCAGACTATCGAAGAAAGTGATTGCGGGGGTGAGATCGGGACTTTGATCAGTGAGGCAGCGGTTCTTGTATTGTGCCTGCACCTCACGCAGACGTAACTCATTGGCGTCGGATGTGGTGAACGGCGAGCTTGAGGCTTTCTCTTTCAGTGAGTTCACGCTGTCGAGCGCCACCTCAGGGTTGGAATCGAGCAAGGCCTCTATCGTCTTCAGCTCCTTATGATGGCGGGGTGCGTCCGTCTCGGTAAAAGCCGACTTCTGCCGAGTGCAAGCATAAAACACTGATGCACAGAGCATAGAAAGACATAAGACAAAGCGAAGGGCTTTCATTTGGACGCAGTTTTTTCAATTTTGCAAAGATAGGGTTTTTCGGCGGAACAAAGTTTTTTTTCTGGAAAAAACGCAACCTAACGAAATTTGTTGTACTTTTGCCGCGGAGATATGGCTGAGTGGTCGATAGCGGCGGTCTTGAAAACCGTTAAGCCGAAAGGCTTCGGGGGTTCGAATCCCTCTGTCTCCGCAAGGCGGCGCGAGTCGCTTTCATAATGTCAGACCCTGCCTGTAAGGCAGTAAGGAGAGATGCCGGAGTGGTCGATCGGGGCGGTCTCGAAAACCGTTGAACGCTTTGCGTTCCAAGGGTTCGAATCCCTTTCTCTCCGCAATTTCGCGGCAAGTTGTTGAAATTCAATAAAATACAAGAGTTTCAAAAACTTGCCGTGTCAATTTCGGGTCAGTAATTCAATTCCTCTCACGGTTTTTCGCAAGAAAAATGGAAAGGAATAAAAAAAATGTCTTCCCAGATCTTCGTCGATTTCCGTCCGGCTGAAATCCACGACACCAAGACCGGTACCACCATCGTCTTCTACGCGAAAAATCCCGCATCAGGCCTGCTCGAAAGGCAGCGCATCAAGGTGAACCATATCCGGGAAAAACGGGAACGCATGAAATATGCCCGTCTCCTGGTCCAACAGATCAACCGGCAGCTCTATGAGGGCTGGAACCCTATCGTCGAAAAGGCCGGCCTCTCCAGAATCGTGACAGTGAGCGACGCCGTCCGGTTCTATAAAAAATCGTATGCCGGAATCCGCCCCGACAGCATCCGGAGCTACGACAGCATGATCAAAGCCTTCACCGACTTCTGCACCTTATTTAATATGTTGGGCAAACCCGTCTATGATTTCGGGCGTCAGGCAGCCCAGCGCTACATGCTGCACATCGAAAGCCGCGACGTATCTTCAAAGACCTATAACAACTATCTCCGCTTCGCCGGCCAGCTGTTCAACTTCTGCGTCGACAAAGGCCTTGCCAAGGAGAATCCCTTCGCGGCTATCAAAACCAAGAGGGTCGACGAGAAGAAACGGACCATCATCCCGCCTGAGATCCGTTCAAAGATCATGGACTACCTTGTTAGCGAGGGAATGGAGGGATTCAGGCTGATCTGCCTGCTCACATACCACTGTCTCATCCGGCCAAAAGAGCTGCTTCAACTGAAGGTCTCGTTTGTCAGCCTGAAAAATAACCTGATCATCATTCCGGCAGAGGTGGCCAAAAACCACTGTGAGCGCCAGATCTCGATGCCAATGGATATTGTCGTACTCATGGCTGATCATGTCAAAAAAGCCACTTCGGACCAATATCTTTTCTCCACCGGATATGTTCCTGGCGCAAAACTGCTGACCTCCCGAGACACCGGGCGCACCTGGTCGAACCTTCGCAATGCTCTTGGCCTTCCCTCTTGTTACCAGTTCTATAGCCTAAAAGACACCGGCATCACCGAAATGCTCGAAGCCGGAGTGCCTGCCAAGATGGTCCAGGAGCTCGCCGACCACCACAGCCTGGCAATGACCCAGAAATACGTCGTCAAATCGCACGCCGAGGATATCCGGCGCCGTTGCGACGTGATCCGCTTCTGACCTATTGCATGGTGCAAGGGCCAGAGGTTTCGATTTGAACAGCTGCCGTCGTCACCCGACGGCCCTTCGCCCAAACCTATTATAAACCTCAAAAACAAATCACATGATCAAAAAGATTCGTTACAGGCTGGTTTGGAACCGGAGCGGAACGCTGAACCAGCGCGGTGAAGGCCTCGTGCAGATCGAGGCCGACCAACAGGGCCGCAAGGCCTATTTCACAACACATACCTATCTCAGGCCAGAACAGTTTGCACAGGGCTGTGTCGTCAACACCGACCTTGCCGACGGCCTCAACTACGCACTCTTCCGCATGATCCGCGAGGTGGAGGATATCGAGCTGGAGTATATCAAGAAAGGTGTCGAGGTAACGCTGCCGATGCTGAAGGAGGCAGTAAGGGACCATCTGTCGCCTTCTGCCAAATTAACCGATTTCGGCAACGAGGTAGTCAACAACAGCGATCGCAACGTCCTGACGAAGCAAAACTACAAGACGCTTTTCAATAACCTGGAGCGTTTCCGCTCAGGCGTGTTGATCACCGACATTGACTATCAGTTTGTCGTCGCCTACGACCGTTGGCTGCGTGGAAGCGGTATCGCGCACAATACCCGTATCAGCCGCCTTCGACTGCTCAGGGCTGTTTTGAACGAGGCTAAAAAGCGCGATATCATCAGCGTGAATCCTTTCGACCGGTTCAGGATCCAACAGATGGTGTCTAAGAAGGGCTACCTCACTCCGGAACAGGTGCGCGAGATCGAGCGCATGAAGCTGAAGGGCTACGATGACCTGGTGCGCGACGCTTTCCTTGTTGGGTGCTACACTGGACTGCGTTTCTCAGACATCACGGCGCTCAGGCAGAGCCATATCAAGGAAGGCTGGCTGGTGATCGCCATGCAGAAGACCAAGTTCACCGTTGAGATCCCGGTGGCCACACTGTTCGACGGCAAGATGATGAAGCTCGTGGATAAATACGGCGGCGATATCGGGCGCCTGACAAAGCGCCTGGGATCCAACGCCACGGTGAACCGGACGCTTCGTCCCATGCTTGATGCGGTGGGTGCTGATCCCAAGCTAACCTTCCACGGATCGCGCCACACCTTTGGCACTCTGCTTGGCCAGATGGGAGTCGATATCGCCACGGTGTCGAAGCTCCTGGGGCACCAGAAGCTACAGACGACCGAGATCTACAGAGAAGTGGACCGGCGATCGATTGAGATAGAACTGGCCAAAGCCAAATAGGAAGGCGTTCCATCGTCTCTCCAGGCCATGACCGCCAAAAGCGGCCATGCGCACCTGTATTGTCTTTTTTCTTCGGGTCAAAAATTTTCCTGGCGTCGGAAAATGGGATATGGGGAATAATTCGGGAACAATTATTCCGTTAAATGGTAAAAACAACCGCACAACACTCTGAAAAATAGAATGTTGTGCGGAAGTATCAAAACTAATAATCAATAAATTATTTACCTATTCTTTCGCTATTTGGGTAATAATAGGCAAATTACTCACTATTTATGCTCTTCTGCCGGGTTGAAAATTACCAAGTTTCCGCTGTTATCTAAACCGGCAACTTGGGTGTAATTGCAATCTGCGACAAATGGAATGTCCAGCGGACTCTTACCTCCATAGACGGCCCCAAGAACTTGACAATACTTGACTGGATGACCTTCGGAACCAGTTGACACAGAAAACGCTTCAGCACCGTCAGATACAACGATGAATTGGCAGTAGTTCCCGAACGTATTGTCGCCACAACTGTTCCCGAACGTGTTTTGCGCACAACTGTTCCCGAATGTGTTATTGTTAACACTGTTCCCGAACGTGTTTTGCGCACAACTGTTCCCGAATGTGTTGTTATAGCAATTGTTCCCGAACGTGTTGTATTGGAAACCGTTCCCGAATGTGTTATTGTTACAATTGTTCCCGAACGTGTTTTGCGCACAACTGTTCCCGAACGTATTGTAGCCACAGTAGTTCCCGAATGTGTTATTGTTACAATTGTTCCCGAATGTGTTGTTATAGCAACTGTTCCCGAATGTGTTATTGTCACAATTGTTCCCGAACGTGTTGGAGCGACAGCTGAAGCCAAACTTATTGCCCGAGCAGGTGTAGCCCGTATTGTTGGCATAGACATTCAGGAACGCAATATTGTTCAGCATCAGCTTGTAGTCACCACTGGACGTGTTGCGATACTCGCTGATGACATTGTTGCAGCAGCGTATCTTGTTGTTTGTGGCGGCAAGCACAGTGGCATCGTAGTTTACTCCATCGGCGTAGTTGTTGAAAGTGAAGACGTATGCAATCTCGCCTTGTGAGTCGTTCGCGCCATTTGTCATTGTGCGCTGGAATCTTATGTTCTTGAAGTCGTATGGGGCTTCATTGTCCCACTCATCCTTCATCCAATATATTACACCGAAACCATTGTTAATGACGGCCCAACCGAAACGTGTGGTGTCGTTGGCGATACAGTATTTCAGCTCCCAGGCTTCGAGCTTGCAGCTTTGGAAGTAGGTGTCGCCGGAATGGTGTGCCGCGTAGGCGTTCTCGTTGAGGGCCTGCGTGCTGTCAGCTCGAACGAGGATGTCGAACTGGTGTCCGGTAGAATTTGTGTATTCCTGAGCTGTTGTTGTGAGGTAATTGGTTATTCTGTACCAGCGCCCAGGAACAAGATTCCCTGCTTCTTTCAAGGTCAAGAGGTCGGCATAAAGGATGTCAACTGCACAGGCAGCCGCCATGCCTTGCGACACTGCTTGTGCCACGGCGGCGCCGCTTTGGGCGTTGGTGGATGTTGGATTATAGGTTTGGTCGGCTTCTACTTGGAGTGGTCGCTTGTTTAGTTCATATTTCGGTATTCCCATGGTTTAAAGGTATTTATAGGTTAGACTTGCACGGTTGGTCCAGGAGCCTTCGGCCCATGTCACTGTGATATTGGTTGAGGTGCCATCGTCGACGATGACGGTCTTCTGGATCTTCCAGACCTCCAGAGCGTCGGTTGCTGGATTAGGATCCTGTCGGCTCGGCTTGCCGCCGTATATGGTCGTGGTGGTGGTGCCGTTGTTGGTGGAGCTAGTTATCTCCTGGCGGGCAAAACCCTCGCCTACCAGTCCGGCCATTTCTGCGAAATTGATGAAATACATGGTTGTATGTTTTTTTTGGTTGTTAGTTTTTCATTACCGGCATGATCAGCGCCTCCAAGTTGCCGGAGCGGAAGATGCCTGCCCGGTTGGTCGGGCTCATGTTGTCGTGGTAGAACACCGTCTTTGCTCCAGCCGCCTTCATAAAATTGAGGCATCTGATCAAAAGATCGGCCCTTACCCAGAATTTCTTGAATTGATAGGGAATATGTGTAAACCCATAGTCGATGTCAGGATTGGCTGTTTTCCAGTCTTGCAGGGTCTTGAATCCGTATTTCAGAGGATCCTTTTCCTCGGCCTTCAGCCTCCGTTCCCTCTCGATGTGCTTCTTCGCCTGTGCCAGCTCGTCGTCGATGACAATCGTCGTGCCTTTGTCGAGCTTGTTGGCCGGAGGCAAAACTGCCTTGTAGTTTGGATATTTGCCTGGAAGGATCTGCCCGGGCTCTCCGGTGATCTTCTTTTTGCCTTCCTCGTAGGTGATCTTGCGGGCCAGCACCATCTTGCCTTCCTTGGCCTTGGGATATTTGGCATCGTGGATCATGGCGAGGATGTGCGCGTCGGTGGCCACCATGTCGCCGTCGTTGTGGTAGACGCATGCCAGCGAGGGCCTTATCGGGTCTTTCTCCGTGAACTTGGCCAGCGCCTTGAAGGCCTTGTCATAGTCCTGGTAGGCCAGCTTCTCTTTCGAGGGCTTCGATGCCTTCGCCGCCGTCGTGGCTGCCGCCGCTTTTTTGGCGAACTTCTTGGGTGCCGCTTTCGGGGCGGTCTTGCCGGTGGCTGCCTTCTTCACGGGCTCCTTCTTCACAGTCATCTTCTTCACCTTAGGCTTCGGCTCTTCCTTTTTGGGCGGGATGTAGTCTTCGGTCTTCTTTCCGTTGAGCAACAGGCCGATGTTCTTGATGAGCTTGTTGCCGGTGGGCAGCACCTTCTTGAAGTCGGCCTCGGTGAGGTAGGCCGGATGGTTGACGTAGGCCGCCCATGAGGCCGTCAGGAATGAATTGCTCTGGTGGGCCTGGCGAAGCGTGTAGCAGCACCATTGCTCGAAATAGCGGGCAAACACCTCAGTGTTGTAGTGCCAATAATCACTGGCCTTTTTCAGCCTAGCGAAGCTGTCGGTGTCCTTGATCTCGCTGATCAGCTGGCGCATGAGCAGGCGACAGGCTCCACCGGTGTTGTCGTCGAGCCATCGCGACATGGATCGCCCTCCCGACAGTGCCCAATAGCGCTTGTTCTGATCCACCAGGCCGCCGATGTTGTAGTCGAGGGCGTGGCCGTATTCGTGTGCCAGGGTGCCGGCGCCGCTCATCTTGGTCAGGTTGATCATGTTGCGGCCCGGCTCGAAATGTGCAGCCGCATGGCCGCCACGTCCACGGGCGCCGAAGGCGATGCCGATCTCGCCGCTGATACCGATGTTTTGGGTCTTCAGCAGCCACGAAAGATCATGCAGCGCACTCTTGGCTGCCAGCACGAAGTCGTAACGATCCTCGTTGTTGACGTATCTGCCGAACTCGAAACCTTTCAGGCTGTATTCCTGAAGAATGGCCTGAATGTCGATGTCCTTGTGGTCCCAGGCTACGGCTTTCGACCGGCGTTGCTCCACACCGCGAAGGGCCCAGTATTCACGCAGGCGGCCTCCCTTTGAGACGCCGGAGTTGGTGTCTTGGATCTTCTGTGTCATCTTCCACAGCCCTTTCTCTTGGCGGTTTTGCGGGTCTTGCGGCCCTTGGGTTTCTTTTTAGGGGCTGCCATGGTTTGCTCGTTTTTTTTGAGCTTTGCGACGGGTGATTTCAGTTTCAGCATGGTGGATGATTTTAGTGGTTATTTATTGATCTTGACGAGCCAGACGCAGAGTGCCATGCCCAGGCCGATTCCGAAGACCCAGAGCGCCATGTCGTTCCAGAAGTGCCCTTCCTCTTCCTTTTGCGGCGAGATGGTCACTTGCGGCAGCTGCACAGAGTCGCTGTAGCGGATCTTCTGTGGAGCGGCCACGAAACCGACGCGCAGCGAGCTATCGGACTGGCTCACGCTAACCACGACGGTTCCATGTTCTGTGGCCGCATAGAGCGTGTCGCCTTGCAGCACGTTTCCCAACGGTACGGCACCGATGTCGGTGAAGCCGGGGACCGTGAGCACCGTGTCAATCTGTTGCGCGTTCATCTGCAACAGCTCGGGACACAGTGCCACGGCCCTGCGTATGTGACGCTCCGCCCTTTTCTGGGCCGAACAGGCCGTGATCAGCGACAGGGCGACGACCAGGAGGAATATTTTGCGGCTCGTTTTCATGATATTGAGGTTTATGGTTATTTCTTGAAAACGATGCCTTCCTTTGGTTTGTAGGTCTTTTTGTCGAAATACTTTTCCCAAAGTCTCTTATAGGCAGCGTCTTCTTGTTTTTCGAGCTTGGTCAGTTTTGGCTGGTATTTCTTTTTCCACAGGTCGCTGCGTTGGGTGAGGTGCATTGGTAAAGGTGATTCACGAACTTCTTTTTCAAAGTCCTTGAATAGCTTATCCTGGGCCATGACGTATTTTCCAGTAGCCTTCCAAAGCTCTTTTCTCCAGTCAACGACTTTGTTCTTTTTCTTCGTTGTTGCCATGATATTTAGGTTTGGTTAGTAATCAAGATTTTTCGACCGGCATTTCGGGTTGTCGCACACGGCTTTGTTGATGATGCTGCACCCGTCAACACTGGAGCGGACGACGCGATAGTGCTGCATGGAGCCGCACAATTCGCATGTACCGGCCTCGTGTCCTTCCTTCGGATAGTACACCTTGTATGGGCACTCTTTGTTAGTGCATTTGGCGACCAGGCTCTTGTTGCCTCCTCCGGTGTGATCGACAGGGCTTCCGCAACGCGGGCACACGTCAGGCACCACATAGACGGTACCATCGTGCAGCGTGACGGTTTGAGCCGCTTTGCCGCCATGGGTCTTTTTCTTATTCTGGCAGCGCTTCCACAGCCACCAGCCGGCGAGCAGCAGCAGCGGCCACCAGTCTTTGATCAGTTTCTTCATTGCTGGTGTAATCTTTCGATTTGTTGTTCAAGTTCTAATAGACGCAAGTCACGTTTAGCAGCATTGTCCTTCAGCCCACTGATCTCGCGCCGGAGCTCCATGTTTTCGGCGTAAAGCTCGTTGTTTTTCTCTGCAAGCATATTGATCGTGGTCTGCATGGCCGTGATTGCCGAGTTGCGGCGCATACGGGTGCCTGCAATCCAGCTCACTATACTGCTAACCGGCACAAGGGCCGTTGTAACTATTTCATAGGTTGTCATAGGCTCAAAACAGAAGGTTGTAGCCGCCGACGGCAGCCAGGGCGAGGCCGACAGCCACGATGATGATTGATAGGGTCTTGGTGTTCATTTTGAATTCTTTTGTGTATTGTGACGAAGTTGAATGTGTCGTGCCGGCAACGCTTCCCGTTCCGGAGGCCGAGCCGCTGTCTGAGCTGCTTCCCGATCCGGAGCCGGTTCCTGTTCCCGTGCTGCCACCTGAGCTGCTTCCCGAGCCCGAGCCACTGCCTCCCGTGGGTGCTGGGTCGAAGCGGGTCAGGTTGTTCTGTTCGATGATCTGCATGACGGTGTCGACGTAGCCCGTTCCTGTGGCATAGCCGCCGTTCTTGATGGCGGTGATTTGCTCACGCGGCGTCTTTGCCTGGCATACGGCCTTGTAGCGGCTCAGGGTGTAGAAGAGGCCGTTGTGGTCGAGGATGCTGGAGCGGAGATCCGGGTAGACGCGGAAAACACTGTTTACCGTTACGCTCTGTCCGTTGATCACCTCGCGCGTCGGCAGCGTCACTGTCTGACCGGTCCATCCGCCATAGTTTGTACCCTTCCCCTTCTTCATGCCGAAGTGGTTATTGTACGTTTTGGCCAAGGAGCTCTCTCCCCATCCGCTTTCAAGTGCAGCCTGGGCGATGATCACCGACGGGAACAGGCCCTTCAGGTTCATTCCCTGAAGGGCTGTCGCCACGCGGTTGATATATTGCAGTTTGTTTGCCATGGCTTACGAGTGTTTTGCCTCGCGCAGGGCATGTTTCCAGCGTGCCGTGGGCGTGGCGCCGTACATTTCCTTGTAGGTCTTGGAGGCCTCCTTGGCCGCCGTGGTCACTTTCTTGCCTTGGCGAACCTTAGTCTTCAGGAGTTTCTGATAGGTGGCCTTCTGCTCGTCGTAGATGGCGACGGCCTTCTTTGTGACGGCAGCGGCTTTCGCGGGTTTGGTTCTTTTCTTATTCATGGCTTTACAGTTTTTTGACGATTCTGACGATGACGGCACCCAGGGCGATGACCAGGAGCTCGGTCAATGCCAGGGAAATGATGGTGTGGCGTTCAACCTTAACCGGCACGCCGTCCTTGTAGTTTTCGATGAGTTGTGCAATCTGTTCGTTCATGGCGCTCCCTCCTTATCCCATGGCCTTCACTTGGGCCTTCCATTTTTGCCAGGTGGCATCGTCGACGGTGCCGTTGTTGACGAGGTAATAGGCTGCCGACAGTGCCAAGGCCTGTTCGTAGTTGAGCCCGTTGGCGCTGGCATTGGCTGCGATGTCCTGTTCGATGGCGGCCTTTTTCAGGAAGCTCTTGATGAGGCGGCGGTTGGCCAGCGTGGTGTCGATGCGGTCGATGTAGCCTTCTGCAGTGCCGGCCTGGGCCTTGCGGAAGAAGGCGAAATAGACGATGGCGGCCACGATTGCAAGGGCGGCCATGATGATGATGACTTTCTTGGTTTTCGGTTTCATTGGTGTATTGGTTTTTGGTTGATGTTTCGTTCGTTTTACCACCTGCCACTGTAGCCGCTTGTGCCGGACGAAGATCCTCCACCGAAAGATCCGCCTGTCGTAGTCTTTGATTTCTTCAGGTCTACAGTGAGCAGTACGGCCAGCACGATGATTGCGATGGCCTCTGCGATGATTATAATGGTTGATGTTTTCATGGCGTAAGGTTTTATTTAATTAGAATCCGGGATCAATGCCGTTTGATTTCAACACGTCGCGGCAATGTTGGAGCTCCGAAGAGGAAAGCTCGTTCATCAGCGTTCCCACGAGAGATTGAGAGATTCCCCAGATTCCCCATGCCATTGCAGATTGAAGTCCATTCAGATTGCTGTAAACCCTGTCACTCCACAAGCTTTGGATATATTCCCAATCGGCCTGGTTTTTCAGTTGGGCAAGCGCTCCATAGATTGCCTCTTCATTAGTGTTCCAGCTTCTGAACCCTTTACATGCCAAAGCAATCTGGGCCAAGAGCTCGTCGAATTGCAAACCAGGTGTGATACTCTGCCCGGTCAAAGTCTCGGCATCGTTTTTTGATACACTGGTCCTGTAGTAGATCCTCAGCTTTTTAATGATAATCCAGGTGATCCATGCAGACACCACGACGGCCACGGCGATGAGGATCGGCTTCTTATTCTTGGCGATCCACTTGCCGGCTGTCTTCGCCGTGTCTTTGGCTGTGCCTGCTGCTTTTTTTGCCGCTCCAGCTGCTATTATTGCGTTCATTTCTTTCGGTTTTTGATGGTTTTATACAATGCGAACCCTAACAGGCCGCCCACTGCAACGATCAGCAGCGGAAAGGCCCTCAGGTCGATGGGCGTCACCTCATCCAGGCGGAAACCGTAGGTGGCCTCATACTTGGAGATCACCGGGCGCACCCAGGCGTTGCTGCTGCGGGCAAGGAAATCGTCGAGCGAGTCGTCCTTGAAGGTGTAGAGCTTCAGCTGCTCCCAAAGGAAATCGGCGGCGCTTTTCTTGTTGGTCCTACGGCTTTGCTCGAAGGACTCCTTTAGCATGACGTCGATGTTGGATCGCTGCGTGGCCTCATTCCAGCTGTACCAGCCTGAGTTGCGCTGCTTGATGACGCCGTAGATCGACGAGCCGAGGCCGATGGCTCCAGAGACGATTCCCAGGATGGCGGCCACTGTGATATTGCTCATGTCGCGCCCGTCGAGGTACGACAGGAAACGCTGCCGTTCCTCGCGGTCGGCTTCGCCGGTGGCGCGGTCCATGAAGAGCCGTGCGGCCAGCTGCTGGGTGCGCTGCTCGTCCCACTCGTTGTGCTTCAGATGGCACACTTCGTGGCACAGCACAAACTCCTGCACCATGGGCGGGAGGCTGTAGAAGACCTTCCCGTTCACCTCGATGGCGTTGTCGAGGTGGTCGGCGCGGGCCAGCACCGGGCCAAGATCCTTGCGCTCACGCAGCACTATCTTCTCAGTTGCCATAACAGAATGAGTATGATGATGAGGGCCGCAATGCCCAAGACGAGATAGGTGTAGCCGGATGACACCGTCGCTTGCGACGCCTGGACGCCAGGCGTCGGTTCCGGTTCGTCCTCAGGCTCGGGGTCGTCCTCAGGCTCCGGAGCGGAGCTGCTGCCATGGCCGTAGGTTTGCCTGTAGGCGTCGACGGCGCCGTCGATGTCGAGGCCGGCGCTGGAGGCTTGATACATGTTGCCGAAGACCATGCTGAACGTGGCGCTCGAACCATCGGCGTCTTTCACGGAAAGAGGATTGTAGATCTCTTCCAAAATGCCCGCCATGACAGTTGCGTTGGGCGCGTCGTCGACAGTGACTTCCAAGACCCGGCTGGCGCAATACGTCCCTACCAGGTGCATGGCAACGTATTCAAGGGCTTCTCCGTGCAGTTTTTGTTTCATGGCTTACCCCTTCTTTTTGCGGTCCCACAATAACAGTACAATGGCCACGACTGCCGCACCGATGACCAGGTAGGTGACCCAGTCAATCCCCGACCCGGATCCGGTACCGGAAACAAGGTCGGGATCATTGGTGTCGGTATAATACGGATCGGTGACCTCTGGATTCGCCTGGCGGTAGTCTTCCACCTCCTTGTTGATTTGGTTGAAGACCTCTTTCGCCTTTGTCTCGCCTCCGACAAAATAGATCGTGAAATCCCTTTTGTCGATGCCGTATTTGATTGACCTGATGTCGGACGACAGCCTGTTTCTCAGTATCTGATAGGCTTCCGTTCCGTTGGCGATAGTGTCGAAGCAGAAATAGACGCCACCGTTGTATGGTTCGATTTCCTGGCGGTGCGTTGCAATGAATTTGAGGTTGTTACCGGTCAATATCTTTCCCATGGTCTTATACGTTTAGTTCAGTTCTTTCACGATGACGTAGAGCGCCAGCAGTGCCACTGCAAATGTCAGCAGGCGCACGCGGCGTGCCATTGCGTCGAAGCATGCGCCCAGCTGCACCACGGCGCAAGCCGTAGGATTGAGGGCGTCATCCGACGAGGGCGTGGCCTCTATGGCCTCGACAGCGGCAGCCGCCTCGGCTGCCGTGTCGATCTGGTCATAGTTGGGCTTGCCCTGTCCGAAGCATCCGGATTGGGTGATCATTTCGAGCCTCCTTTCCGTTCCTTGTAGATGATATAGGCGACGATGAGGATGGCCCACCACCACTTCTTCACGAAGGCTTTCACACGGTCGACAGTTCCTTCACCGGCGACGTTGCCGTTGCTGACGTTTTCGGCGCCTCCGTTGCCGTTGCCGCCATTGCCGGTGCCACCGCCGTTGTCGGGTGTTGCACTGTCGGGGGCAAACTCGGCGCGGATCGTGTAGTTGTTATTCACCTGGAAAGTGACTGTCGAAGAGGTCTTGCCGTCGACAGGGGCGCCGTGCCACTTGACGAAATGGAATCCGTTGAGGGGCGACGCCGTCAGGGTGACGGTGCTGCCCTGGGCTGCGGTGATCTGTCCGCTGCCGGCACGGCCCTCGTCGGAGAGCACGAGGCCGTTTCCGTTGACACGGCCCATCTGGCCGTCCCAGGTCACGTTGACGGTCTTGCTGGTTGATGCGGTGTTGGTCTTCTCGAAACGAGCGATGAGCCAGGTGTCCTTGGTAAGGGCAAATTCAAGCGGGTTGCGGCTGGTGTTGCCGACGCCGTCGATGTTGGTCTGCCACTGGATGAAGCGGTAGCCGGGGTTGGCCTTGGCCACGGCGCGGAACTCCGTGCCGGCAACAAAGCCGCCACGGTTACTCACCGAAGGCTCTTCGGCGGCCTGGCTGGAGAGCGGCGAATGGTTGGCCAGCTTGATGTAGCCGGCCTCACCCATCGCGGGCTCGCCGCTGGTGACGCTCAGGCTGTAGGTACCGGCGACAGACGAAACGCTGCCGTTTGTCTCCTTGTTGGATCCCGTGTAGTTGCTGAAACGGCGCGAATAGGCGCCGGAATATGCTTTCTTATTCATGGCTTACTTTCTTTTGATGATGAGGAACGCGAAGGCCAACAGAACCAGAGCGACGACGATGCCGATCATCAGGTTGGAGGTCTTCTTTTCTTGGTTATACATGGTCTCGTAGGCCATAGCGGTGTATTTGTCGCTGGAGCCCCAGACACCGGTGACGATGTTGCCGGCTGAATTGAGCCAGTCGCCGATGAGGGCCCAGTTGAACGCGCCGGAGCCCGACGTGTCCTGACCGAGGCCCGTGGCGGTCTCATTGCTGAAGCGAGCCAGGTTGAAGGCGTTGCTTTGCACAGTCACGGGGAGCGTGGGGGCAGGGTTTAAGATGTCGTTCATTGGTTTCTTGGTTTTTGGTTAGTCTTTTTAGCAGAAACGGCGGGCGAGTCTTGCACCCGCTCGCCGTCCCATTATGAAAAAGAATCCTACTACTTTTCGGATCAATAGGCCGTGCTGGCCTCGAACACGAACTGGATCGAGAAGTGGGCCTGTGCAGGCACGTTGATGGCCATGAACACCTCAGGAGTGAGGTCAAGGGTCTCGTCGCTCAGGTCGATGGTGATCTTCGAGCGGTCGTAGGCGTTCACGTTGACGTACTGTTGGAGGGTGATGAAGTCCATGCCACCCTTGGCACCGAGGACAGTCTTGGCGATCTCGATCTGCTGGTCGAAGATGGCCTGGCTGCTGACCTTGTTTTGGATGATGATCTGCGACACGCGCATACCGACACGCTGGACGGCATCGAGGAAGTCGCGGTACTTGACGCGGCCCACACCTGTCACTTGGACGTATTGGCCACTGTCGGCGCTGTTGTAGTCGTCGGCCACCTGGTCGCAGGCGTAACCGGCATTGTTAAGGTTGGCGGGGCTGGAGAAAGTGATCACAGTCTCCTTGCTGGTTCCGTCGGTCACCTGCTTCATGGTGTTGTAGATACCGGGCAGGAGGCACAGCTTTTTAGCGTTGGAGTTGTCACCCACAAAATCGAAGGTGGCTTGAGCCCTGAGGGCTTCTTTCAGAGTATTCTGCATTTTGATGTTGGTTTTTGGTTAGTGATTCTGTTTTTGTTGGTTGTTTAGGCGTTGAGGACCTTTTGCTGAAGTTTCCAGCCGTAAGAAGTGGTTCCGTCGGGGCCTTCGGTCCAGTGGCCGTCGGTGGTATAGAGCAGCCAGATGGCGTCGAGGACGATCTGCTCGTCGAGGGTGTGTCCCTTGCGGTCGGCCTTTTCCTGCATGGCCTCGCGGCGCGTCGCCGATGCGTCGACAGCAGACTTCAAGGCGTTGATCTTGCTGCGTTCGGCATTGGTGAACGTCACTTTCGCCAGGATGTAGTCGAGCGTTCCGCGCTCGTAACCCGGAGATCCGCTGGATGCGGTGTTACTCTTCGTGAACACTCCCTTCTTCCAGAGCAGGTAGACTGCCACGGCCACGACGATCAGGATGATGATGGTTTTCTTGTTGATCTTCATGGTACGGCCTCCTTATTCAGCTGCTTTGTCTTTGTTGGCCTTCCAGGGCTTGTAGACCAGGACGAAGGCGACGATGACCAACGTGGCGATGCTCACGAGGGCCATGATCTTGTTGGATTTTGCGATCTTGTCTAACATGGTTCGTAAATTTTGGTTTTTGGTTTTGGTTAATTTGAAATCAGGCGACAAAACTATGATGGCCAAAAACCTCACTTTCCGACTTTTACCGACTTTTACCGATTTTTACCTGTTTTTACCGACTTTTGGCGACTTTTACGCACAAAAAAAAGCCCGGCACACAGTGTGTCGGGCTTTAAGGTTGGATGTTGGATGTTGGATGTTGGATGCAGATCAAGAGAGGACCTCTTCTTTCAGGCCGCGGAGGTTGTCGATGGTCATGGCCACCACTTCGACGGCGGCTTCTATCCTTGGGGCGTCTTTCGTGCCTGCGTCCATCCGTGCCAGCACGAGGGTGGGCATGATGCGGGTGAGGGCCTCGAGGTCGTCGGTGAGGGGGCTGCTTTTCTCGTCGCCGATGTATTCCTGTATGCTCATTGCTCACCTCCTTTCCTTCCCAGTGCCGACACACGGCGTTGGAACTTTTCGAGGGCTGAATGGTAGTCGCAGCCTGGCGTGTGCTCATTGTCGGGTATATACTGCCCCAACAGTTCGCAATAGCGGGTGTTCTCTCCTGCATGGGTTTTTCGGATGGTCATGTGGTCGCAGTTGTCGCAGGTGGGTTCTGCGGGTTTGCGCTTGCGCTCGGCCACGAGATAACCCTTGGCCATGGCCTTAAGCCTGATTTTCTGTTCTTCGCGCGGGGTCTTGGCTTCCACCACCTCGTTGTGTTTGGCGTGGCAGTCCTTGATGATGACCAGGATGATCGTTGCGGGTGCCGTCTCTCCGGCTGTCGTTCTTGAGTTTTGCATGTTGTAAGCATTTAAGTTTGGGCAACAAGAAAGCGGTCGCCATTTCGCTGCTTACAACATGACTGTCTACCACGAGGGGACTTGATGTTACGAAAGGCGACCGCAGAGGTCTTACTCGGAGAGGGCAATAAAAAAAGCCCTCGGTGTGTCTTGGGCTGTTTCCGCCGCCCCTGCGAGATAGACTAACTATCATGTTGTAAGCGCTGCAAAGATAGGGAAAATTTGACAATGTCAAGTTTTTTCGGGAAAAAATTGCGAAAAAATTTGCTTTACAATGGGGGTGCAGAAAACCCATACCGGCATCGGGCGGTTGCCGGGCAAAGGGCGAATGAAAGGGCGAATAAAATCAATGTTTTATACGCCCTTTCATTCCATGGAACCGTGATTGACTAATCGGTTAAAATCGTCCTTTTGATGAAGTCAACTAACAAATCAATAGACTCAACAGATCCCTTTGGGATGGAAAGGCACATCACTTCGGTTATTTCCGATCCTTTTGAATCAGCTATTCTAATGTTGTAAACGGTTTTTTTCGACAAGATTTCCAATGTCGATTTCTTTCCGTTGCTACGTTTAACGGTGACGTTTCTTTTTCTCGTTCCTGTTGCAGTTTTAATCTCTTTCAGGTCTTCTGGTTTGATTGTCTGTTTCATTTTTCGTTCTATTTGTTTGCAAAGATACTATTTTTATAATTAAATCCATTTTTTATTCCAGGTGGTCCAGTATGATCTTCACCTGGCGGGGCGTGAAGAGGTTGCCGCGGATCACGCCCAGCTCGCCCAGGAACGGCTCGATCCATTTCTTCACGGTCTTCTCGTTCACCTGCCAGCGGGCGGCCAGCTGCCGGAGCGTCATGGGATGCGGAGGGATGGGGTGCTCTGTCATGGCTCACTCGTTTTTGATAATCACGAAATAATGCGGGTTGTTCAGCGCCGTTTCGTTCACATGGTCGACGGTTTCCTTCAGTTTGGGGAAGTTGATCACACAGTTCTGGCGGCGGTCCACTTTGTCGGTGGTGGAGAACACGGCGAAGTGGGTGGCGTAGGTGAAGAAAAGCGGCGGCACCGTCGTGAAACCATGGCCCACGGCGATGAGGTCGCGGTCGTCCTGGCGGCACGAGATCAGCATGGCGCGCACTGTCGGATCCGGCGCGTCGGGGATGTAGACGCGGCAGTCGTCGCACACCAGGAGGCCGTGCTTGAAGAGCTCGCACACTCGGCGGAAGTCTGCCAGCTCGCGCACCACGATGCGACGCCCGCCTACGTAGGTGGCGATGCGCTGCGGGTAGTTGGGATGCACGGGCGGAAGATCCTCCCACTCGTTTTCATGCGGCGTTACCACAAGCACCCTACGCTTGGCCTCCAGGGCGCGACGGACGATGCGACGGATCTGCGTGGTCTTGCCGGTGCCCGGCTTGCCAACGAAGACCATCTTGAACACCTCGCGCTCTTTCGGTTTAGGCTGGCTTGTAGGTGAAGGGGCTTTGCTTGGGCTCGGCGGTTGGATCTGTGGCAGGTTTTCCATTGGTGGCGGCGGGTTGTGGCTGTTGGCTGTTCAATTTGATTGAGTTCTCAAGTTCAGCTTGGCGCTCTTCGAGCATTTGCTGGCGTTCCTTCATGGCTTTTTGCTCGGCTTCCATTATGGCCATACGGCGGTCGGTGACGGCCTGCTTGACCAGAGGACCATACACCATCACATAGAGGATGGCCAGTGTCCATTCCGGTCCGATGTGCCAGTTGTGCTCTTCGCTGACCTCTCCCCATGCCTCGGCGATGTCCTGAAGGTCGCGTTCATCGGCGCGGTACGATTCGTCGTTCTTTGCCACGAAGTTCGTCAGTGCGAAGTCGATGCCGGTGTCGATGAGGCGGGCGATACGTTCGCCGGTGCGCATGGCGTGTGTGTGGTCCACCACGGGATCGGCCTCCATGGGGATGGGCTCGGGATCCACATAGGCCATGCCGTCGGGGTTGGCCAGGTGGCCCAGGTCGTCGGCGCCGGACGCTGGATCGGGTTTGGGTTCATAGTCGGCCTGTCGCTGGGTCGGCGTGCGGAAGGCATTCTCTATTTCGTCGAGGCTGACGAAGCCGGAGTCGGGCGCCGAGCCGAAAATTTCGTTTGGTTTCATGGTTACATTTCCTTTAATCCTTCGAGGATATGGTGAAACAAATCGTTGATGGTGGTGGTCTTGATAATGCGGCTGACGCGGCTCTCTTCGTCGAGGGTCACGGTCATCACACGGAGGGCTCCGATGGTGTTGTCGGGTGCCAGCAGAAAGCAGCTGCCACTCTCTCCGGTCATCGGCTCGACATTGGAAAGCTCGTTGAGCAGGTATTTCTCCAAGGTGGCCGGTGCCTGGTCGATGAGTTCCTGTGGGATGAGCTTCAGAGCCATACGTAGGCCGGCGCTCTTGATCTTGGCGTCGTTGCTAATCATGTGCAGCCTCCTTCTTCAGCTCTTCCATCACTTCGCGGATCCGCGAGCTCTCAACTGTGTATGGCAGGTTGTTTGCCCTTGGGTTCTGGAGGTCGTCGATGAAGAGGCGTTCCAGGATCTTGCCGGGCGTGGTCTCCTGTTTCTTGGCCATTTCATTCAGGAAGTAGGCGCTCACCGGGTTGGGCTTCACGATGATGGCGCCGTCGGTAGCGGTTTGGATCTGCTGGGCCTTGGCAGCGTTTTCGTTGGCCTCATTGCGGGCCGTGGCCAGTTCCATCTTCAGGTTCTCGATGTCGAGTTCCAGGTTCTGGCAGGTGGCGTCGTAGGCAGCGTTCTCGCTCTTCAGGTCGGCGATCTGCTGCTCCATGTTGGCGATGACCTCGCTGTTGTCGGTGTCGACGTGCGGGTTCTGGTAGGCGTCCATCAGCGTCTCGATGAACGAGCGTGCCGTGGTGGCACCGGCTTCACGCATCAGCTGGGCGAAGCGGCGGTGGGTTTCGCTGCCGGGAGAGAGGTTGATCTGTGCCGAAATGCCGTCGAATTTCGTGGTTTCGGTCTTTGTCTTTTCTGTGTTTTCCATGATTTTGAAAAATTTTCGGTTGGTTTTATTGTTATTTGGAATTGTTTTTGTAGTTTTGCAGTGTCCTTCTGTGGTTGGTACAAGTCAGGGTATGCTGACGGGAAAGATTCAGAGAAACCACTAAAATACACGGGTGCAGTTTTGCGCCCGTTTTTTTTATTTCCTTGCTGTTATACAGTATTGAAGGAATTTCAAAGGAATTTCCCTGACGCCGACCAACAGTTTCGCCTGCTTTCCGTCTTTAGTTTCGGCTCTTAATTCATATACGAAGATGAATTGGAATTTCTTCTTCTGCTTGTTATTATCTTTCGGCAACGTCATTCTGTAGTAAGTCGCGGTCTTTAATAATTGAGGTAGTTGAAGCGCCACAGCTGTAGATTCGGCACTCAGTCCGGCATATTGCTCGATTTCCTCTATGCTTTTTGGCTCAATAAGAACGGGTACGTTGCCAAGGCACGGGCACTTGATAGGTTTCGATACTTTAGACAGTCGATTTCGGATCATAATACGGCGCGCATGAATAGCTTCTTTCGTGTTTTCTGTTGGGATCTTCATTATTTTCGATTTGTTTCAATTTCGTTTTTCAGTGTTTTACGCCTGTTTCCCAATGTTTTGCAGGTGTTTCCACTTGTTTCGGAGCTGTTTCCGTGTTATTTTGGAGTTATTTCGCCTGCAAAAATACTTGTTTTTTCTCAAAAATCAAGTCTTAACTTATTAATTTTCAGTACTTTACAATGTTAAATATTTGATATTGTAAAGTATTTAACAAGGTAAAGGTAAACGGGATGGAATTGTGGCCGAAAAGCCGTTGCTTTTGTGGCGAAATGACAAAATGTTGTTGTCTGCGTTGTTTTTGTTGCAATCAACTAACATTCAGTGTATTACACTTATTTTCAAGTGTTGTTTAGTGTTGTTTAGTGTTGTTTTTTCCTCTACCAAGACAACAAAAACAACAGAAAACAACAAAATATATAAAAACATATCCAATTGAAAAATAAGCGATTAGGCGCAAAAAACAACAAATGCAACAAAAACAACGCGTTTTTTAGGTTTTTGAATTTTTATAAGTTTCCACGGCATAAAAAAAAAGGCAAGGCCTTCTCCGGATGGTGCCCTGAGCGTTGTTTCCGTTGCCCTGGATAAAAAAAACCGCCATCCCAAACCGTACGGCTGGAATGGCGGACAAAAAAAAATGAAAAGAAAATTACGGGTAAATTATAACGGATCCTGCTCGGCTTCCGTGTGTTTGGCGTTGATCTCTTCCCACTCGGCAGGCGTGAAGAAGTCGCCGTAGTCGAACTCGTAGACGCGGCCCTTTCCGTCGGTCTCGTTGTCGGGTCCATAGCCGGTGCGGTAATAGAAGGACCTCACGCCTTGGGTCTTATAGTTGTGGTCCTCCAGGATGTAGTGGATCTTGCGGCTCTCGACGGCCCTGCACTTGTTGATCTCCAAAAGGAACTGCATGACCTTCACGTCGAGACGGATCTGCGGCTTCAGCTGGAACTCAAACTGCTGCCGTATGACAGTGCACAGATTTTGCCAGAGCACGTTGCCGGTGCGCTCCTGGATCTTCTTCAGGGCCTCGGTGGCGTAGTCCTCGGGGTCGAACCAGAGGCGGGTGCGCTCGGCGTAGAACAAGGTGCGGTGCTTCAGGTAGTGGAGAAACGCCGGTATCTCGGCCTCCATGCGCTCGGCCATGTGGGGGTCGCGGCTGTTGGGGTCGATGCCTTTCACGCGGATGATCCAATAGCGCGTGTCCTCGATCTCCATCTTCAGGAAGTTGGTCTCGGCGTTACTGCACATGATCAGCTTGGCGAAGTTGGGTCCCTCGCCGGCTTCCTTGCCTTTCTTCTCGATGGGGATGCTGCTGTTGGTGGCGATCATCTTCAGGCGGTTGACCACGGTGGGCTTGTCGGTGTCGATAAAC